>Ga0302157_10002012_pt1 | contig 24286 bp, 25 predicted proteins | sample I_Bog_N3_3_FD_193502 | JGI IMG/M metagenome (GOLD analysis project Ga0302157, IMG submission 193502) | Peat permafrost microbial communities from Stordalen Mire near Abisko, Sweden - I_Bog_N3_3 | ecosystem: Environmental > Terrestrial > Soil > Wetlands > Peat | place: Sweden: Abisko, Stordalen... | reverse complement strand
AAAGCATAGTTCCCAAGCGCGCACATTAATTAAAAGACACACAAGAGCGAGTCCGGGGCGTCAAGCGTCGCTGCCATGCGACGTCATCCAAAGCCGGTCGTTGTCATGCGCTCGCTCACAACCTCACCACCTCCCCAGTCCGCACGCTCTCATCCGCGGCGAAAACGATGCGCAGCGAATTCAGGGCGTCGGCGACATGGGTGGTCAGGTCGATTTCGCCGCGAATGGCGTCGAGGAACATCTGTTGCTCGCGATTGCAAAGCTCCTGATGTCCGGGCTCGTCCTCGTTCAACAGGATCTCGTCGGGTCGCGCGAACCGGCCGTCCGCGCCGAGCGCCGCATGATGCAGGCGCAGCGCATTGGCCTTCGTATGGCCTTCGTGATCGGCGCTCGACTTCCCGCCGGCCGGCTCGGCGGCGACGATCGAGACGCAGCCGTCAGGGCCCATCATGTCTTTGACGAAGAACGCGGTCTCGCTGATCATCGGCCCCCAACCGGCCTCGTACCAGCCGACCGATCCGTCCTCGAAGACGATGTGCAAATGGCCATAATTGTACATCGCGCGATCAATTTCATTGGTCAGCCGCGCGCCTATGGCATGCACGGCGACGGGACGCGAACGCGTGACCTGACACATCACGTCGACATAATGCACACCGCAGTCGACGATCGGCGATGTCGAGCGCATCAGGTTCTTGTGAACTTCCCAGAACGACCCCTGCGATTGCTGATTGAGGTTCATCCGCATCACCAGCGGCTTGCCCAGCGTGCGGCCGATCTCGACGAAACGCATCCAGGAGGGATGGACGCGCAAAATGTACCCTATCTGCAGGACCTGTCCCGCCGCGCGCGCCGCCTCGACGACCGCTTCCGCCGCCGGCATCGAATCCGCGAGCGGCTTTTCGCAGAACACGTGCGCGTGGGCCGCGAACGCCTGGACCGCCATTCGCGCGTGATGCTCCGTATAGGCGCAAATGGCGACTGCGTCGGGCTTCAGTTCCGCCAGCGCGGTTTCAAAATCGTCGAAGCGGGGCGCGCTTTCGAACTCGACGGCGAGATCCCGCCGCTCGGCCGCGCCGCGGCTGCAAAGGCCGACGAGTTCGAACCCGGCGTTGGCCTGATACGCCCGCGCGTGGCTGAGGCCCATCGTGCCCAGTCCAACCACCAAGACCCTGACTGCGCGTACTTGCAACATGACGACCTCCCTTTGCGACAGCCCGAGCGTATGAGCGACTTGGCGCAAGTCAACTTCGTCGCCCAATCAGGGTTGGGCGGCGCTATGAGCTAAGCAGGGCTTGGCGTTGGCGATGAACCGCGGCGGGCGGCGCCGGTCCCGTGCTGCCGCCAATCCGCAATTCGCCCCGGAGACCGATTCGGGGCGTCGGAAGGGCCAGCGGGTCGCGGATGAGAGTCAGCAACGCCTCCGCACCGCGCGCGCCCAGCGCGGCTTGTGGTTGAACGATCGTCGTCAGGGACGGCTCATAATAGCGGGTGAAAGGGATGCCGTCGAAGCCGACGACCGACAGATCGCGCGGAACCCTCAAACCCGCCTCGCTCACCGTCTTGATGAATCCGATCGCCATCTCGTCGCTGGCGCAAACGATTCCGGTCGGGCGATCGGCGAGTTGCAAATAGCGCCGCCCCGCCTCGGCGCCGCTTTCCAAGGTGTAGAGGCCCGCCAGTCTGATGACGTCGGCTTCGCCGAGCCCCGAGGCTCTCGCCTCCTTGCGGACGCCTCGGTAACGCACGATCTCGGAATAATGCTGATCGGCCCCGGAGAGATAGACGAACCGGCGATGACCGAGCGCGAACAAATGCCGAAACTGCTTTCGGGCGCATTCCTCGTCGTCGATCAAGACGGCCGGCACGCTCGGCTTCGACATCGGCGAGCAAATGCTGACGATAGGTATTTCGGCGTCCAGCAGCGAGCGGCCCTCGACGACCGGATCGACGCCGGTGAGCACCACGACGCCATCGAGTTGGCGCGAATAGACGAGATCGACGAGCCGTCTCGCCTTCTCGATCGGACCGTCGACGCTGCCGACGATCATCGTATAGCCGGCGCTCGCAAGTTCGGCGTCGAGACCGTTGATCACGCCGTTGAAGAAGGCGCCAGAGTAGAGATAGGGGGATATGACGAGTATCATCCGCGTCGCGCCGACGCGCAACGCTCGAGCGGCCTCGTTGGGCGTGTAATTGAGTTCGCGGACGGCCTCGAGAACGCGTAGCCGCGTCGCTTCGCTGACCCGATCGGGGAACGCCAGCGCCCGGCTCACCGTGGCGGTCGAGACGCCCGCCGCCGTCGCGACGTCGCTGATGCGCGCCGCCCGTCCCTCCGATCGCAGCACCCGTTTCGCGCGATCCATTTTTCCCCGCTTTCGGCTTCCGCCGCCCGCTTGTCACGTACAAGATGGCGTGATAGATAGCCACATGCAATCGATTACATACGATTGCAAAATGAAAATTGGGGAGGAACATCCATGCGCGTGATGCCGCATATTCTTGGGTTGGCCGTGAGCGCCGCCTTGCTCTCTTCGCCGGCCCTGGCGGCAGAGCCGCTAAAAGCCGAAGTCATCCATTGGTGGACCTCCGGCGGCGAAGCCGCCGCCGTGAAAGTGTTCGCCGACGCCTATGACGCGAACGGGGGGCAATGGGTCGATTCCGCCATCGCCGGCGGCGACGCCGCTCGCACGGCCGGCATCAACCGCATCGTCGGCGGCAACCCGCCCACGATGATGCAGTTCAACACAGGCAAGCAGTTGGACGAACTCGTAAAGAACGGACTGCTCGCCAATCTCGACGCCGAAGCCGCCGCCGGCAAATGGAAAGACGTGCTGCCGAAGGCGATCCTCGCCGCCTCGACGCGCGATGGCCATTTCTATGCGCTGCCCGTCAACATCCACGGTCAGAACTGGCTCTGGTACAATACCAAGGTGTTCGCCGACGCGGGCGTCGCCGAGCCGCACAGCTGGAGCGACATCCTGGCCGCCGGCGACAAGCTGAAGGCCAAGGGTTACATTCCGTTCGCACATGGCGGGCAGCCCTGGCAGGATCACATCCTGTTCGACGCCGTGCTCGCCGGCGAAGGCGGCTCGGACCTCTATTTGCAGGTCTATGGCAAGGACGCTCAGAAGGCGATCGCCGATCCCAAATTCGCGCATGTCGCCGATGTCTTCCATAAGCTTCGCGACCTGATGGATTCGGGCATGCCGGGCCGCAACTGGAACGACGCGACCGCGATGGTCATCACCGGCAAGGCCGGCTTCCAGGTGATGGGCGATTGGGCGAAGGGCGAATTTCTCGCCGCCGGCCAGACCGCTGGCAAGGAATACAATTGCATAGTGCCCGGTCAGGGCGGCTATGTGATGGGCGGCGACGTGTTCGTGTTCCCGCTGCTGAAGGACGCCAACGGCCAGGCCGCGCAGGCCAAGCTCGCCAACCTGATGTTCGATCCCAAGGTGCAGATCGCCTTCAACATGAAGAAGGGCTCCGTGCCGGTGCGCACCGACGCCGACGGCGCCGGCATGGACAAGTGCGCGCAGATCGGCATTGCTTCGCTGAAGGACCCGGCCAAGCAACTGCCGAGCACCAGCTATTTGATCTCGCCCGACGAGGGCGGCGCGCTCGACGACGTCATCACCCAGTTCCTCAACACCCCCGCTGAGACGACGGACGACTTCGTCAAGAAGTTCTCCGCCGCCGTCAAAGCCTCCGGCTGATGAATCCAGGGCCGGCCCAAGGGCCGGCCTTCCTAGCCCAAGAGAGAACGCCATGACCGAGGCAGCGCAGACGCGATCGCCACGCCGGAAACGCCGGATCGCATGGGCCCCGATTCTCGCCCTGGCGCCCGCGGCAGTGGTCGCCGTCGTGGTTTACATCGGCGCGATGCTTTGGACGGTTCGCCTGTCCTTCACCAATTCGCGCATGCTTCCCCTGCTCGACTATGCGGGTCTGGCGCAATATCGGCGGTTGTTCGCGACCGAGCGCTTCACCATATCCGCCGTCAACATCGTGATCTTCGGCGTGCTGTTCATCGTCGGGGCGTTGATGCTGGGCTTTCTGCTGGCGGTGTTCATCGATCAGAAAGTCCGCGCCGAGGGCATTTTTCGCACCATTTTCCTCTATCCCTATTCGATGTCGTTCATCGTCACCGGCCTGGCGTGGCAATGGTTCCTCAATCCGCAGCTCGGCATTCAAAACACCGTCCGCGGTTTCGGCTTTCCCAATTTCACCTTCGATTGGATCGTAAACCAGGATCGGGTGATCTACACGCTGGTGATCGCCGCCATCTGGCAGGCGTCGGGGCTGGTGATGGCCATCCTGCTCGCGGGTTTGCGCGGCGTCGACGCCGATCTCTGGAAGGCGACGAAAATCGACGCGATCCCGACATGGCGCGTCTATCTGTCGATCATATTGCCGCTGATCGCGCCGATGTTCGTCACCGCCTCTGTCCTGCTCGCGGTCGCCGTCGCCAAGCTCTATGACCTCGTCGTGGCGATGACCAAGGGCGGTCCCGGCATTTCCTCCGAAGTTCCGGCGAAGTTCATCATGGACAATTTCTTCGAGCGCGCCAATGTCGGACTGGGAAGCGCGGCGGCGACCGTGCTGCTGGTGACCGTGATCGCCATTCTCGCGCCCTGGCTGTACTCCCAGCACATTGCGAACGGAAAGGCTTCGTGATGGCCAAGCCGATCGTCCCTCAAGGCCGCAAACCCGGGCGCCTCAGCCCGTCGCGGGTCGGCGTCTACGCCGTCCTCGTCGTCTCGGCGCTGCTGTTCCTGACGCCGTTCTGGGTGATGCTGGTGACTTCGTTCAAGACGATGAACGAAATCCGCTTGGGCCATATCATGAGTTGGCCCGACGCGTTCACCTTCGAGCCATGGGTGAAGGCCTGGTCTTCCGCCTGCACGGGTCTGGCCTGCAACGGAATTCAAGTCGGCTTCCTGAATTCGGTCCGGATTCTCATACCGTCCGTCATATTCTCGATCGCGCTCGGCGCCGTCACCGGCTACGCGATGCGCTTCTACAGACTGAAGGGTTCGAATCTGTTGTTCAGCATCCTGCTGATTGGCGCGTTCATACCCTATCAGGTGTTCCTCTATCCGCTGGTCAGGATGTTCTCGACGATCGGGCTCTACGATTCGCTCGCCGGCATCGTCGTCGTTCACGTCATTTTCGGTCTGCCGTTCATGACGCTGCTGTTCCGCAACTATTACAGTTCGTTGCCGATGGAGCTGTTCAACGCCGCGCGCGTCGACGGCGCCGGCTTCGTGCAGACGTTCCGCTATGTGTTCCTGCCGATGTCGACGCCGATCATCATCGTCGCGACGATTTTGCAAGTGACCGGCATCTGGAACGACTTCATCCTCGGCCTGACTTTCGCCGGCCGCGACAATCGTCCGATGACGGTGCTGCTCAACAACATCGTCAATTCGACGCAGGGCGAGGCCGCTTACAACGTCGACATGGCGGCGACGATCCTGACCGCGCTCGTCCCGCTCACCGTCTATCTCATATCGGGTCGTTGGTTCGTACGCGGCATTGCCGCCGGCGCAGTGAAGGGTTGACAAGATGGCAGCCGTTTCCGTTCGCGATCTTTGCCTGCGCTTTGGCGCGGTGAGCGTCATCGAGAAATTGTCGATTGAGATCCAGGAAGGCGAATTCGTCGTCCTGCTCGGCCCCTCGGGTTGCGGCAAGTCGACCTTGCTCAACGCCATTGCCGGCCTGCTCGACATCGACGAGGGCCAGATCTGGATCGGCGGCAACAACGTGACATGGGAAGAGCCCAAGGATCGCGGCATCGGCATGGTGTTCCAGTCCTATTCGCTCTATCCGCGCATGAGCGTCGAGATGAACCTGTCGTTCGGGCTCAAGATCGCCAAGACGCCGAAGGACGAGATCGCGCGACGCGTCGCGAAGGCTTCCAAGCTGCTGCAACTCGATCCGCTGCTGAAGCGCAAGCCGGCGGAACTCTCGGGCGGCCAGCGCCAGCGCGTGGCGATCGGGCGCGCGTTGGTGCGCAACGTCGACGTCTATCTGTTCGACGAACCGCTTTCCAATCTCGACGCCAAACTGCGCAATGAACTGCGCGTCGAGATCAAGAAGCTGCATCAGGACATCGGCAACACGATGATCTACGTCACGCACGATCAGGTCGAGGCTTTGACCCTTGCCGACCGCATCGCCGTCATGCGCGGCGGCGTCATCCAGCAATTTGCCGCGCCGCGCGAAATTTATCACAAGCCGGCCAGCCTGTTCGTCGCCGGCTTCATCGGCTCGCCGGCTATGAACATTTTCGAGGGCAAAATCGTACGTGCTGGCGACGGCTGGCGGTTCGAAGGCGGCGGCATAGCCGTCAATCTCGGCCCTTACGAATTTACTCGCGAAGCAAAACAGGGCGAAGTGGTGTTCGGCATACGCCCGGAACATTTGAGCCTCGCGCATTCTGTCGGCAATGGCGCGATTTCCGGCCGCGTCTCGCTGCTGGAGCCGATGGGCGGCGAGACCATTCTCTGGGCGGAAACTCAGGGGCGCCCGGTGAGCGTCAAACTGCAAGGCGATCCAGATGTCAACGTGGGCGATGACGTCTCGTTGCTGTTCGACGCCGCCCGCGCGCACGTGTTCGAGGCGGCGACTGGCGCGAGGCTCTGAGCCAACCTGCGGGCGCGCGGAGGGAGAAGGAAATTCATGCCGGAATCGCGTATTGACGCGCTCGTTGACGCGCTGACCGTCGAAGAAGCTATCAGCCTGCTCGCGGGCAAGGACACATGGACGACCGTTCCCGTGCAGCGCCTGGGCATTCCGTCGATCAAGGTCAGCGACGGGCCCAATGGCGCGCGCGGCGGCGGCTCGCTGCTCGGCGGCGTCACCGCGGCGGCGTTTCCGGTCGGCATCGCGCTCGGGGCGACGTGGAACGTCAGTCTCGTGGCTGAAGTGGGCGAGGCCCTGGCCTACGAGGCGCAGTCGAAGGGCGCCCGCGCGCTGCTGGGGCCGACGGTCAACATGCATCGTTCGACCACCAACGGCCGCAACTTCGAGTGCTATTCCGAGGACCCGTTTCTCACCGCCGAGTTTACGGTCGCCTACATCAGCGCGCTGCAATCGAAGGGCGTCGCGGCGACGGTCAAACATTTTATCGGCAACGAATCCGAATATCAGCGCGCCACGATGAGTTCGGATATCGACGAGCGCACGTTGCGCGAGATCTACATGCCGCCGTTCGAAGCGGCGGTGAAGCGCGCAAAAACCTGGGCGCTGATGACGTCCTACAACAAGCTCGACGGAACCTATGTCAGCGAGCGCGCCGACATCGTCCATCGCATCCTGAAGCAGGAATGGGGCTTCGACGGCGTCGTGATGTCGGATTGGTTCGGCACGAAGTCGACGGTGGAAGCGGCGCGCGGCGGTCTCGATCTCGAAATGCCCGGCCCCGCGATCTATCGCGGCGACAAGCTGCGCAAGGCCTTCGCCGAAGGCCTCGTCCCCGAGGCGGCATTGCGCGACGCGGCGCGACGAATCCTGCGCCTCGTCGAGCGCGTCGGCGGCTTGGACGATCCAACCATCGCGCCCGAGCGCGCCGACGACCGGCCGCAGACCCGCGCGCTGATCCGCCGTGCCGGCGCGGAAGCGATGGTGCTGCTGAAGAACGACGGAGCGCTTCCGCTAGTGTTGGCGCCCAACGCCAAAGTCGCCGTGATCGGGCCGAACGCCAGGGTGGCCGAGATCATGGGCGGCGGCAGCGCGCAGCTCAATCCGCATTACCGCATCTCGCCCTGGGACGGCCTGCGCGCCGCCCTGCCCGACAGCGTCGGCATGGATTACGAGATGGGCGCGGAAAATCGCCGTCTGGTGCGCCTGCTCCCTGGCGAAGTGGAAATCGACTACTTCGACGGCCCCGAATTCCAGGGACCGCCACGACACGCGACGCGACAGTCCGAGGCCCAGTTCATGTTCTTCGGCGTTGAGACGCCCGGCTTCGATCGGCGCAATTACTCGGCGCGAATGCGCGGCGCGTACACGCCCGAGGCGACCGGCAAACACGAATTCGGCATCATCGTCACCGGACCGGCGCGGTTGCTGATCGACGGTGAGGTCGTGATCGATGCGCCCGTGTTCGAGCCGGGACAGGAAATCTTCAACTGCGCCTGCGACGAGATCCGCGCCACGCGCCCGCTCGAGGCCGGCCGCGCCTATCAACTCGTGTTGGAGGTCTGCACGCCGCCCGCCGACACGCCGCTGAGCATCACTTACGCGCGGATCGGCGTTCAGCGCGTGCTCGGGCAGGACGACATCGCCCGCGCCGCGGCGCTGGCGCAAGACGCCGACGTCGCCGTGCTCTGTGTCGGCTTGAACAGCGAGTGGGACGGGGAGGGCATCGACCGTCCGCATATCGACTTGCCGGCCGCGATCAACACGCTCGTCGAAAGCGTCGCCGCCGTCGCCAGGAAGACGATCGTCGTCTTGCAGAGCGGCGGCCCGGTGACCATGCCCTGGCTAACCCAAGTCAATGCGGTGGTGCAGGCCTGGTATCCCGGTCAGGAACTCGGCGCGGCGGTCGCCGACGTGCTGCTCGGCAACACCGATCCGGGCGGACGCCTGCCGCAGACCTTTCCGCGCCGCCTCGAGGACAATCCCGCCTACCTCAATTATCCCGGCGAGCACGGCCACGTGCGCTATGGCGAGGGCCTCTACATCGGCTATCGCTATTACGAGAAGAAGAAGATACAGCCGCTGTTTGCGTTCGGGTTCGGCCTGTCCTATGCAAGTTTCGCCTTCTCGACCCTGCGGCTTTCCCGCTCGATTCTGGCGCCCGGAGATTCGGTCGATGTCGAAATCGACGTCGCCAACACCTCCGCGCGGGACGGCTGGGCGGTCGTCCAATTCTACGTCGCCGACGAGACCGCCAGCGTCTCGCGGCCCCACAAGGAGCTGAAAGGCTTCGCCAAGCTCTGGCTGAAAGCGGGCGAATCGAAGGTCGCGCGCGCAAAACTCGATATGCGCGCCTTCGCCTATTTCGACGTCGCCGTTCGCGGCTGGGTCGCCGAGGCCGGACGCTTCGAGGTGCTTGCGGCGACCTCGGCCGTGGATATTTGCGCGCGAGCGGATGTGACGTTGACCGCGCCATGGACGGAGCTTTGTGAGGGGAAGTCAGCAAGCTTGGAAAGCTAGTACGGCGCCCTGGCAACTCTCCTCGCCGTCATGCCCGTGCTTGTCACGGGCATTCACGTCGGGACATTGCTGGAAGGCCTCCAAGAGCGGCGCACACCTCGACGTGGACGGCCGGGACGAGCCCGGCCATGACGGAAATCGAAGCGCTGAACGGGGCGCATGCCGCGATCGGCAAGAATGGGAGTAACGATCATGTCCAAAGCCAACGTCCTGCTCGCCCTGCAAATCTACAGCGCGCGCAAATTCACGCCGCTCGACGATCAACTCGCGATCGTCGCCAGGAACGGCTATACGCACATCGAAACCTTCGGACCGTTCCACGACGATCCGGAAGCCTCGCGCAAGCAGATCGAGGCGCATGGGCTGAAAGTGCGCAGCGCCCATATCGCGCTGGATTTGGTCATCGGCGACACCGGCAAGGCCATCGACATCGCCAAGGCGCTGGGCGCCAAATACGCCATCGCGCCCTATCTGCCCGTCGACGCCCGGCCCACGGACGCGACAGGCTGGCGCGCGATCGGCGACAAGCTGCAAACGGCGGCGGAAATCTGCGCGCCGCACGGCGTGAGCGTCGGCTGGCACAATCACGACTTCGAATTCAAGGCCCTGCCCGACGGCTCGCTGCCGATCACGCATCTGCTCGGCGACAAATTGTTGTGGGAGGCCGATCTCGCCTGGGTGGCGCGCGGCGGCGGCGATCCGGCCGCCTGGATCGAGCACTATCGCGGCCGCCTCGCCGCTGTGCATGTCAAGGACATCGCGCCGGCGGGGGAAAAAACCGACGAGGACGGCTGGGCCGACGTCGGGACGGGCGTGCTGCCGTGGGCCAAACTCTGGGCTTTGTCCGTCGAGGCCGGCGCCGAGTTGTTCGTCGCCGAGCACGACAATCCCAACAATTTCGAGCGTTTCGCGCGCGTCAGCGCCGAAGCGATGCGCAAGTTCGCCAAGGGAGAAGCGAAATGACGATGAAGGTTGGCGTCATCGGATGCGGCAACATTTCCGACATCTATCTGATCAATGCGCCGAAGTTCCGTGACATCGCGGTCACCGCCTGCGCCGATCTCAACTCTGAGGCCGCCCAGCGTCAGGCGACGAAATACGGCGTCGCGGCGCTGAGCGTCGACGAGCTGCTCAAATCCGAAGACGTCGGCATCGTGCTCAACCTGACGATCCCCGACGCCCATGCCGACGTTTCGCTCAGGGCGATCGACGCCGGCAAGCACGTCTATTCGGAGAAGCCGCTGGCGACGACGCTCCCCGACGGCCAGAAGATCCTCGCCGCCGCCAACGCCAAGGGGCTGCGCGTCGGCTGCGCGCCCGATACGGTGCTCGGGGCCGGCTACCAGGAGGCGCGGACGCTGATCGACGCCGGCGCCATCGGCAAGCCGCTGACCGGCCTCGCGGCGTTCCTGTCGCACGGCATGGAACACTGGCATCCCAATCCGACGTTCTTCTTCAAGCCCGGCGCCGGACCGGTATTCGACATGGGGCCCTATTATCTCTCCGGGCTCGTCACCCTGCTCGGTCCGGTCGCCGAGGTTCAGGCGGTCGGCCAGATCGGCTTCGCCGAGCGTCTCGTGACGACTCCGGGCTCGCCGATCCTGGGACAGTCGGTCAAGGTCGAGACTCTGACTTCCGTTCAGGCGCTGCTGAGCTTCGCCAGCGGCGCGCATGTCACCTTCCTCGCCAGCTGGGACGTCTGGCGTCATGGCCTCTCGCCGATCGAGCTTCACGGCGAGACCGGGTCGATGCGGCTGCCCGACCCCAATTTCTTCGCCGGTGATATTTCGATCGCCGAAGGCCATGCCGATTGGCGCAAGCATGGCGTCGAGGCGCGCACGTTCGGCGTGGCGAACTGGCCGCGGGAGAAACCGACCCACTCCAATTACCGCGGTCTCGGCCTCGCCGACATGGCGCGCGGCATCATCGACAACCGCGCGCACAGGGCCAGCGGCGCTGTCGCGCTGCACGTGCTGGCGATCATGGAGGGGGTTTTGAACGCCGCGGTCGAGCGCAAGACGATAATTGTCGGCGCCTCCTGCGAGCGGCCCCCGGCGCTGAGCGGCGAGGAGGGTGCGGGGCTGCTGAACGCCTGAACGCGAAAATGACACGTCGCCGCGCGACGGGCTCCGCTCGCGCTTCTATGGGTAGGCGCCGGCCTTGAACAAATCGGCGAGGTCGTTCTTGTGGGTGACGGTGGCCAGATAGGGGAGGCCGAAGATCCCCTCGACCGACTTCAGCATCGAGCCGTGATCATAGGCGACGGAACTTGCGTAGCCCGGCTTGACGCCGGGCCCGACGGCGATGAACGCCATATAGGGCGTCGATTCGGCCTCGTCCCAAGTGATGAAGATGACGCCGGCGTTGGCTTTCGCATAGGCGATCAACGCCGGCAAATTCTGCTTCAGCCATGTGTCGCCGAGCGTGATCTCATTGCCGACGCATCCCGTGGCGCCATGCATATCGTCGCAAAGATTGGGGGTGATGAAGGCATAGCCGGGAACGCTCTTGGCGGCGATATCCCGCGCCAGATCGGTGAACGGGCTCGTGTGGTTGACGCACGGGGCGGCGGTGGACGAAGGCGGCGAGCCCGCGACGTCGTGAAAAAACACGAAGGGAACGTGCTTGGCCGCATACAGGCCCGCACTGACGATCGGGCACGCGCCGGTCGCGACCGTGCGGTTTTCGACGTAACTCCGCCACGTCACGCCCTTGGCTTTCATCTGCGTGACGAGATGCTTGGGGCTCGACGTGCTGTTGGCCGCGGAGGGATCCTCATCGGTCGTGAACGTGTGGTCGGAAAACGCGTTGGTTCCCGCTTCCATGTATACGTAATGGGGCTCGCTCGGAATGGGGCCGGGCAGTTCGTCGGCGAATTTGAGGGTATGCGCGGAGGTCTCGAGCAGGCTGTTGATGTATGGCGCCTTGGCGTCGCCGTAGATGGACGAGGAATCCTCGTTCTCCATCACGATGACGAACACGTGCTTGATCACGTTCGCGTTCGCCGGCGCGGCGCCGAAGGCCAAACCCGCCGAGAGCGCCAAGGCCGCGCAAGCCCTCCAAGTTGCTCTCATGCTCCGATCCCCCCTGTTGGACGCCTCGATCCTAATCTAACCAGGCGGGCGGGCAATCCCAAATCGGGCCTCGCCTAACCGTCGTCCTTCATTCCGCGTTCGATGTAATGCCGCATGAGGCTTTGATCCTTCGCGTATTGCTCGTAACGCCAAAACCATTCCCTCAAAGGAATGGCGTTCGGCGAGAAATCGTAGTTTGCCAGGCCATGCGTATCCATGAACTTTTGCTCGGCCTCGTCATCGCCACGGAAGTCCGGGTAGGGTTTCAGCGTCTTGGTCATTCGTACCTCTGGAGTTAGCCCAAAATGGCCCCGATTGCCGGTGCAGGCGACGGACGCGAAATCAAAACGAACGCGCAAGCGGCGTCAGGCCGCCTCGGCCACATGGATCTCCAAGACCGGCCCCGCCGCGGTGGCGAGATTGACCAGGGCGTCGAGCGAGAACTTGCCGAGTTTGTCGCGCATCAAATCATTCAGCCGGGGACGCGTGATTCCGAGTCGTTTCGCGGCGGCTCCTTGCGGCAAATCCCAGGACTTGATCCGGTCCACCACGATACCGAGCAGGCCGGCCCGCGCCTTCATATGGGCAGCTTCAACCGGGGTGTCGGCCAAGGCATCGCACACATCGTCAAACGTCTGAACTTCCATCGCCTAACCTTTCCAGGCTCGCAGACGGCTCGCTGCTCTACCGCCCGCTCAGCGCTTTTACCGCCGCCAGGGCATCCTGCGAACCCCAGTTCGCCGGCCCCGCCACGACGCCCAGCGAGCAGCCGTCGGCGTCGATCAGCAGGCTGGTCGGCAGGCCGAGGGCGATTCCGCCGACGCGCAAAGTCTCAAACGCGTCGCCCGACGGATCGGCGTAGCGCTTCAGGCTTTTCACGCCGATCTCGTTGAGGAAGGCCGCGGGACGCTCCAGGCGCGCGGTGTCGACGTTGACCGCCACCACTTCGAAGCCGGGTCCGCCGGCCTTCGCCTGCAGACGGTCCAGCGACGGCATTTCCGCGCGACAGGGCACGCACCATGTGGCCCAGAGGTTCAGCACCAGCGCGCGGCCCTTGAAGTCCGCCAGCGACAGCTTCGCGCCGTCGGGGCCGTTGAACGTCAGGTTCGGCGGCCGGCTGGCTTTGACGTTCAGCGCCGCGACTTCGCCCTGCGCCAGTGGCGCCAGGGCGCGCGCGCGAACGACGGACGCGGCGGCGCACGCCGCCGCCGACTTGCCGGGATCGCGGACAATCCCGTAATAGACGGCGCCCGCGACGGCGGCGAGGGCGACGGCCCCGAGCGCGAAAACGGCTCGGGCGTCGACTTTCCGTTTTTCGTTCATTTTCCGTTCCGAACTCGAGTCAATCTATGAGCAACAAGATGTGGGGCGGCCGCTTCAAGGTGGGTCCGGCCGAAATCATGGAAGAGATCAACGCCTCCATCGATTTCGATCGCAAGCTCGCCCAGCAGGACATAGCCGGTTCCAAGGCCCATGTCGCGATGCTGGCGAGCCAGGGCATCGTCGAGCCCGCCGACGCCGAAGCGATCACGCGTGGTTTGGACGACGTCAAGGGCGAAATCGAGGCGGGGGCCTTTGCGTTTTCCCGCGCGCTCGAGGACATCCACATGAACGTCGAGAGCCGCCTTGCGGCCCAGATCGGCGCGCCCGCCGGACGCCTGCACACCGCGCGTTCCCGTAACGACCAGGTAGCGACCGATTTCAAACTGTGGGTGCGCGACACCATCGACTCGCTGGAGATCCAGGTCGCCGGTCTGCAACAGGCGCTCGCCGAGCGGGCCCTCGCCTCGGCCGACATGGTCATGCCCGGCTTCACCCATCTGCAATCCGCGCAACCGGTCACCTTCGGCCACCACCTGCTGGCCTATGTGGAAATGTTCGCGCGAGATCGCGGCAGGTTCAGCGACGCGCGCGCACGCCTCAACGAATGCCCGCTAGGGGCCGCCGCGCTGGCGGGCACTTCCTTCCCCATAGACCGCTTCGCCACGGCGAAGGCGCTCGGCTTCGACCGGCCGACGGCCAATTCGCTCGACAGCGTCGCCGACCGCGACTTCGCGCTGGAAACGCTCAGCGCCGCCTCGATTTGCGCCGTGCATCTGTCACGCTTCGCCGAGGAGCTGGTGTTGTGGACGACGGCGCAATTCGGCTTTGTCAGGCTTTCCGACGCGTTCTCGACGGGATCGTCGATCATGCCGCAGAAACGCAACCCGGACGCCGCCGAACTGGTGCGCGGTAAATCTGGCCGGGTGTTCGGCCACCTTATGGGCCTGCTCACCGTCATGAAGGGCCTGCCGCTCGCTTATTCCAAGGACATGCAGGAAGACAAGGAAGGGGTGTTCGACGCGCTGCAAACCCTCTCGCTCTGCCTCGCGGCCGCGACCGGCATGGTGCGCGATCTCGAGCCCGACGCCAAGCGGATGCGCGCCGCCGCGGGCTCGGGCTATTCCACCGCCACCGACCTCGCCGACTGGCTGGTGCGGGCGCTGAAAATGCCGTTCCGCGAAGCCCACCACGTCACCGGCCGCATCGTCGGCATCGCGTCCGAACGCGGCGCGCCGCTGGAGAAGCTGACGCTCGAGGAGATGCGGGGCGTCGAGCCGCGCATCACCCAGGAGGTGTTCGAAGTGCTCGGCGTGGCGCGTTCGGTGAAGAGCCGCACGTCCTACGGCGGCACCGCGCCGGCGAACGTGCGCCGGCAGGCGAACGCCTGGCTGAAGAAGCTGGCGAAGGCGAAGGGCTCCGCGCCGATGTAGCCGAGATCGCCGAGGGGCCGAGACGCGGTATTTTCTGTTTTGCGGGGAGAGGAGGGGTTGAGCGATCGTTTGCCGAATGGCGACCGGGCGATCCTGGATATTCGCAAAATCGAGGATTATTGCCTGAGTCCGGATCATCCCGAGCGTCGCCACAAGGCGCGCGTTTTCCGAGATGCGCTCGGCACGGGACGCTCGCATGCGCGCGTTATCGCCGACGAATTTCTGGCAGCCGCACGGGGACCGCGCCGGCGCCGGCCGGGGCCGACCGTTGGGGTTCGCGTTGGTCAATCGACGTTACGATATTACGATAAAACAAGTGCGCTGTGGTAAGAACGATCTGGATGTTTCGAATTGGCGAAGATTTTCCCAGGTTCGTGACGTGTTGAGTGCTCTGATGTCGGGCGATATCGTGAAAATAGAGTCTTCCTCGTTGTTGAACTCAGTGGCTTTGCTGACCGATTTGCCGGAGCGCGGGCTGTTTCGCGGGCAAGTCGGCGTGATCGTCGAGTCCCTGGACGACGCGACGGCGCTGGTCGAATTCTGCGACGATCAAGGACGGGCCTACGCGATGGGTCCCTGTTCATTGGAGGCAATGCTCGTGCTGCGAAATATGCCCAGGGCGACGTGAGTCGTTGAAGCGCTGAGATCACAGCGAACAATTGGTTCTGAATTTGCTGGTGGCGTATCTGCGGGTTGAGCCTGACAGTATATTTACACGAAATTTTTGCATTTATTTCAAATACGGCACGCAATGGGAGGGTTAAATATGTCTGACGAGGTGGACCCCTCGCAATCCGCTGCGCTCAAGAGCGTTATGGACGCGTTCGACTGGGTTTACACATGGCGCCATTGCCAGTTGGAGCCCTAAAATCCCGGAAATGGCGACGTTTTTCTCGATAATCGATACCCGTCGTCAACACGGCTTACGTATTGAGAGGTTTAAGCCCGACATCGGGTGCGTCTTTCGGAGATCGTCTTGCATAATCATCCCATTTTACTTGCCGCAACGTCATTTTTGGCTCTGATGACGGCGAGTGCGCATGCAGAACCACTTTCCGCACGGGGAGGACAGGTTTTAATACCCGCAAGCAGCTTTGAAAACCCCGCTGACGTTGGGGTTCGGGCGCATACCAACGTGCGAATTTTTATTCCCAACAAAATTAGCGGTCAGATTCGGCCACCCATGTACAATCAATACACGCGGCCCCTGGCGCCGGGCGCGCCCTCGAACGGCTATTACTACATAGAGACGCCCGCATCGCTCGGTTGTGTTTACAATTTGGTTTCCCCCGTTGTCGCCGGCTGCAACCCGTATGCCACAACTGCCAACCCTAGCGGCGGCTCGAAGGCCATCGCCATCGTCGATGCGTATGACGACCCGACGGCGGCTTCGGATTTGGCGCATTTCTCCAGCCAATTCGGACTCCCCGCGGCCGCTTTTCAGGTGGTTTACGCCAGCGGCAAACAGCCTTCGGTCAACAGTGGTTGGCAGGTCGAGGAGGCCCTCGACGCGCAATGGGCGCACGCCATGGCGCCGACGGCGAAGATCTATCTCGTTGAAGCCGCGACATCGAGCCTGTCTGACTTGATGACGGCCGTTGGCGTAGCCAATCAGTTGGTTGCCGCCGCCGGTGGAGGTCAGGTGTCGATGAGCTGGGGGAGTGGCGAGTTTTCGGGTCAAACCAGCTACGATAAAGTGTTTGCCACGCCGGGAGTTGTGTATCTGGCGTCCGCGGGCGATTCTCCTGGCGTAATCTGGCCGTCAACTTCACCCAATGTCATCTCGGTGGGAGGCACGGCCTTGAGTCGCAACCCGGCTACTGGGGCTTTTCAGGGTGAAGTGGCTTGGCAACAGGGCGGAGGCGGTCCCTCCGCGTATGAGTCGGTCATCAGCTATCAATCGGCAATACCAGCCATATCGCAGATGGTGGGCTCGAAAAGGGGCACGCCCGATGTCTCGGCCGTCGCCGATCCCACAACGGGGGTTTGGGTATTTTCCGCGGGAGCCTGGTATATCATTGGCGGCACCAGCGTGGCCGCGCCCGTATGGGCAGGAGTGCTGAATCTGGCCGGCGTTACCTACAGTTCAACGTCAACCGCGTTTAGCGCAATTTACAATCACACTTCAGGATACAATGGCATAACGAGTGGCGATTGTGGCCCCTACGAGGGTTACTTGGCTCAAGGCGCCTGGAATTTCTGCGCTGGCAACGGCAGTCCGAATGGCAAAGCCAACAAATAACACGGCTCGATACCAGATTCCGCAGGATTGGGGGACGCGATAGCCGCGTCCCTGATTCAAGCCGCGCCTCCTTCCGCCCTCGCCCGGCGCGCCCCAAGCGCCTCAAGCCGCTTCATCGCTCAGGACCGCTCTTCCGCCCAACGACTTCAGGGCGTCGATCACGGCGCCGAACGTCACGTTGGCGGAACCGTCGGTAAGACGCCAGATGGCGCCCTCGGTCTTGCCGAACCGGGCGGCAAGCGCGACGTTGGTGATCTTGCGTTCGCGCATGAGGTTCGCCAGCGCGGCTCGGCAGGCTGTGACCGGGGTCAGGACGATATTTCCGGGATAATCAACCGCGCTTTCCGTCATGGCCGTGCCTAGCCCCGGCTACCCCCACGTTTTGCGAGCAAATCGTTGACGTCACGGTTCAATGCTCAATTTGGAACCGTTACTGCGATGTTCCGACGTGGAAGCCCGTGACAAGCTCGGGCATGACGGAGAGTGCCGGGCCGACCTAGCGCTGATGGCCCCTACCCCCGCCCCTCTGGCAAATCGTCATCCGCAATCGCACGCCACGCGGCGCCGTCGAGGTCGTCGAACTGGCCGCTGCGCATCGCCCACAGGAACGCCGCCAAGCCCAGGCCGCCCAAGGCGAGCGCGACGGGGACGAGATAGACGAGCACGTTCATCCTGTTGTTCCCTTCGCCGAGCGGGCGCGCATGGCGTTGAGCGTGACCATCACGGACGAGCCGGACATAGCGATCGCGGCGATCAGCGGCGTCGCCAGCCCGAGGATCGCCACCGGCACCGCGATCGCGTTGTAGATCACCGACAGCCACAGGTTCTGCACCATCAGCGCCCTGGCCTTGCGCGCCAGCGCAAAGGCGTCGGCGACGGGCGCCAGCCGATCGCCGAGGAACAGGGCGTCCGCCTGCGCCTGGGTGAGATGGGCGGCCGTGATCGGCGAAATCGAAACATTGGCCGCCGCGAGCGCCGGCGCGTCGTTGAGGCCGTCGCCGACCATCGCCACCTTCCGCCCCGCTTCGCGCAAAACCTTCAGGCGGGCGATCTTGCCGGCGGGATTCATCTCGGCGTGATAGGCGGAAATCCCGAGTTCCCGCGCCACGGCCGCGACCGCCGCCTCGCGGTCGCCGGAGAGAATTTCGATCGCGTAGCCGGCCGTTGCGAGCCGCGCGATCACTTCTCTCGCGTCCGGCCGCGGCGCCTGCCGCACCGCGAAAACCACCGTCCGCTTCGGACCCTGGAAGGCGATCAGCGACGCGTCGGGCCAGCGCGCGGCGACCTCGACCGCTTGCGCCTCCGCCTTGCAATAACCGATCGAGCCGAGCTTGAGGCGCTTGCCCTCATGGAAGATCGTCACGCCCTGACCAGGGAATTCGAGCGCGGCCAGCGGCGAGCGCGCGCCGGCCGCTTCGGCGACGGCCCGGGCGAGCGGATGCTTGCTCGCCAGCGCCAGCGGGCCGGCGAGCGCGAGATCCTCCGTGTCGATTTCGGCGGCGTTGGCGAGGCTCGGTTGCGGTAGCGTCAGCGTGCCAGTCTTGTCGAACACGATGGTGTCGACGTCGGCGAGGCGCTCCAGCGCGTCGCCGGAATTCAGCATCACGCCGCGTCGGAACATGGCGCTCGCCGCGACGACCTGCACCGCCGGCACGGCGAGGCCGAGCGCGCAGGGGCAGGTGATGATGAGCACGGAGATCGCCGTGACCAAGGCCGGCTGCCAGTTCGCGCCGATCAGGAGCCAGCCCAGAAACGTCGCCGCCGCCGTCACGTGCACGACGGGTGCGTAAAGCCGCGCCGCGCGATCGGCGAGCTTGACATAGGAAGAGCGCTGCTCGATCGCCTTTTCGAGCAGGGCGTTGACTTCGTCGAGCAGGGTGCCCGTCGCGGCCTTGGCGACGCGGACGCGCAGCGCGCCCGACGTATTCAACGAGCCCGCGTACACGAGCGCGCCGGGGGCCACCGAAATCGGCGCCGTCTCGCCGGTGACGAGGCTCTGATCGACGTCGGAAGAACCGTCCTCGACGATGCCGTCGACGGCGACCCGCTCGCCCGCGCACACCAGCACGAGATCGCCGGGCAGGATCGCCGCGATCGGCGTGTCGATCGCCTCGCCGTTCGCCGTCAGTTTGACCGCGCGCTCCGCCTTGATCGCGGCGAGATTGGTCGCCACGTCCCGCGTCTTGCGGCGCATGCGTTGATCGAGCACGCGGCCGGCTAGCAGGAACATCAGCAGCATCACGCCGCTCTCGAAATAGGTTTCCTCAGCATGCTCGAGCGTCTGAAGAACCGACATGGCGATCGACAGCACGACGCCGATGGTGATCGGCACGTCCATGTTGACCGCGCGCTGGCGCAGCGCCCGGATCGCGCTCTCGAAGAACGCGCCGCCCGCATAGGCGACGCAGGGAATCACGACCAGCGCGGAGAGCCAATGAAACAAATCGCGCGTAGACCCGTTCGCATCGCTCGATGCGCCGGCCCACAGCGCGACGGAGAGCAGCATCACGTTCATCGCGCCGAAGGCGGCGACGCCGAGGCAGCGCAACAGCCGCCGCTCCTCGGCGGCCTCCAGGCTGTCAACCATGGGCGCGGCGAACGGATAGGCGGGATAGCCAAGCGCATCGAGCTTCTTCAGAATCTGCGCCGGCGACAGCGCGCCGTCGTCCCATTCGATGGTGACGCGTTTGCTCGCCAGATTTACGCGCGCTCCACGGACGCCGGGCTCGTTCGCCAAGCCCTTCTCGATGGTGACGATGCAGGCGCCGCAATGCACGCCGTCAACCACGAGATCCATCGCCGAAACGCCCTCGGTGGGATTTCGCACGAAGACGGAAAGGTCGGTCGCCTGATCCACCGCGCCTACTCCGCGTTGTCTTTCAAGACCAATTTGTTCTCGCTGAAGAATTTCGCCTCGCCGTTCAGCTTGGCGTCGAGGTCGAGAATCCAGCGGCCGGCTTTCAACCCCTGGGCGAAGCCTTCGTATTCGCCGCCGTCGTTGGCAAGCGTCGCCAGACGATCCGAGCCGCGATCGAACGGATGCAGGAAGCGGGCGTGAACATCGAGGCCAAGGATCGCGGCGGCGTCCTTGTCGCGGAAATCGGCGACGACGCGCGCGCCGCGGTTTTCCTGTCGCGTGGTCACGTTGACGGTCCAGCCGAGCTGATCCTGGGCGCGGGAAGCGGCCAGCCGGGCGTTGTAGAGCTGGCTCGCGTCATAGGAGTTTTCCACCTCTTCGCCATGCAGCGTGCTCAAGGCGACGTAGATCAGCGCGAAATTCGCCGCGAACATGATGCCGAAGCCGACGGCGAGCCAAAGCACGACCGCGCGGCCCGTCAGGCGCTTGCCGCTCTCCAGGCGACGCAAATAGGCGTGGTCGAACGCGGCCGCCTCAGGATTCATCTGCATCGCCTAAAACTCCCATTGTGTCAGGGGCCGAAGAAATGATCGGAAACCGTCGAGGTCTCCCCATTGGTCAGATCCGTGGCCTTCATCGTGATGGCCTCGCCCGATCCGGTCAACGAATCCCGCGGCGCGGTTACGTAAAGCTGGACTTCCTGTGTCGCGTCGGGGTCCACGGAAACCACGAGCCGCCCGTCGGCGCCGACGTCGGCCTCCTCGCTCTTGGCCACCGCGCCTTTGACGCCGCTGACTTCGAGCGCGTATTTGCGCGGTTCGCTCCACTTGTTGGCGAAGCGCAAAGTGTAACCGTTGCGCACGCCGTCCTTGACCGTCGTGTACATCGGCGCGCGCACGTGAAGCACGCTCAGGCCCATATGGGTGCGATGAGTGAGTTGATAGAGCATGATCCCGCCCACGACGGCCATCACGACGGCATAGAGAATGGTCCGCGAACGCACGAGACGATAGATGGGTTTCTCGCCGCGCGCGCGGCGCAGAATGTTGTCATCGTTGTCGTAGCCGATCAGCCGCGTCGGCCGATTGATCTTCGTCATGACCGCGTCGCAGGCGTCGATGCACAGGCCGCATTGAATGCAGCCGAGTTGCGCGCCCTTGCGGATATCGACGCCGGTCGGACAGACGTTGACGCACTGGTTGCAGTCCACGCAATCGCCCGCGGGTTCGCCGACGCTGCGCTTGTGGTTGGCTTCTTTCAACGACATGCGCGGCTCGCCGCGGTCGAGCCGATAGGTGACGTTCAGCGCCTCGGTATCGGTGAGCGCGGCCTGGATACGCGGCCACGGACACATGTAGAGGCAGACCTGCTCGCGCATGTGTCCGGCGAGATAGTAGGTCGTGAAGGTCAGGATGCCGATCCAGACATAGGCGGCGATCGAAGACTGAAAGGTGATGAGCTGACGCACGAGTGTCGGCGCGTCGGCAAAGTAGAGCACCCAGGCGCCGCCTGTCCACCAGGCGATCAGGAACCACAGCGTATGTTTGGTGACGCGCTTACGGATTTTGTCCGAAGTCCAGGGCGCGGCGTCCAGCTTCATTCGGTCGCGCCTGTCGCCCTCCACCCAGCGTTCGACCGTGTAGAACAGGTCCGTCCAAACCGTCTGCGGGCAGAAATAACCACACCAGACTCGGCCGAACAGGGCGTTCGACAGGAACAATGCCAGGGCGGCGAGGATCAGCAGGCCGGTAAAGTAGTAAACCTCTTGCGGCCAAAGTTCGATGAAGAAGAAATAGAACCGGGAATGCGCGAGATCGACGAGCACGGCCTGATGCGGTTCGTTAAGCCCGCGGTCCCAGCGAACGAAGGGCAGAAAATAGTAGAGCCCCAGGCAAATCAGCAGCAGCCGCCATTTCAGGCGACGAAACGTTCCTTTGATTTTTTGCGGAAAAATCTTCGCGGCGGCGGCATAGAGGGGACCGTCATCATAGACTTCGCGATGGTCGTCCGCTTTCAGGTCCAACTGGGTCATACCGGGTTCCGCTGCGATCTTGGCGGCTCCGCCCTCGTCACGAGCGCGGCGCTGCGGTTGGTGGGCCCCTCCCGGCTGTCCCGGCAAACGATAGAGCGGGCGCGCTTGCGCCCGCTCCATAGCATCCCGAAAGTGTTTCTCCGCCGGGATTCAAGCCATCACTGGCCCGCGCCCAGGCTGTGCACGTATATGGCCAACGTCTTGATCGTCACCGGATCGAGACGTCCGCCCCAGGCCGGCATCGTGCTGTTCCGCGCGTTGGTGATCGTGTAGATCAGGTCTTTAAGGTCAGACCCGTAAAGCTGCAAGCCGTCCGTTAGGTTTGCAGAACCAACTTGTAACATGCCCTTGCCGTCGTCGCCGTGGCAAGCGGCGCAATTGTCGGCAAACAGCTTCTTGCCGGCGGCGACGTCCACGCCCGCTTCGGGCTCGAGCTTGCTGAGGGTGCGCACGTAGCTCGCGACCTGATGGATCTCCTCCGGCTTCAATATGCCGTCCTTCCCGAAGGCGGGCATGGCGCTGCTGCGCGTGTCCGTATCCTGATAGGCGCGGATGCCGTGGGTGATCGTGGTCGAGATGTCGTCGAGCTTGCCGCCCCACAGCCAGTCGTCGTTGGTCAGGTTGCGGTAGCCCTTGCCGCCCTGCCCGCCCGAGCCGTGGCACGGCGCGCAGTTCTCGGCGAAGGCCGCCCTGCCATGGGCGATGGCGAGCCCGAGCAGCGGCTTGTTAGCTTCGATGTCCTGCAGGCTGGCGGTGACGAGACCCTTTTCGGTCTCGGCGCGCTGCGCCTTCATCGCCTCGACCGCCACCGCGACCTCGGTGCGGTTCGAGGTTCCGAACAAACCGGTCGTATACGAACTGGCGAGCGGCCAAGCCGGATAGACGATCCAGTACAGAACGGAGAACACGATCGTGGCGTAGAAGGTCCACAGCCACCAGCGCGGCAGCGGCGTATTGAGTTCCCGAATGCCGTCCCACTCGTGACCCGTGGTGGTCTGGCCCGTGGTCTTGTCGAATTGCGGAGTTTCTGTTGTGGCCACGGGCTCAGTCCTCCCTAAGCGGCATGCTGGCCGCCGCGTTGAATTTTTCGCCGTTCGAGGGCCAAAGCGCATAGACGAGCACCCCCATGAACATGGCGAAGCAATAAAGCGTTCCCGCTGACCGCGCGAAGGCGGACAACATTTCATAAGTTTCCGACATGAACCGCCCCCCTCAACGTAAGTTGGCTTTGTCGTCGTAGACTTTGAAGTCCACGAGCGTGCCCAGCATTTGCAGATAGGCGATCACAGCGTCGGCCTCGGTCACGGTCGGCGTATCCGCGTCAAACTTGCGGACTTGCGCCTTGGGATAGCGCTTGACCAAATCCTGCGCGTCCGGACCGTCCGGATTGACCTGGGCCTTCACGTCGGAAACCGCCTTGGCGATGTCCTCGTCGGTATAAGGAACGCCCACGTATCTATTGGCCTTCATGACATCGACCAACTCGCGCGTATCCAGTTCGGTGTTCGAAAGGAACGCATAGGTCGGCATGATCGATTGTGGAACGACCGACCGCGGATTGGTCAAATGCGCGAGGTGCCAGGAGTCGGTATATTTGAGCCCGACGCGAGCGAGATCCGGACCGTTGCGCTTCGACCCCCATTGGAACGGATGGTCGTACATGCTCTCGGCCGCGAGCGAATAGTGACCGTAACGCTCGACTTCGTCGCGGAGCGACCGGATCATCTGGCTGTGGCAAAGGTAGCACCCTTCGCGAAGATAGATGTTGCGACCGGCGATTTCGAGCGGAGTGTAGGGCCGCATGCCCTCCACCTTCTCGACCGTGCTCTGCAGGTAGAACAGAGGCACGATCTGCACGATGCCGCCGATCGCGACCATGATCAGGATGCCGAGCATGAGAAGAAACGGGTTCCTCTCGATGATGTGGTGCTTCGCGAAGAAGCCCGACATCTTTGGCGTTTGCGAGTTAACGCTCATGAGTCTGACTCCTTATTCCGCGGGCTGCATTGAAGGCTGACCCACCGGCACGGCTTCCTCGCCCGACCGGATCGTCATCCAGACGTTGTAGATCATCAGCAGATAGCCCGTGATGAACAACACGCCGCCGATACCCCGTATGACATAGAAGGGATGCATCGCCGCGACCGTCTCAATGAACGA
>Ga0302157_10002010_pt1 | contig 24304 bp, 25 predicted proteins | sample I_Bog_N3_3_FD_193502 | JGI IMG/M metagenome (GOLD analysis project Ga0302157, IMG submission 193502) | Peat permafrost microbial communities from Stordalen Mire near Abisko, Sweden - I_Bog_N3_3 | ecosystem: Environmental > Terrestrial > Soil > Wetlands > Peat | place: Sweden: Abisko, Stordalen... | reverse complement strand
GCCGAAGGTGTTCTCGATGGTCTTGATGAGTGCATCCGGACCGCTCCCGAAGGCGGAGTTGATCTTGTTCTGGCTGGCCAGTCCGGTGCTGGCCGGCACCCCGGACAGGGTCACGAAGGTGTCGCGGGGGATGGAGAGCGAGGATGCCGTGCCGGTGGCCGGGTCGACGCGGACGATCTTGATGGTGTCGCTGCGCTGCCCGGCCGTGTCGCTCACGCTGCCGAACTGCTGCGCCTCGGCGGCGGTCTCGCCGGCCCGGCTGTCCGACCCGATGAGCAGCACGTTGTACGGCGCGCCACTGGCCGCGGCCACACAGGTGGTGCAGGGCGCCGAGGACACCTTGCTCCACTGGTAGCGGAAGTAGCCGTACCCGAGGCCGACGACCACCAGCACCATCACCACCAGCAGGATCAGGACGCGCAGGATGCGTTGGCCGCGTGACCGCCGCCGTGTACGCGCCCTGCGGAGCTCACGCCGCGACGGTGCCACGACCTGGCCACCGAGGATCGGTCCCGGGAACTCGTTGTTCCGCACGCTGGGCCTCCCGACGTGCGGAGCCGTGCCACGGGGGTACCCGGTGGGTCTCGACGAGGACCGCCCCGAGGGTCGCGTTGCGGACGCGGTGGACCCACGGGAGCGCCGGACGTCGCGAGGGCTGGAGGGATCGTTGGTGGGCATGTGTCGAAGGGTGATGGCAGGGCGGGCCGGCCCCGGCCTGCCGGCCGGGGGATTCACCGGCCGCCGGTGCCTGCCGGGACGTCACAGTTTCCCATGGGTGGCCCCCGAACGGGTGGCATGGCCCGGCCCCGGCCTCTGACGACAGTCCGTACCGCCCGACCGTGGTCACCTCCTCGGCTGGATGCCCTACCGCCGTCGGCCAGAACAGCTAGGTGGCCAGAACAGCTAGGTGGGCAGAACAGCTAGGTGGGCAGAACAGCTAGCTGTCGGCCGGCACCCAGGAGCCGTGGAAGCCGAACGGCACCCGGGCCGGGAGGTGGACCGTGGCCACCGGCGGTCCCGCGAACGAGGTGGCGTCCAGGATGACCAGGTCGCTGGCGTCCCGGGTGGCGTCGTAGACCACGCTGAGGACCCAGCCCTCGTCCTCGCCGCGACCATCGTGGGCGCGCACGAACACCGGCTCGCCCGGGGCGCGGTGGGGGCCCGCATCGAAGCGGGTCGACTCGTCACGCACGAGGTCGTATTGGATGAGCCCCTCGAAGGACGGCCGGTCGGGCCGGTCACCCAATCGGGTGCAGTAGCTGTAGCGGTACGGCCGGCCGGCCACGCTGTCGTCGATGCGCGGGAACTCGACGGGGACGTCGTCGAGCCGCTGCTCGGTGACGCGGTTGGCGGCCACGTCCACGGTCCACCGGGCCAGGGCGGGAAGCGTGGAGGCGATGGCCTCGCCGGGAGCCGTGTCGAATGCGCTGTCGTAGCGCACCACATCGATGACCACGGTGTCACCCGAGTCGAAGCAGTTGACGACATGGAAGACGTACACGGGGTCGATGCTGATCCATCGGATGTCCGACGAGCTTCCGGCACGGGGCATGACGCCGATGCGGGCACCGGCCTCGGGCATCCACCGGTAGGGCAACGACCGGCCCTCGGTGGCCAGTTCCAGGTCGAACACCACGGGGAGGTCGAAGAAGACCATGCGGGTGGCGGTGACGCCGAAGTCGTGGATCATGGTGGCGCGCGGGATGTCGATGGCCTCGCTGCGGACGAGCACGCCCTTGGCGTCCACCACGTGGTAGCGCAGGAAGGGGGGACCGAAGACGTCGCTGCCGAAGAAGACCAGCTCGCCGGTGTCGGGGTCGACCTTGGGGTGGGCGGTCATCGGCGAGGCCAGGCTCCCGTCGAAGTCGAAGACCCGGGCCCGGCCGAGGCCGGGCGAGAGGGCGTGGGGGAAGCCCGACTCGACCAGGGCCAGCGTGGTGCCGGCGTGGCGGATGACATGCGTATTGGCCTTCCCGTCGATCGGCTCGCTGGGCCCGGACGGGGGGGTCGTCCCGAGCGTGGAGGAGAGGGCGCGTGTCCGCACCCAGCGGTTCCGGTAGCCGGTGGCCCTACCGTCGGCCAGCGAGACGGCATGGACCATGCCGTCCCCGGCGAACCAGTGGTAGTCCGAGTCGTCGGCGGGCACGACCGCCGGGTTCGGACCGTTGCGGAGCAGCTGCCCGGTGAGGTCAGGGGGGATGACCCCGGTCACCGGCAGCTCGTGGTCGTCGCTCCGCTCGTCGACCACGGGGGCGAAGTTTCCTTCGAGGTACGGATTGGGCACGGCGTGCTCCTCGCGCTGGGACTCGGGCCGGCTCGGGGCCGAGCGGAACCGGATCCGATCGTACCCCCGGCCCATCGGGGCGCCCTTGACGGCCGCGCCCCCCACGGGCACACCGTGACCACCGCGACCACCATGGGGCCTGCGGACGGACATCACCACCGGTGCGACGTGGCAGGCTGAGGCCATGGCCCATCTCGCCGAGGACCTCCGGTTCCGAGGACTGATCCATCAGATGACCGACCCGGGTCTGGAGGCCCGGCTGGATGCCGACGGCCTGACCGCCTACACGGGGTTCGACCCGACCGCCGACAGCCTCCACGTGGGCCACCTGCTCCAACTGTGCAATCTCCGGCGGCTGCAGCTGGCCGGCCACCGGCCGATCGCAGTGGCCGGGGGCGGGACGGGATTCATCGGCGATCCGGGGGGGAAGTCCGAGGAGCGGACACTCCTGACCGAGGAGGCGCTGGAGGCCAATCTGGCCGGCATCCGCCGCCAGCTCGACCGGTTCATCGACTTCGATGCCGTCGCCGGTGGGGGCGACGCCCTCCTGGTCAACAACGCCGACTGGCTGCGGCCCCTGTCGCTGTTCGAGTTCCTCCGTGACGTGGGCAAGCACTTCACCGTCAACCAGATGGTGGCCAAGGACTCGGTGAAGTCCCGCCTCGAGCGGGCCGATCAGGGCATCTCCTACACCGAGTTCAGCTACATGCTCCTGCAGGCCTACGACTTCCTTCACCTGTTCGACACCTACGGCTGCCAGCTCCAGCTCGGCGGCAGCGACCAGTGGGGAAACATCACCGCCGGCATCGACCTGATCCGGAGGGTCCGCCACCGCGAGGCCTGGGGCCTCACCACCCCGCTGGTGCTGAAGGCCGACGGCACCAAGTTCGGCAAGACCGAGTCCGGCACGGTGTGGCTGGACCCCGACCGCACCAGCCCGTACCAGCTCTACCAATTCCTCTACCGGACCGAGGATGCCGTGGTCGGCACCTACCTCCGGTACTTCACGTTCCTGGACCACGAGGAGATCCTCGGGCTGGACCAGGCCACCGCCGAGCACCCGGAGCGGCGCGAGGCCCAACGCCAACTGGCCCGCGAGGTGTGCGGGCTCATCCACGGGGTCGACGAGACGACCCGGGCCGAGGAGGCCGCCGGGGCCCTCTTCGGCGAGCACGTGACCGGGCTGGACGAGGCCACCCTCCTCGACGTCTTCGCCGATGCGCCCTCGACCCCGCTGGACCGGGACCGTCTCGTCGGCGGCGAGCTGACCCTGGTGGATCTCCTCGTCGAGACGGGGCTGGACACGTCCAAGAGCCGGGCCCGGGCCACGGTCGAGGGCGGGGGTGCCTACCTGAACAACCGGCGGGAGAACGAACTCGCCCGCACCCTCGGTGAGGGCGATCTCGTGGCCGGGCGGTACCTGGTCCTCCGCCGGGGCAAGAAGGACTACCACCTCGTTCGGGTGGAGTGACCGCTCGGACGGGGTGACCGCGGGGCCGGGCCCGGCGGGGGTGGTCCTACACTGAGCGCATGCAGACCTCAGGCAGCGCACCCCACGACCTCTCGCCGGTCCGGCTCACGTCCGGACTGCCCGAGACGGTGCTGCCCGACGAGCCCGCCGACCTCCTCGCGGACCTCCAGTCCGCCCTGGACCAGCCGGGCGAGCTCCGACGTCACGCCGTGTCCGACGTGGTCCGGGCCCATCCCCGCTCGCTGGCCGCCTGGGCCGCGCTCGGGTCCCTGGCCCGCGACGACGTGGAGGCCTACGCCTGTTACCGGGTCGGATACCACCGCGGTCTCGACGCCCTGCGCGGTGCCGGCTGGAAGGGCTCCGGGCTGGTCCGCTGGTCCGAGGAGCCCAACCGGGGCTTCCTCCGGTGCCTCGACGGCCTGCGATCGGCGGCGGGGGCCATCGGCGAGCAGTCCGAGGAGGAGCGGTGCGCACAGTTCCTGCGGCAGCTCGACCCGGCGTGGCAGCCGGACTGGACCGGCATCCCGACCTAGTGCCGGTGACGAGTACGGGGCCGTCGTCCCCGCCGGAGCGCCGCCGGACCAGCCGGATGCTGACGGGCATGGCCATGCTGGCGTTGGGGGCCCTGGCGCTGGCCGGATGTGCCGCCGGCGCCGCCATCGGCGAGTCACCGTCGCAGATCAACAGTTGGCTGTCCTCGTCCGACGAGGGCGCGCTGATCGGCCAGGTCCAGGCGGACAGCGCCAACGTGTCCCTGGCCGTCCGCAATCACGACCCGGGCTCGGCCCTCAAGACGGTGTGTGCCCTGTTGTCCACCGACGCCCTGACCGGGGTCGGCAACCTGCCCAGCCCCGACACCACCTTGACCAACGATCTCAACTCGGCATTCGAGACGGCAGCCACCGCCGGCCAGGACTGCTACAAGGGTGCGGCGGGCACGGCATCGCTGCTCGACCGTTCGGCCATCGACCGGGCCAAGCTGGCCGCACTCTTCGGTGTCGCCGTGGATCGGGTCACCACCCTCACCGGCAAGGCGCCGTCGACGACCACGACCTCGGCACCCAGTGGGTGCGGCGATCCGTTCGGTTGCTGAGGGAGGACGGACCATGGCGGGCGAACAGGAAGACGGACAGACGGACCGACGGGAAGACGGCAGCGACGCCGGGCGCACCGACGAGTACGACCGTCGCCGCCGACGGGTCCTGTGGTCCATGCCCACCGGCCTGTTCGTGCTGGGGAGCCGTCACGGCGACCGCCGCAACCTGATGACCGCCAACTGGGTCATGCAGGTGGCATCCACACCCAAGCTGGTGGCGGTGGCCGTCGAGTCGTCGTCGCTGACCCGGACGCTGGTGGAGTCGGGCGGCCGGTTCTCCGTGAGCGTGCTGCCCGTCAGCGAGCGCGCCGTGATCCGGCGGTTCGTGAAGCCGGTCCGTGACGTTGCGACCGACGAGCACGGGGTGGCGACCTCCCTGCAAGGGGAGCCGGTGCACGAGGTGCTGGGCGGTCTGCCCTGCCTGTCGTCGGCGCTGGCCTGGTTGGCGTGTGAGGTCCGCACGACGCTCGACTGGGACCGACCGGGCGGCGAGCCGGCCAGCCACGTGCTGTTCGTGGGGGAGGTGGCCGACGTGGGCGAATCGGAGGCCCTGGCCGAGGGGGCCGAGGACGTCGAGGTGCTGGCCATGCGGCACACCCGCATGAACTACGGCGGGTAGGCCGACAGAGTGGGTGGGCCGACAGAGTGGATGGACCGACAGAGTGGGTAGGCCTCAGGTGCCGGTGGGAGCCTCGGGTGGACGGAGGTCCACGCGGAGCGTGAGGATGCCGTCGTCGATCCGGGCCTCGGCGTCACCGAGCATGGCGAAGTCCATGAAGTCCACCTGGGCCTGCCGCTTGAACCGTTCGCGGTCGGGTCCCTCCACCGGTGGCAACCCTCGGGACCGGACGGCGTCCGCCCTGGCCCGGAAGCGCTCCACCATGGCCTGGGGATCGAAATCGTCGGGCATGGCGAGATGGTACCGGCCGTGCCGACGCGCCACGACGGATGACGCCCCGCACTACACTGGCCTGCACTGGTGGCCGGGTGGGGATACCGGTCAGGTCACCGTCGGTGAGGTGCCACCTCCGGGTGGGGCAAGGAGTTTTCCCGTGAAGAAGGGACGCCATCGGCGCTTCGAAGAAGCGCGGAGTCTGAAGCGGTCCGTCGCGACCGCCAACCGGCGCTGCCCCGAGTGCGGGGCCGAGCCGGACGACAAGCACGCCTCGTGGTGCCTCGCCACCGAGGACGACTACGACGAGATCCTCGGGACGGGGCCGAAGTCGGACGCCTACGCCGAGGACGACCCGCTCGCCGAGTAGTCCCCACCGGGGGTGGGCCCGGCGGCGTCAGTCCCGGCGCCGCACGGCCGGATGGGGCAGGAGGGTGACCGTGGCGCCGGGTGCGGTGCGCTCGTCGAGGTACGTGGCCAAGCGGCGGTAGACCTTCCGCCCGGCCATGGTCTCGAGTTCGGTCCGCATGGTCACGTAGACGGGCTCGTGACCCACGAAGGCCTCGGGGTCCTCGGTGCACCACCAGTGGAACTCCTGGCCGCCCTCCCCCCAGTGGCTCCGGTCCCACTGCCGCACCACCGAGGTCACCCGGCCATCCGAGCCGGTCTCGTCCTCACGTCGGAGCGGGAGTTGCCAGCACACCTCGGGCTTCAGGTCCACATGGCTGCGGCCCTCGGCCTCGGCCGCCTTGTGGAGGGCGCACCCGGCACCGGCGGCGAACCCGGGACGGTTAAGGAAGATGCAGGCCCCGTCGACCATCCGTGTGCCGAGGTCGCCGTCGGGCAGCTTCTTGACCACGCCCTTGCGGCCCTGCTTGTGGAACTGCCACAGATCGGGGGAGAGGTCGGCGGCGGCCCGCTCGACCTTGCGGGCGTCCTTCTTGTCGGTGAAGTGGGCCCCATAGGAGCAGCACCCCTGGACCAGCTCGGGGGCCGGACCGGTGAGCACGCCCTGACACCCCTGGCCGAAGATGCACATCCAGGAGCTGGCGAGGAACGTCACGTCGAAGAGCCAGGTGCGCTCCTCGTCGGGGTCGTCGAAGCTGACCCATTCGTGCGTGGAGGGCGGGACGTGCTTGTGGGGTGGTGACACGCCCTTATGATGACAGGCATGAGTGAAGCCCGTGAGGACGTCCGTCCGGTACTGACCATCACACCCGAGGCCCGGGCCACGGTGCTCGAGGTGCTGGCCAACGAGTCCGAGTCCGAGTCGCTGGCCCTCTGGTTGGAGATCAGTGGTGAGGCGGACGGCGCCTACGCCTACGACATGTACTTCCAGGCCCTGGCCGACGCCAGCGCCGGCGACGTCGTCCAGCACGGCGACGACCTTCCGGTGGTGATTCCCTCGACCAGCGTGGAGCGGCTGACCGGCGCCACGCTCGACTTCGTCACCGACGCCTCGGGCGAGGGCGGCCTGGTCATCGTCAATCCCAATACGCCCCCGGCACCGACGCTGAGCGGCCTGGCCCCCGGGGCCACCGTCGACCTGTCCGACCCGTTGGCACAGCGGGTGGTGTCGGTCCTCGAAGAGCAGGTGAACCCCAGCATCGCCGCCCACGGCGGCCGGGCCGACCTGGTGGCGGTGGAGGACGCATCCGTGTACCTCCGCCTGAGCGGTGGCTGTCAGGGCTGCGGCATGGCCAAGGCCACGCTGTCCCAGGGCATCGAGGTCATCCTGCGGGAGGCCATCCCCGAGTTGGCCAACATCGTGGACGTCACCGATCACGCCGACGGCACCAACCCCTACTACGAGCCCGCACTGGGCTGAGCCGGCCGGGCGGGGGCCGCGTCGGCCCTTCCGGCCCGCAGCGAGGACCGGGCGATGATGCCCGATCCGTCGGCCGGTGTCCGGTACGTTTCGGTGGGTGCAGACCCTCCTGGTGGCCGGAACGGCGGTGGCCGGGCTCGCCATCGGTGCCGCTCTCGATCCAGTCGGGCAGCGGCTGGCTGACCGGAGCCGGGCCGAGGACGAGGCCAGGCGGGCCGAGCGCCAGGCCGCACGGGCCGAGGAGCCCCGGTCCGCCACCCCTGTCGACGGGCTCGTCCACGAACCGGTGGCGACGACGGCCGGTGCGGCGGGCGCACTCCCGCCCGAAGCCATGCGGCACCTCCTGCCGGCGGGCCGCTCGACCGTCCGGACCCTGGATTCTGCACTGCTCACCGGCATCCTGTTCGGGGCGGCCGCCATCCACTTCGGCCAGGACGTGGAGCTGGCCCCGTTCTGCGCCTTCTTCGCCACCCTGGTGACGGTGTCGATCACCGACCTCACCCACCGGCTGGTGCCGCGCCGTCTGATCTACGCGGGAGTCGGCGTGACGGTGCCCCTCCTGGTGGTGGCGGCGGCCGTCGACCACCGCTGGCCCAGCCTGGCCGGCGCGGCCGTGGCCGGTGCGGTGGCCTTCGCCGTGTTCTTCGCCGTGTGGTGGTTCGTGCCCCGGGGCATGGGCTTCGGCGACGTCCGTCTGGCCGGGTTCATCGGGGTGACCGTCGGCTACCTGAGCATCCTCCATGCCTACGTGGCCTTCCTGGTCGGGTTCATCGTGGGGCTCCTCTTCGGGCTGGTGATGATGGCCGCCTCCTCGACGGGGCGGCGCACCCGTATCCCGTTCGCGCCGTCGCTGGCCGCCGGCGCCGTCTTCGCCGTCCTGTGGGGCGGCCCGGTGGCCCACAGCCTCTTCCATGCCGGGAGCTGACCAGCCGCCGTCACGGCGACGGGTGGGCAGCCGGGGAGGTCGGCGGCCCCGAGTAGATTTGTCCGGATGCTCCGCTACCTGACTGCCGGTGAATCGCACGGGCGCGCCCTCGTGGTCATCGTCGAGGGGATGCCGGCCGGGCTGCTGGTGACCTCGGGCGACATCCAGCGGGGCCTGGCCCGTCGGCGGCTGGGCTTCGGACGCGGCCCCCGCATGCGCTTCGAGGCCGACGAGGTGTCGCTGGTGGGCGGGATCCGGCACGGCCGGACCCTCGGCTCGCCCGTGGCCATCGAGATCGCCAACACCGAGTGGCCCAAGTGGGAGACCGAGATGTCCCCCGACCCCGGCCTGCCCTCGAAGGTGCTCACCCAGCCCCGCCCGGGGCATGCCGACCTGTCGGGCATGCTCAAGTACGGCCTCGACGACGCCCGTGACGTCCTGGAGCGGGCGTCGGCCCGCGAGACGGCGGCGCGCGTGGCGGCAGGCACCTTGGCCAAGCTCCTGCTCCAGCAGATCGGGATCGACGTCCTCAGCCACATCGTGCAGCTCGGCCCCGAGCGCTCCGAGGCGGGGGACCTCCCGACCATCGACGACCTGGCCCGCATCGACGCCTCGCAGGTCCGGTGCAGCGACCCGGAGGCCGAGGCCCGTATGGTGGCCGCCATCAAGGCGGCGGCCAAGGAGGGCGACTCCCTGGGGGGCGTGGCCGAGGTCGTGGCCTACGGCGTGCCGGTGGGGCTGGGCAGCCACGTGCACTGGGACCGGCGGCTCGACGCCCTGCTGGCCCAGGCGCTGATGAGCATCCAGGCCGTCAAGGCCGTGGAGTTCGGTGACGGCGCCGAACTGGCCGGCTGGAGGGGGAGCGTGGCCCACGACGCCATCCGTGTCGCCGACCCGTCGGCGCCGGACGGGCCCGAGGGCACGGCCGGGCTCCTCGGGGGGGGCTACGTCCGGGACACCCACCACGCCGGTGGGGTCGAGGGGGGCATGTCCACCGGTGCCCCCATCGTGGCCCGTGTGTCCATGAAGCCCCTTGCCACCCTCAACCGGCCCACCCTCGGGACCGTCGACGTCGTGACCAAGGAGTCGACCGTCTCGTTCAAGGAGCGCACCGACGTGACCGCGGTGCCGGCCATGGGCGTGGTGGCCGAGACGATGACCGCGCTGGTGCTGGCCTCCGAGGCCCTCCGGAAGTTCGGGGGCGACTCGGTGTCGGAGTTCCGGCGGAACCGCCAGGGCTACCTGGCCTCGCTGGGGGAGAGCCCCTCGGCGGCCGCCGTCCCGCTGTCCGATGGGTGACACGATCATCCTGGTGGGGATGATGGGGGCGGGCAAGACCACGGTGGGCCGGGCGTTGGCCGACCGGCTGGGCTGGACCCACTGCGACTCCGACGCCCAAGTGGTGGCCGACACGGGCCGGACCGTGCCCCAGCTCTTCGCCGAGCGCGGGGAGGCGGCCTTCCGCGCCGAGGAGTCGCGGGTCCTGGCCGAGGCGCTGTCCCGACCCGGGCCCGTGGTGGTCTCGGCGGCCGGCGGGGTCGTGCTGTCGCCGGCCAACCGGGAGCTGCTGCACCGGTCGGGGACCGTGGTGTGGCTCCGCGCCGACCCCGAGCTGTTGGCCCGGCGGGTGGGGAGCGGTGCGGGCCGACCGCTCCTTGGTGATGATCCAGCCGCCACGCTGGTCGAGCTGTACGAGGTGCGCCGGCCGCTGTACGAGTCGGTGGCCCACATCGTCGTGGACGTGGATGGCCGCAGTGCGGCCCAGGTGGTCGACCTCCTCCTCGCCGACGAGCGGCTGGCGTCGGTCGGGGTCGGTGCCGGGGGTGACCGGTGAGCACCGTGGGGGTCGAGCTCGGTGACCGCCGCTACGACGTCACCGTCGGCGCCGGGGTCCGCCATCGCCTGGCCGATGCCGTGGCGGCCACCGTGCCCGGCGCGGCCCGGGCCGTGGTGGTCACCCAGGCCGGCATCGGTGTGACCGTCGACCCGGGCCTGCCCTTCGAGGAGTGCATCGTCCCCGACGGAGAGGGGGCCAAGACCCTCGGCACCGTGGAGGACCTGTGCCGTCGCTTCGCCCGTTCCGGCCTGAGCCGGGCCGACGTGGTCGTCGCCGTGGGCGGGGGGGTGGTGACCGACCTGGCCGGGTTCGCCGCCGCGTCCTTCCACCGGGGCACCGCCTACATCAACGTGGCCACCTCGCTCCTGGCCCAGGTCGACGCGGCCATCGGGGGGAAGACCGGGGTCAACCTCCCGGAGGGCAAGAACCTGGTGGGCGCGTTCTGGCAGCCCCGGGCGGTCCTGTGCGACACCGACGCCCTGGCCACCCTGCCCCCTCGGGAGTGGGCGTCGGGACGGGGGGAGATGGCCAAGTACGCATTCCTGGGCTCGCTCCTGCCCGGCGGCGGGGCCGGACCCGTCGGTGACCGGGACGCCTCCCTGCTGGACCTGCCGCTCGACGAGCAGGTGGCCCGGTGCGTGGCCATCAAGGCGGAGGTGGTGGCCGCCGACGAGCGGGAGGGGGATCGGCGGATGCTCCTCAACTACGGCCACACCCTGGCCCACGCCCTGGAGGCGGCGTCGTTCGACACGGCCGACGGAGGCGGCCTGCGCCACGGCGAGGCCGTGGCGGTGGGCCTGGTCTTCGCGGCGCTGCTGGCCCGCCGGCTCGGGCGCATCGACGACGCCGGGGTCGACCTGCACCGGCGCGTGGTCGGCGCCTTCGATCTCTCCGCCCTGCTGCCCGCCGGCCTCGACCCCCACCAGCTGGTCTCGTTCATGGCCCGGGACAAGAAGGCCCACCAGGACCTCACCTTCATCCTCGACGGCGACCGGGGCGTGGAGGTGGTCCGGGGCGTCGACGAGCAGGACGTGCTGGCTACCCTGGCGGACATGGCAGCCATGGGCACGGAGACGACGGGGACGGCACCGACGGGGACGGCAGGCACAGCGACGGGGGAGCGGGCATGAGCGGGACCCGGCTGATCGTCTTGTTGTCGGGGCCCAACCTCGACCTGCTGGGTGACCGGGAGCCGGAGGTCTACGGCACCGCCACGCTGGAGGACCACGTGGCCACGGCCCGGGCGGCGGCCGAACGTGCCGGCTGCACGCTGGAGCATCTCCAGACCAATCACGAGGGCGACCTGATCGAGGCGGTGCACGCCGCACGCGGCCGTGCCGCCGCCATCATCGTGAACGCCGGGGCCCTGTCCCACACGTCGTGGTCGCTGCACGACGCGCTGGCCGCGTTCGACGGGGTGGTGGTGGAGCTGCACCTGTCCAACCCGGCGGCCCGGGAGCCCTTCCGCCACACGTCGGTGATCGCGCCGGTGGCCGACGGCTGTGTGGCCGGCTTCGGCGGCCTGGGGTACCGACTGGCCGTCGACGCCGTGGATGCCCTGCTCGAACCCCGAACGGAGAACTGAACCCGTGCCCACCCCGTCCGTCCCCGCCCCGTCCGTCCCCGCCCCGTCCGTGCCCACCGCCTCGCTGGCCGAGCCACTGCCCCCTCTCGACGTCAGTGGACGCCTGGGCCGGCTGCGCTCCCGTCTGGACACCGCGGGACCCGACGACAGTCCGGTGGACGCGCTCTTGGTGACCACCCCGGCCAACATCCGGTGGCTCAGCGGCTTCACCGGATCGGCCGGGCTCTTGTTGGTCACGCGGGGGCGTGCCGTGCTGACCACGGACGGTCGCTACCGGACCCAGTCCACCGAGCAGGTGGCGGCATCGGGCGTGGCCGGCGAGGTGGAGGTCCGCATCGGCGGCGTGAAGGACCAGCGCGCCGCCCTGCAGGACGCGGCGTCAGGCGGGATCCGGGTCGGGTTGGAGGCCGATCAGGTCACCTGGTCGGCCCAGCAGGCCTGGGACGCACTGTTCGACGGTCCCGGCGTGCTCCCGACCCGAGGGGTGGTGGAGGGCCTCCGCCTGGTCAAGGACGCGGGCGAGATCGCCCGGATGGAGCGCGCCGCCGCCATCGCCGACGACGCCCTGGCCTCGGTCCTGCCCCTGCTGGCGGCTGTGGGCTCGGGCCGGGACGACTCGCTCACCGAGGCCCGCTTCGCCGCCGCGCTGGACTTCGCCATGCGCCAGCGGGGGGCCGAGGAGAGCGCCTTCGAGACCATCGTGGCCTCGGGAGAGAACTCGGCCAAGCCCCACGCCCGGCCCGGGCCACGGCTGCTCCGGACCGGCGACCCGGTGGTGGTCGACTTCGGTGCGGTCTTCGACGGCTACCGGTCCGACATGACTCGGACGTTCTGCGTCGGGGGCGAGCCCACCGGTCAGTTGGCCGCCGTGTTCGACGTGGTGGCCGACTCCCAGCGCACCGGGGTGGGAGTCGTCACGCCGGGCATCGCCGCCGGCGAGGTCGACCGCGCCTGCCGCGAGGTGATCGCCGCCTCGGGCTGGGCCGAGCGGTTCGAGCACGGGACCGGCCACGGTGTGGGCCTCGACATCCACGAGGGACCGTCGGTGGGACCGGGGTCGACTGCTATCCTCGAGCCCGGCACCGTGGTCACCGTGGAACCCGGCGTGTACCTGCCCGGCACGGGCGGGGTGCGCATCGAGGACACCCTGGTCGTGACCGAGGGCGGCAGCCGCCCGCTCACCCGTTTCCCGAAGGAAGTCGCTGTCTGATGGCCGTCTCCACCAATGATCTCCGCAACGGCATGACCCTGGACCTGCCCGAGGGCCTGTTCGCCGTGGTCGAGTTCCAGCACGTCAAGCCGGGCAAGGGCGGCGCCTTCGTGCGCACCAAGCTCAAGAACCAGCGCACCGGCGCGGTGATCGAGCGGACCTACCGGGCCGACGAGAAGCTCGAGCAGGCCATCATCGACAAGCGCGAGATGCAGTTCCTGTACCGGGACGGCTCCGAGTACGTGTTCATGGACACGACCTCTTACGAGCAGCTCCAGGTGGACACCGGCCTGCTGGGCGACGCCGCCAACTACCTGAAGGAGGGGGACGACGCCGTGCTGCAGTTCTACGGGTCCGAGATCGTCGGTGTCGACCTCCCCGCCTCGGTGGAGCTCACCGTGTCCGACACCGAGCCGGGTCTCCAGGGCGACCGGGTGTCGGGCGCCCGGAAGCCGGCCACCCTCGAGACCGGACTGGTGCTGCAGGTGCCGCTGTTCGTCAACCCGGGCGAGAAGATCAAAGTGGACACCCGCACGGGTGAGTACCTGACCCGGGCCTGAGCCGGCTCCGGCCCGGGGTGACCCCGGGCCGTCACGGGGGGCGCCGCCTTCCGACCGGACACCGACCATGGACCCCGCCCCCCGACACCAGGCCCGTGAACGGGCGCTGACCCTGCTCTACGAGGCGGAGCTGAAGGGCCGGCCTCCCGGTGAGGTGCTCGGCGAGCTGGCCGTGCCCCCCGACCCCTACACCGTGGCCGTGGTCGAGGCGGTGGCGGCGCGGGCCGCAGAGATCGACGGACTGGTCGGGGGCGCTGCCATCGGCTGGGACCTCGACCGCATGGCCGTGGTCGACCGGAACGTGCTGCGGCTGGCCGTGGCCGAGCTGCTGGACTTCCCCGACGTGCCCACGGCGGTCATCCTCAACGAGGCGGTGGAGCTGGCCTCGGCCTACTCGACCGATGACTCGGGTCGGTTCGTCAACGGCGTCCTGGCCACCCTGGCCGCGCAGCTGCGGAGCTGAGCCGAGCGCCGCTGGGCAGTCGACCGGTGCGGACCGCGGCGCGGCACACCGGCCGGGCCTGAACGGGCGAATTCGACGGGGAAGCCCGTGTGCACCGACCGGGCGACGGGGTATAGTCGGTGTCTGACCGTGAAGCGGGTCCTGTGAGGCCCGTACGGACAGGAGGAAGCGTGGCCGAACGAGAACGCAGTCATACCCGTCCGCGGGGTGCTGTGTTCGTCCCACGGGTCCAGGTGATGTCGGCGGACGACGTGCGACGGGCCATCACCCGGATGGCCCACGAGATCGCCGAGCGCAACCGTGGCCTCCACCATGTCGTCCTGATCGGGCTCCAGACCGGTGGCGTGTCCATCGCCGAGCGGTTGGCCCGGACCCTGGCCGAGGTGGAGGGGGCGGACATCCCGGTGGGGACCCTCGACGTGGCCTTCTACCGCGACGACATCGGCCTGCGCCCCGTCCTGCCCGAGGCGGCCACCGACATCAGCGTCGACCTGACCGGGGCCACCGTGGTGCTGGTGGACGACGTCCTGTTCACCGGTCGGACCATCCGTGCCGCCCTCAACGCCCTCGGCGAGTACGGGCGGGCCCAGGCGGTCGAGCTGGCCGTCATGGTCGACCGGGGCCACCGCGAGCTGCCCATCCGGCCCGACTACGTGGGCAAGAACCTGCCGACCAGCCGCGACGAGATGGTGGACGTCTCCGACGCCGGCGTGTCACTCGGGGAGCTGGTGGGCCGGTGAGCCCGTTCCCCACCCACCTGCTCAGCATGGACGACCTCGACGCCGACGGGATCATCGAGGTGCTCGAGGTGGCCGACTCATTCGCCGAGGTGGGACGCCGGGCCAATCCCAAGGTGCCCACCCTGCGGGGCCGCACCGTGGCCACGCTGTTCTTCGAGGACTCCACCCGGACCCGGATGTCCTTCGAGACGGCGGCCAAGCGCATGTCGGCCGACGTGCTCTCCTTCGCCGCCGGCTCGTCGTCGGTGAAGAAGGGCGAGTCCCTGCGGGACACGGTCGAGACCATCGAGGCCATCGGGATCGACGCCGTGATCATCCGGCACGCCTCCTCGGGGGTCCCGGCCCGGGTGGCCGGCTGGGTGGACCACTGCTCGGTCATCAACGCCGGCGACGGGTGGCACCAGCATCCGACCCAGGCCCTGCTCGACCTGTACACGGTCCGCCAGGCCCTCGGAGGGGGCGATGTCGGCCTGGCCCGGTTCGAGGGCCTCCGGGTCGCCATCGTCGGCGACATCCGCCACAGCCGGGTGGCCCGCTCGCAGATCACCGCCTACGCCGCCCTCGGCGCCGAGGTGACCCTGGTGGCACCGGCCACCCTGCTCCCGCCGTCCCTCGAGGGCTGGCCGGTCGCTGCCGTCGGGCACGACCTCGACGCCGTCCTGGCCACCGCCGACGTGGTGTCCCTGCTGCGGGTGCAACAGGAGCGGGGGAGCGGAGAGTTCGTGCCGTCGCTCCGGGAGTACACGGCGGGCTTCGGCCTCACGGTGCGCCGGGCCGCCCTGCTCCGCAAGGACGCGGTGATCCTGCACCCCGGGCCCATCGTGCGCGGCGTGGAGATCGCCTCCGACGTGGCCGAGCTGCCGGCCGCGCTCATCACCGAGCAGGTCAGCAACGGCGTGGCCATCCGCATGGCCGTCCTGTTCCTGCTGCTCGGGCAGGCCACACGGGAGGGTGCGCTCCATGGCTGACTCCGGATCCGGGCCCGCCGTCCTGATGATCCGGGGCGGCACGGTCATCGACGCCACCGGCGAGCGGACGGCCGACGTCCTGGTCCGCCAGGGCCGGGTGGAGGCGGTCGACGCGGACCTGGCCACGCCGCGCGGCGCCACCGTGCTCGAGGCCGACGGCTGCGTCGTGGTCCCCGGCCTGGTCGACCTGCACACCCATCTGCGCCAGCCCGGGCGCGAGGAGTCCGAGACCGTGGAGACCGGGGCCCGGGCCGCCTCGCTGGGTGGGTTCACCGCCGTGGTGGCCATGCCCAACACCGAGCCCGCCATCGACTCGGCCGAAGCCGTCCGCAACGTGCTCGAGCTCGGGGCCAAGACCACCGCCGAGGTGGCCGTGGCCGGTGCCATCACCGTGGGGCGGAACGGTGAGCGGCTGGCGCCCCTGGGCGAGATGGCCGAGGCCGGGGTGACCCTGTTCACCGACGACGGCGCCGGGGTGCAGTCGGCCGGGCTGATGCGGCGCGCCTTCGAGTACGCCGGGGGCCTCGGTGTGACCCTGGCCCAGCACTGCGAGGACGGTTCGCTGGCCGGCGGTGGCGCCATGCACGAGGGGGCCTGGTCGAGCCGGCTGGGGATCCCCGGCATGCCCGCCGAGGCCGAGGAGGTCATGGTGGCCCGAGACATCGCCCTGGCCCGGGCCACCCGGGGCCGGATCCACTTCCTCCACCTCTCGACGGCCGGCTCCGTCGATCTGGTCCGGCGGGCCAAGTCCGACGGGCTGGCCGTGACCGCCGAGGCCGCACCCCACCACTTCACCCTGACCGACGCCTGCACGGCCGGCTACGACCCGGTGTTCCGGGTCAACCCGCCCCTCCGGCCCCAGGCCGACGTGGACGCGGTGAAGGCCGGCCTGGCCGACGGGACCATCGACGCCATCGCCACCGACCACGCCCCGCACGCCCCGGAGCTGAAGGACCTCCCCTTCGACCAGGCTCCCCCGGGGATGCTGGGCCTCCAGACCGCCCTGTCCCTCGCCCTCACGGAGCTCGACATGCCCATCCAACGGATCCTCGCCCTCCTCAGCTGGCAGCCGGCTGCCATCGTCCGGCTCGACCCGGCCCACGGCGGAGGGCAGGGGGGCCCGATCGAGCCCGGGTCGGTGGCCAACCTCTGTGTGATCGACCCGGTCGCCACCTGGACGGTCGACCCGGCCGCCCTGGCCAGCCGGAGCCGGAACTCACCGTTCGGGGGCCGGACCCTGCGGGGACGGGTGCGCCACACGGTGTTCCGGGGTGAGCCGGTGGTCGTGGACACCGAGGTCCAGCGATGACCGGGCGCAACGGCATCGAGCCCCGGGCCGAGGCCTGGTTGGTCCTGGCCGACGGCACGGCCTTCGAGGGGGAGGCGGTGGGCGCGGTCCCCGACGGGGGGATCACCACGGGGGAGGCGGTGTTCAACACGGTGCTCTCGGGCTACCAGGAGGTCATTACCGACCCGTCCTATGCGGGCCAGATCATCGCCTTCACCTATCCCCACATCGGGAACTACGGGGTCAACCCCACCGACGACGAGGCCGGCCGGCCCCACTGCCGCGGCCTGGTCGTGCGGGACCTGGCCGACCGGCCGAGCAGCTGGCGGTCGACGGGCAGCCTCGAGGAGTTCCTCGTCCGCTTCGGCGTGCCCGGGATCACCGGCGTCGACACCCGCCGCCTCACCCGGCACCTGCGGGACCGGGGGGCCATGCCCTGCGCCTTCGGCACCGCCCCGCTGGCCGACCTCACCACGGCCGCCGCCGGGGCCGAGTCGACCGACGGGCGGGACCTGGTCTCGACGGTCACCACCCCGGTGGCCTACACCCGGGGGGACGGCCCCTACCGGGTGGTCGCCTACGACTTCGGAGTGAAGGAGGCCATGTTGCGCCAGCTGGGCACCCTGGCCACGGTCACCGTGGTCCCCGCCTCGACGCCGGCCGATCAGGTGCTGGCCCTCGAGCCCGACGGCGTCTTCTTGTCCAACGGACCCGGTGACCCGGCGGCGCTGCCCGGTGTCGTGGACGAGATCCGCACCCTGGTCGGCCACGGGGGGGTCCCGGTGTTCGGGATCTGCCTGGGCCACCAGCTGCTGTCCACGGCCCTCGGGGGCGCCACCTACAAGCTGCCCTTCGGGCACCACGGCGGCAACCACCCCGTGCGCCGCCTGTCGACCGGCCGGGTGGAGATCACCTCCCAGAACCACAACTACGCGGTGGCCGAGGGCTCGCTCGACACCGCCGAGGTGACCCACGTGAACCTGAACGACGGGGTCATCGAGGGCATCGCCTCCCGCCAGGCCCCGGTGTTCAGCGTGCAGTACCACCCCGAGGCCGGTCCCGGGCCCCACGACGCCCGCTACCTGTTCGGGGAGTTCCGTGACCTGATGGACGCCACCGGTGCCCGGGGCCGCAGCGGGGCCGGCACGGCGGTGGGTGCCTGATGCCGCGGCGCACCGACATCGAGTCGATCCTGGTCATCGGGTCCGGCCCCATCGTCATCGGGCAGGCCTGCGAGTTCGACTACTCGGGGACCCAGGCCTGCCGGGTCCTGGCCGAGGAGGGGTTCCGGGTGGTGCTGGCCAACTCCAACCCGGCCACCATCATGACCGACCCCGGCATGGCCGACCGGACCTACGTGGAGCCCCTCGACCCCGACGTCCTGGCCGCCATCATCGAGCGCGAGCGCCCCGACGCCCTCCTGCCCACCCTGGGCGGCCAGACCGCCCTCAACCTGACCATGGCCCTGGCCGAGGGCGGCGTCCTCGACGCCCTCGGGGTCGAGGTGATCGGGGCCAACGCCGAGGCCATCGCCACGGCCGAGAACCGCGAGCGCTTCAAGGCGGCCATGCAGGAGATCGGGCTGGCCGTGCCCCGGTCGGGGTTCGCCCACACCCTGGACGAGGCCCTGGCCATCGGGGAGTCCATCGGCTTCCCCATCATGGTCCGGCCCAGTTACATCCTCGGTGGTGCCGGCACCGGCATCGCCGCCACCCGGCAGGAGCTGGTGCGTCTGGCCGGAGAGGGCCTGGACGCCTCGCCGGTCAGTGAGGTCCTCGTCGAGCAGTCCATCGCCGGCCAGAAGGAGTTCGAGCTGGAGGTGATGCGTGACGCCTCCGACAACTGCGTGATCGTCTGCTCGATCGAGAACGTCGACCCCATGGGCGTCCACACCGGCGACTCCATCACCGTGGCGCCGGCCCAGACCCTGACCGACGTGGAGTACCAGACCATGCGGGACGCCGCCTTCGCCTGCATCCGGCGGGTCGGGGTCGAGACCGGCGGCTCCAACGTCCAGTTCGCCGTGAACCCGGTCGACGGCACCCAGGTGGTCATCGAGATGAACCCGCGGGTGTCCCGGTCGTCGGCCCTGGCCTCCAAGGCCACCGGGTTCCCCATCGCCAAGATCGCCGCCCGCCTGGCCGTGGGCTACCGCCTCGACGAGATCACCAACGACATCACCGGGGCCACCCCGGCCTCCTTCGAGCCCACCATCGACTACGTGGTGACCAAGATCCCCCGGTGGGCGTTCGAGAAGCTGCCCGGCGCCACCGACGAGCTGGGCACCCGGATGCAGTCGGTCGGCGAGGTCATGGCCATCGGCCGGACCTTCCCCGAGTCCCTGCAGAAGGCCATCCGCTCCCTCGAGCAGGGCCGGAGCGGGCTCAACGGCGACCCGGTGGAGCGGACCCTCGACGGGATGCCCACCGACCAGCTGCTGGCGGCAGCCTCCCGGGGCACCCCCGAGCGGCTGTTCCAGGTGGAGACCCTGATCCGCAGGGGCGTGACCGTGGACGAGGTCGCCGCCGCCACCGGCATCGACCCGTGGTTCCTGTCCGGGATCGCCGAGATCACCGACGCCCGGATGGCCCTCGACCTCCAGGTGACCCTGGGGGTGACCGTCGACGACCTCGACCGGCGGGCCTGGCGCCGGCTCAAGCGGCTGGGGTTCTCCGACGAGCAGGTGGCCTTCCTGTTCGGCGGGACGGTGACAGCGGCCGACATCCGGGCCGCCCGCCTGGCCCACGGTGTGGGCGTGACCTTCAAGACCGTCGACACCTGCGGGGCCGAATTCGAGTCCCGCACGCCCTACCACTACTCGACCATCGAGGACGAGGACGAGGTGGAGCCGTCCGAGCGGCCGCGGGTGGTGATCCTCGGCTCCGGTCCCAACCGGATCGGGCAGGGGATCGAGTTCGACTACTGCTGCGTGCACGCCTCCTTCGCCCTGCGGGCCGCCGGGTTCGAGACGGTGATGGTCAACTGCAACCCCGAGACGGTGTCCACCGACTATGACACCTCGGACCGGCTCTACTTCGAGCCGCTGACCCCCGAGGACCTGGCCAACGTCCTCGATGCCGAGCGATCGGCGTCGACCGGGACGGGCCGACTGGTGGGGGTGATCGTCAGCCTCGGGGGGCAGACGCCGCTCAAGCTGGCCGCCGGCATCCCCGACGAGCTGGTCCTCGGCACCTCGCCGGCTTCCATCGACCTGGCCGAGGACCGTGAGCAGTGGAACGAGCTGTGCGGTCGCTTGGGCATCGCCCAGCCACCCGGGGGAACGGCCACCACCCCGGCCGAGGCGGTGGCGGTGGCCTCGTCCATCGGCTACCCGGTGCTGGTGCGGCCGTCGTACGTCCTCGGGGGACGGGCCATGGAGATCGTCTACGACGACGAGCGCCTGGTCGAGGCGGTCGAGGCCATGTCCGGTGTCGGCGGCTCGCTCGGACGGGAGGGCGGGGTCACCCGGGAGCGCCCGGTCCTGGTGGACCGGTTCCTGGAGGACGCCGTGGAGGTCGACGTGGACGCGGTGCGTGACGCCACCGGCGAGGTGGTGATCTGTGGCGTGATGGAGCACGTCGAGGAGGCCGGTGTGCACTCGGGGGACTCGGCCTGCGCCCTGCCCCCCCAGACCCTGTCGGCCCGGGTCGTCGAGGACCTCGAGCGCACCGTGCGGACCATCGCCGAGGCACTGCAGGTGCGCGGGCTGATCAACGTGCAGTTCGCGGTCAAGGACGAGCGGGCCTACGTGCTCGAGGCCAACCCGCGGGCCAGCCGGACCGTGCCCTTCGTGGCCAAGGCGACCGGTGTGCCCGTGGCCATGGTGGCGGCCCGGGTCATGGTGGGCGCCACGCTGGCCGAGCTCCGCCAGGAGGGCCTGCTCCGGGCACCGGTGACCGGCCACGTGTCGGTCAAGGAGGCGGTGATGCCCTTCAACCGCTTCCCCGGGGTCGACACCCTCCTCGGCCCGGAGATGCGCTCCACCGGCGAGGTGATGGGCATCGGCACCACCTTCGGCCTGGCCTTCGCCAAGAGCCAGATCGCCGCCGGGTCCCGGCTGCCGACCAGCGGCACCGTGTTCTTCTCGCTGGCCGACCGGGACAAGGCCGCCGGGCTCGATGCCGCCCGGCAGTTCGCCTCCCTGGGCTTCGACCTGGCGGCCACCTCGGGGACGGCCGCCATGCTGGAGGCCGAGGGCGTCACCGTGGCGACGGTGGTGGCCAAGGTGGGGGACTCGCATCCGGGCGTGGTCGACGCGGTGGAGCTCATCGCCGGGGGGAAGGTCCAGCTGGTGGTCAACACCCCGCGCGGCCGGGGCCCGCGGGCCGACGGTCTGCACATCCGGGCGGCCTGCGTGGCCCACCTGGTCCCGTGCCTGACCACCGTGGCCGCGGCCCGGGCGGCGGCGGCGGGGATCGCCGACTGGGTCAGCCACCCCCTGTCGGTGCGCTCCCTGCAGGAGTACCACGACCCGGAGGCCGTGTGATCCGGGAGCGCTGTGATGACGGGGGCGCTGTGCTTCCGGTGGCGCTGTGATTGGAGGGGCGCCGTGAGCGGGCGGTGGAGCCGGGACCGGGTGGCCGGACGGGTCCGCGGCGCCTGGCAGGCCGTCACCTCGGGTGAGGTCGACCTGTCGGTCTCGGTGGGGAGCGTGGTGCTGCCCAACCCGGTGATGACCGCGTCGGGGACGGCCGGCCACGGCGACGAGCTGCAGGCCTACCTCCCGCTGGACGCACTGGGGGCCGTGGTGGTCAAGTCGCTGTCCGTCGACCCCTGGCCGGGCAATCCCGCACCCCGGGTCCACCAGAGCGGGACGGGGATGATCAACAGCGTCGGCCTGCAGGGACCGGGCATCGGGGCCTGGATCGACCAGGACCTGCCGGCACTGTCCGCCACCGGGGCGCGTGTGGTGGTGAGCATCTGGGGCCAGCGGGTGGAGGACTTCGCCAAGGCCGCCGCCCTGCTGGCCGGCGTCCCGGGCCTCACCGCCATCGAGGTCAACGTGAGCTGCCCCAACGTCGAGGATCGCCGCCGGATGTTCGCCCATTCCCCCACGGCCACGGCCGACGTGGTGGCCGCCGTCGGGGACGGGTGCCCGGACCTGCCCCGGTGGGCCAAGCTCAGCCCCACGGTGGCCGACCTGGCCGAGGTGGCCGGCGCCGCACTGGGCGCGGGGGCCGAGGCGGTCACCCTGGTGAACACGGTGCTGGCCATGGCCATCGACCTGGAGACGCGGCGTCCCGTGCTCGGCTCCGGACCCCTGGGCGCAGGGCTGTCGGGCCCGGCCATCCACGCCGTGGCCGTGCGGGCCGTGTTCGACGTCCGGGCCGCCCACCCCGGGGCCTCCATCATCGGCGTGGGGGGCGTCATGGGCGGTGCCGACGCCGTCGAGCTGGTCATGGCCGGGGCCGACGCCGTCCAGGTGGGGACGGCCACCTTCCGTGACCCACGGGCCCCGGGGCGCGTGCTGGCCGAGATGGAGTCGTGGTGTGCCCGGCACGGGGTGCGGCGCCTGTCCGAGCTCTGCGGGGTGGCCCATGGGTGAGTCGCCGGCACCCGGCTCCTTCGCCGCCCGGGTGGCCTCGGCGGTGGCGGCCACCGGCCCGCTGTGCGCCGGCATCGACCCCTCGTCCGACCTGCTCCACCGATGGGGGCTGACCGACGACCCCGACGGCCTCCGCCGGTTCGGCCTGCGCTGCGTCGAGGCCTTCGCCGGGGTCGTCCCGGTGGTCAAGCCCCAGGTGGCCTTCTTCGAGCGCTTCGGGTCGGCCGGCCTGGCCGCCCTCGAGGCGGTGGTGGCCGAGGCCCGGTCCGCCGGGCTGCTGGTGATCGGCGACGCCAAACGCGGTGACATCGGCACCACCATGGAGGCCTACGCGTCGGCCTGGCTCGACCCGGACAGCCCCCTGGCCGTGGACGCCGTCACCGCCGTGGCCTACCTCGGACTCGGCGCTCTCGAGCCGGAGTTCGACCTGGCCGCCCGGCACGGGCTCGGCGTCATCGTGGTGGTGCGGAGCTCCAACCCGGAGGGCCGGACCCTGCAGGAGGCCCGCACCGACGACGGGAAGGGACCGGCCATCGAGGACCATCTGCTCGACGCCATCGCCCACCTCAACTCCGGTCCCCGGGCCGGCACGGTGGGAGCGGTGGTCGGCGCCACGCTCCAGCCCTCGGCGTTCCACCTTCCCGACCTCGGTGGGGTCATCCTGGCGCCCGGGGTGGGGGCCCAGGGGGCGGGCGCGGCCGAGGTGGGTGCGCTCTTCGCCGGCTGTCCCCCCGGCTCGGTCCTGGCCAGCGCCTCCCGTTCCGTGCTGGGCGCCGGTCCCGACGTCACGGCGCTGGCCGACGCCGCCGGCGCCGCCCGCGAGGAGATGCGGGCGGCACTGGGCTGAGCCGAGGGCGCCCCGGCGGAGGTCACCGCCGGATCAGCGGTCGGTGGTCGTCGACTAGCGGTCAGCGGTGGGCAGGTCCTGGGCGAACTCGATGAAGGGCGAGGGGGGGAGGTACTCCGGTGGGATGTCGGAGCTGTGCTGGTAGAAGTCGACGTCGAACACGTTGGCCACCCCCGGGTCCTCGACGGTTCCGCTGAGGCCGGCCTCGGTGGAGGCCAGGAAGGCGTCGTGCCCGCTGATCTCGCCGGCCACGAGTGACTGGTAGGTGGCCTTGGCCACCCGAGCCACCAGCGAGTACACGCAGCCGTCCCGTGTCGCCCCCACCCGGCGGCCGATCATGCAGTGGTGGCTCCCGTCGTCGATGACATAGACGGCGGCGTCGTCGACCCCCACGCGGTCGCGGATCCGCTCGGGGTGCCCGAGGTGGAACCACTGCTCGTGGCGTCGCTCCTTCATGGACCACAGCGGGCTCGGGGGGATGACGCCCTCGGGCTCGTCCTCCTCCAGCGGGGTGGCGTTCTCGGGAGCGGTGACCGGGAAGGTGGACGCCTCGGTCTGCTTGATGAAGTGGAGCTGGCCGTCGGCCCGGGACTGGAAGAGCTCGTCGTCCGAGTCGGCGTCGGGGCCCGGCTCGCCCCCGTTCACGTCGCTGTCGGCCACGGCTGGCTCCTCTCGCTGGGCGCGGCACGTTGCCCCGCGGTTGTCCTGCACGGTCGCGCAGTGGGCCTCCATGGTGACACGGCGGCGGCCCCGTCCGTCGCCGGT
>Ga0302157_10001998_pt1 | contig 24362 bp, 22 predicted proteins | sample I_Bog_N3_3_FD_193502 | JGI IMG/M metagenome (GOLD analysis project Ga0302157, IMG submission 193502) | Peat permafrost microbial communities from Stordalen Mire near Abisko, Sweden - I_Bog_N3_3 | ecosystem: Environmental > Terrestrial > Soil > Wetlands > Peat | place: Sweden: Abisko, Stordalen... | reverse complement strand
CCGTACCGGGGGCACGGTCTCGTCCCGGGGACCCGGGGTCCTGTCGGACCCGGGGTCTTGTCCCCGCGCGATGTCTAGGCCCGGAGCAGGTCCTTGGCGATGTGGGTGATCTGGATCTCGTCGGTGCCGGCGTAGATCTGGAACACCTTGGCGTCGCGGGCCAGCTGCTCCACCCGGAACTCGGCCATGTAGCCGTTGCCCCCGAAGAGCTGGACCGCCTCCATGGCCACCTCGGAGGCGGCCTGGGCCGAGTAGAGCTTCATGGCCGAGGCCTCGGCCAGGGTCAGGCTCTTGCCCATCTCGGACAGCTCGATGTGGCGGAACACCAGGTTCTGGACGTTGAGCCGGGCCACCTCCATCTTCGCCAGCTTCAGCTGGATGAGCTGACGGTCACCGATGGGCTGGCCCCAGAGCATGCGGTTCTTGGCGTACTCGACCGAGAGCTTGAGGCACTCCTCGATCAACCCCAGTGACATGGCGGCCAGCCCGGCCCGCTCGGTCACGAAATTGCCCTTGGCCGAGTCGCGGCCGCTCCCTCCCGACTCGTCCTCGGTCTCGCCCAGCAGGTGGTCGCGGCCCACCCGGACGTCCGTGAGGAACAGCTCTCCGGTGGGGGAGGAGTGCAGGCCCATCTTGCGGAACGGTTTGGACTGCTCCAGGCCCGGCGTGCCCCGGTCGAGGACGAAGGTCAGCACCTGCCGGTCGCGGAGCGGCGTGTCCGAGCCGTCGTCCAACTTGGCGTAGAACACGATGGTGTCGGCGTAGGGCCCATTGGTGATGAAGGTCTTGTTGCCGTTGATGATGTACTCGTCCCCGTCGCGGCGGGCCGAGGAGGTCATGCCCCCGAGTGCGTCCGAGCCGGAGTTGGGCTCGGTGATGGCCCAGGCGCCCACCTTGTCCCCGGTCAGCAGGTCGAGGCCCCACCGCTCCATCTGGGCCGGTGTGCCCTGTTTCATGATGGTGCCGCCGGCCAGGCCCAGGCTGACGCCCATGGCCGTGACGATGCCCGGGCAGTAGTGGCAGAGCTCGATGATGGGGATCAGCGTCATGGCCGCCGCACCTCCGTCGCCCCGGCGTGGTGGCGTGGTGGCGTCGGACCCGCTCGGGTCGCTCCCCGATGAACTGCTCCCCGACGAACTGCTTCCCGACGCTCCGGTCCCCGACGCTCCTGTGTCGGCCATCGCAGCCACCTTGCGGTCGAGCTGGACCTTGAACCTGTCGCGGGCGACCTGGTCCATCCCGAAGGTGGCGTACAGCTTCCTGATGATGTCGTAGGGCGGGAGGTCCCCGTGCTCCAGGGCCTCGATGTTGGGGACCACCTCGGCCTCGACGAATCGCCTCACGGCGTCCCGGATCATCTCCTGCTCTTCCGACCACTCGATCACGTTCGACCTCCCTTGTCCCTGCCCCGACGGGCTCCGCCCGGTCCGAGGCTATCCGAGGTCGACCTACAGTCGGGACGTGCGACTGCAGCGCCGGCCGGAGCCGACGGCCTACGAGCGGTGGGGGGGTGAGGCCTTCTTCACGACCCTGGTCGGGCGCTTCTACGAGGGCGTCGCCACCGATCCCCTGCTCCGGCCCATGTACCCCGAGGACCTCACCGAGTCCCGCCTCCACCTGGCCCTGTTCCTGATGCAGTACTGGGGAGGGCCTCCGCACTACGGCGAAACGCGCGGCCACCCCCGCCTGCGCATGCGCCATGCCCCCTTCGCCATCGGTCCCGCCGAGTCCGCCGCCTGGCTGCGGCACATGACCGCCGCCGTCGATGCCTCGGACCTCGGGCCCGAGGACCGAGAGGAGCTCCTCGACTACCTGACCATGGCGGCCCGGAATCTGATCAACTCCAGCACCTGACCCACACCCGGTCACCCGGTCACCCGGTCACCCGGTCACCCGGTCACCAGGTCACCAGGTCACCCGGTCACCAGGTCACCCGGTCACCAGGTCACCCGGTCACCAGGTCACCCGGTCACCAGGTCACCCGGTCACCAGGTCACCAGGTCACCCCCAGTGTCTGGCGCATGGCCGCCTCGAACTGCTCGTCGGTGAGGTGGGCCCGGGCCTCGAGCACGGCCCGGGCGTCCGCCCCCACGGGGACGCGCCGCGGGGTGGCGGGGTCCTCGATGGCGGCCCGGATGGCGCGGGCCACCACCGTCGGGTCGGTCCGACCGGCCGCACCGGTGAGCCGGCCGTCGGCGCCGTCCCACTGGTCCCACAACGGCCGGTAGGCGTCGTCGCCCCGTACACCGTCGGTCGACTTCATCCCCGGGGCGATGTAGCCCGGCTCGATGAGGACCACCCGGATGCCGAAATGCCCCAGCTCGTAGTGGAGGGTCTCGGACAGGGCCTCGAGGGCGTGCTTGGAGGCGCAGTAGGGCCCTTCGAGCGGGGTGGCCACGCGTCCTTGGACCGAGCTGACGTTGACCACCACGCCACTGCCCCGGACCCGCCACCCCGGGAGGACAGCCTGCAGGACGGCCAGCGGGCCCAGGGTGTTGGTCTCGAGCACGGCCCGCAGCCGGGAGAGAGGAAAGCTCTCGAGCGGGCCCTTCTCCGACACGGCGGCGTTGTTGACGATGGCGTCGAGTTCGCCGGCGCGATCCAGGGCCCGCCGGATGGACGCGGCGTCGGTGACATCGAGCTCCAGCCGTCGGGCCACGGGTAGGGGCTCCAGCAGGGCGGTCTCCCGTGCCGTGGCGACGACCTCGTGCCCGGCCCGCGCCAGCTCCACGGCGGTGGCCGCACCGATGGCCCGTCCGGCCCCGGTGATCAGGATCCGCATGGGCCGAGCGTAAACCCCCCGGCTCGGGGTGGTCAGTCCAGCTCGGGGGTGGCGGCCACGGCCCGGGACACGTCGACCGAGACGTCGAGGCTGTGGGAGTCGCCCCCACCGAAGACGATGCCCTTCAGCGGGGAGACGTCGGAGTAGTCGCGTCCCCAGGCGGTGGTCACATAGGTCGACCCCACCACCTGGTCGTTGGTCGGGTCGACGTCCAGCCAGCCCCACTCCGGGATGTAGACCGAGGGCCAGGCGTGCGAGGCGTCCGCACCGACCAGGCGGTCCTCGCCCGGCGGTGGTGCTGTCTCGAGGTAGCCGCTCACGTAGCGGGCGGCCAGGCCCATGGAGCGCAGGCATCCGACGGCCAGGTGGGCGAAGTCCTGGCACACGCCGCGGCGGAACGAGATGACCTCCTCGAGGGGTGTGGTGACCGTGGTGAAGCCGGGGTCGTACAGGTAGTCGACGTAGATCCGTTCGGTCAGCTCGGCCACCGCCTCGGTGAGGGGCCGGCCGGGCGGGAAGGAGGGGGCGGCGTAGGCGCGGACGGCGGCCGACAGCGGGACCAGCGGCGACTCGAAGCAGAACTCCCGGGCGGCCAGGGTCTCGCGGCCGAGGTCGGTGGCCAGGGTGTCCCGGGCCAGCTCCCAGGCCGATCCGACCGGTGGGAGCGGCTGGCGCCCGGACACGACCACCGAGCTGGTCGAGGTCACGGTGAGCTCGGTGAAGGGCCCGTCCACGGCGAAGGATGCCACCGGGTTGCCGAAGAAGTCGGAGCGCTCGGACCAGCTGGTGGGGGCCGGCTCCACCACGATCTCGCTCGACAGGCACTGCTGGCGGTCCGAGTCGCGCGGCCGGAGGTGGGCCTCGTTGCGGGCCCGGGAAACGGGTGCGGCATAGCGGTAGATGGTCTGATGGACGATGCGGTAGTTCACGGGAGCGCTCCACGGCTGGGAACCGGTTCGTGCGGTGGCTCGGGAGCCGGCTCGAGGCGCACGGGTGCGGGCACGGCGGGGGTCCGGTGGGGCCCGCCCAGCGAGTGTTGGAGACCCGTCAGCATGGACAGACGCTCGTGCGAGAAGTAGGTCTGCCGGAGGCTGTCCAGCAGCTCGGCCAGGAGTGCATCCACCCGTCCCAGCACGGAGTCGAGGGCCGGTCGGCGTGCCCCATCGGCGTCCACGGTCGCCAGCTGGGCGGCATCGGTCAGTCGGAGCAGGGTGGTGATCTCGAGGACCAGCTGCTCCCCGTGTCCGAGCCGCTGGGCCGTCGACCGCTTGGGCAGCTCGGCCAGTTGGTCCATCAGTCGGTCGAGCTGGTACATGACGCTGCGCGGATTGGCGGCGTCGTAGACGAGGAGGTCCACCGCACCGGCCACCCGCATGACCGAGCCCGACCGCCGGCGGAAGATGATCAGGCTCTCCGACGTCTTGAGGAGCGACTCGAGAAGGAGGTCCTCGACCACCGCGGCCCGTTGGCGGACCAGCACGGCCCTCAGCAGTCGGACGAGGGACTGGGCCCGCTCCAGGCGGCGGCCGGCGTCGAGGAACAGCCAGGCCGAGTCCCGCTCCATGTTCTCGGCCGACAGCCCGGCCAGGGCCAGCAGGGCCTGGAGCAGGCGCTGGAGGCTGGACTGGACTCCGACGAGCTGGGTCGGCGGCCGGTTCCGGAGCCGGGCCAGCTCCTCTTCCACGTCGCCCACCAGCTGCCAGGTGTCGCTGGAGAGCTGCTCCCGCACCGAGTAGGCCGCGTCCACCAGCAGCGCCAGCGAGGAGACCAGGCTGCCGTCGACCCCGGCATCGAGCAGGAGGGCCAGGGCACGACGGTCGGTGGGGACCTCGGAGCCAGGGTCCGGTCCGGAGCTGCCAGGCACACCGGCGACGGGCACGCCCGTCCCCTGCCCCACCGTCGCGTTGGCTGCGGGCTCGGGTCCGTCCTCCTCGTCGGGCTCGGAGACCGAGTCGAAGCCGGAGACCGTCCCGAGCGCCGACAGCAGGACCTGCAGCGACTCCGCACCACCGTCCATGCCCACCCCGAGCGGCTGGTCGAGTCGGGCCAGGACGGTGCGGATCAGGCGGATGACCAGCTCGGCATGCTCGGCGGTTCGACCGAGTACGAACAGCTGGGCCGCCACCCGACCGGGGAGCGGGGTGGACACGTCGGGGAAGACCGGTGGCCGCACGGTGGTCCGGGCCGAGCGGAGCCATGTGCTCTGCTGGAGGGCGGGCACGGTGGAGGCCACCCAGGTGTCCTTGCTGGTGCCGTCGTTGTGGCTCGAGATGATCAGCGAGCCGGGATCGGCCCCCACCCGGGTCAGGCCTCCCGGCAGGACGCTGAGGCCGCGGGTGCCCTCGTCGGCACCGGACTGGTCGGCCACCACGAAGGTGCGGAGCACGGTGGGGCGGGCCTCCAGGGTCCCGGTCTCGGTCACCGTCGGGGTGGTGGAGGGCTGGATCAGCTCCTGGCCCACCCACTCCCAGGGGCGGGCGGCGATCTGGTCCCGCAGCTCGGCCAGGGCGTCGGCGGTGAGGGACGGACCCGCCACCGGCCGGCCCACCGGGGAGGGCCGGATGGTCCGGACCACCAGGCGCTCCAGGTTGGCCAGGACGTGGCTCAGGCCCCTCGGCTCCCCGCACCACCAGCTCTCCGGCCCGCGCAGGGCCAGCTCCTCGCCGAGGAGGACGGGGGCCAGATCAGCCAGGAGGGCGGTGATCCCGGGGTGTTCGACCACGCCGACGCCGAGCGGGTTGATCACCGTGACCCGGCCCCGTCGCGCTACCTCCAGCAGGCCCGGCACGCCGAGGAGGGAGTTCGGGCGCAGCTCCACCGGGTCGCACCAGGTGCCGTCGACCCTGCGGATGACCACGTCGACGGGGTCGAAGCCGGCCAGCGACCGCAGCCACACCCGGTTGTTGTTGACCACCAGGTCCCGCCCCTCGACCAGCGCATACCCGAGGTAGGAGGCCAGGTAGGCGTGCTCGAAGTAGGTCTCGCTCAGCGGCCCGGGGGTCAGGATCACCACCCGGGGCTCGTCGACGCCGTCAGGGGCGGCGGCGGCCACGCCGGCCCGGATGGAGCGGAAGAACCCGGCCAGGCGCTCGACGCCGGACTCGCGGTGGAGGTTGGGCAGCACCCGCGACAGGATGGTGCGGTTGACCAGGGCGTAGCCCAGCCCCGAGGGTGCCTCGGTCCGGTCCCCGACGGCCCGGAACTCCCCGGTGTCGTCCCGCACCACGTCGACGGCGGTGAGGAAGAGGCGGTGGGCCCCGGGGGCCGGGGTGTCCACGCAGGCGCGCAGGAAGCCCGGGTTCCCGAGGACCATCTGGGCCGGGATGCGCCCCTCGGCCACCAGGCGGCGCTCCCCGTAGATATCACTCACCACCAGGTCGAGCAGGGCCACCCGCTGGGCCACCGCCGCCTCCAGCCTCGACCACTCGGCATCGTCCACCACCAGGGGGCAGGGGTCGAGGGACCACGGCTGCCGCCGGCTCTCGAACCCCTGGTTGACGTTGTAGGTGGCCCCCTCGTTGCGCAGCAGGCGGGCCAGCTCGGTCCGCCGCGAGAGGAGCCCGCTCGGCCCCAGCCCGGCCAGCTCCGCCGCCACCTGTTTCCAGCGGGTGCGCACCGTCCCGTCCGGCCCGAGGTACTCGTCGGTCCGACCCGGGACCGGGGCGTAGGCGGGCAGGCCGGCGCCCCGGGGCTCGGCGGGGCTCCCGCCGAAGGGTGCGGCGGGGGTCGCCGTCGTCACCACCCGACCACGCCCAACTCGTTCACCCGCCGACCACGGCCGTGCCGCGCCTGGTCCGACCCATCCCGTCCACGCGCCACATCCGACCCACCCGACCGACGCGACCGGCCCGACCGACGGTCACGATGGTCACGACGCGACCGACTCCGGCTGCCAGCCGACGAAGGTGGGCCGGAAGTACGTCTCGTCGATCCGGTCGTGGACGGCCGCCACCGCCACCTGCACCTCGTCGAGGAACTCGCTGAGGCCGCTCAGGGTCAGCCGGGACACCGCTGCGGTCGCCACCATCATCGAGGCATTGTTGCAGGCGTCGATGGCCTCCTCGGCCCGGGCCAGACTCTTGAGCTGGGCCCGGGTCTCCGTGAGGCAGGCGCTCACCGCACGCGGGAAACGGGCGTCCTGGAGCAGGAACCGGAGGGTCGACCCTCCCTGGGGCCGTGCCGGCATGGCCCGCCGGAAGGGCTGGTAGGCGGCCAGCGACCGGAGCACGGCCATCCAGTGGACCGCGTCGTAGGGGTCGTCGCCCCGCTTGGGCTGGAGGTTCTCGGAGCGGACGTCGAGGACCCGGGTAGTCAGGTCGGCCCGCTCGAGGTTCTGGCCGATGAGCAGGAACGACATGGCCTCGTCCCGGCTCATGGTCCCGAGGAGGATCCCGTTGATCCGCTGGCAGCCGGCGATCACCCGTCGCAGCCACTGGACACGCTCCTGGCGGCTCTCGGTCTCGGCCAGGTTGTCGCAGCAGACCAGCCACAGGGTGTTGCAGGCTTCCCAGGCCTCGCGTGGAACCACCGGACGGGCCGTGCGCAGGTTCTCACGGGCCGAGGCGATGGCACCGAGGATGGAGGAGGGGTTCCCCTCGCCGCGCAGCAGGAACTCGATGACGTCCTCCTCGGTGGGTCCCCCGCCCCCCGACCCCGGCTCGGCCAGGTAGCGCTCGGCGAACTCGCTGTCGACCCCGGCGATGGCCAAAAGAGGCTCCCAGCCCACGTCCTGGCCGATGGGCATGTCGACGTGGGCGTCACTGTGGACCTGCACGATCCGGGCGGTGCATTCGGCGCGCTCGAGGTAGCGCCCGGCCCAGTAGACGGCTTCAGCCATTCGTGCCAGCAGCATGGTGGGCTCCTTCTGTTCGGTTCGGTCGTTCTCGTCGGTGCGGTCGTTCTCGTCGGTTCGGTCGTTCTCGTCGGTGCGGTCGTTCTCTCCGGTGCGGCCGGACCGGAACTCCCTGTCAGGGTCGGCGAGGGCCTGGGCAATCCCAACCGCTTCGCCCTCGGCATCGGCTTCGACGGCGGCATGACTGTCGGATGCGTGGGGTCGGGGTTGTGGCATCTAGGTGTCCTCGGCTCCCGCCGTGGGGCCCACCGGGACCTGCTTGTCGACCACCCAGGTGTCCTTGCTGCCGCCACCCTGGGACGAATTGACCACCAGCGAGCCGCTCCGCCGAGCCACCCGGGTCAGCCCGCCGCGGGTGACGTAGGCGCCCTCGGGGCCGAGCAGGGTGAAGGGCCGCAGGTCGACGTGACGGGGGGCGATGGTCCCGTCACACAGGGTGGGTGCCGTGGAGAGGGGGATGATGGGCTGGGCCACCCACCGGGCCGGCTCGTCCTCGACCTGCTTGGCCACGGCCTCGCGCTCGTCGTCGGTGGACTGGGTCCCCACCATGACGCCATACCCACCCGACTCGTTGGCCGGCTTGACCACCAGGCGCTCCAGGTTGCTCAGCACGTAGTGCCGGGAGTCCTCGTCCCCGCACCGGAGGGTGGGCACCGTGGCCAGGATGGGCTCCTCGTCCAGGAAGAACCGGATGATGTCGGGGACGTAGGAGTAGACCTTCTTGTCGTCGGCGATGCCGGCCCCGGGGGCGTTGACCAGGGCCACCCGGCCGGCCCGCCAGGAGCGGATGAGGCCGGGGACCCCCAGCATGGAGTCGGGCCGGAACACCTCGGGGTCGAGGAAGAGATCGTCGATGCGGCGGTAGATGACGTCGACCCGCTGCAGCCCGTCGATGGTCCGGGCGTACACGCAGTCGTCGTCCAGGACCACCAGGTCGCTCCCCTCGACGAGCTCCACGCCCAGCTGCTGGGCCAGGAAGGCGTGCTCGAAGTAGGCGGAGTTGTAGATGCCCGGGGTCAGCACCACGATGGTCGGGTCACCGGTGGACGGCGACACCGAGGCCAGCATGTTGGCCAGGCGGCCGATGTAGGGGTCGACCGGCTCGATGCTGTAGTGCCGGAACATCTCGGGGAAGACGTGCTTGGCCACCATCCGGTTCTCGAGCAGGTACGAGACGCCCGACGGGACCCGCAGGTTGTCCTCCAGGACATAGACGGTGCCGTCGGCGTCGCGGATCAGGTCGCTCCCGCAGATGTGGGCCCAGATGCCACCGGGCGGCTTGACCCCCACGCACTCCCGCCGGAAGTTGGGGGATCCGGCCACCAGGTCGGAGGGGACCACGCCGGCGCTGACCGCCCGTTGGTCCTGGTAGACGTCGTCGATGAACAGGTTCAGGGCGTTCAACCTCTGGACCAGGCCCGACTCGATGAGCTGCCACTCCTCCGCCGGCATGACCCTCGGGATGATGTCGAACGGCCAGGGGCGGTCGACCCCCGTCGAGCCCTCGTAGACGGTGAAGGTGACGCCGATGGCCCGCATCTCCCGGTCGGCGGCGTCCTGCCGCTCCGAGAGGGCGTCGGGGCCCAGTTCGGTGAAGTGACGCCACAGGGCCCGGGTGGCCGGACGGGGGACGCCGTGGGGCCCGACCATCTCGTCGTAGAACTCGCCGGGGTCGTAGGAGGGCCAGGGGGCCAGGTCCGGATCGGCGCCGTCTCCGGGCGCGTCGGTCGGGTCTGGATCCACAAATGAAGTGATAGGACGGGGATGCGTCTGATGGGTTGCCACAGTGTTTCCACTCCGTGAATGTCCAGTTGGCGATAGCATCGTCGCCGGCGCCGGGCACTGCCCGAGCCGGTCGAGCGTGGCCTGCACGGCCTGGAGCCTCGGAAGCGGTCCTCTGCCGTTCCGATGCGTTTCATGGCGCATGTGTCTCATGGCACATGGTGCAGTCGGGCCTGATCCGGCGAGATGCGGTGCCTGCACCGGCCCCGGGCCGGTTGCGCTGCCAGTCGATCACCCGTCGGTACGGTCTGCTCCCCCTCAACCGTACCGGAGGCCGTGACCGGGTGGTCCCGACGCCGAACCGAGCTGTCCCATGCAACCGAGCTGTCCCATGCCATTGTCCCACTGAACCGTCCGATCGAACCCCAGGAGATGCCGTGCCCGCTGAGACCCATGTCGAGAAGGGTCCTCTGGACCGAGGTCAGGTCCTGACGCTGATCCGCGATCTGTTGGCCGACATCCTGGAGATCGAGCCCACCGCCATCTCGGAGTCCGCGTCCTTCGCCGAGGACCTGGACGCGGACTCACTGGCCCTGATCGAGCTGGTGGAGGGCCTGGAGGAGGAGCTGGGCGAGCGCTCGGTGGGATTCCGCATCGACGACGAGGACTTGGAGGAGCTGCGCACCGTGCGCGACGCGGTGGACTACGTCTACGCCAAGCTCGGGGGGGCCTGAGGCGTTCCGATGGCTCCCCCCGACGACCCGGCCGTGACCGGGGGGGACCGGAGCCCTGCCGACCCTGCTGGTGCTGCTGGTGCTGCTGGTGCTGCTGGTGGTGCTGACGGGGCCCACGAGGCTGACGGGGCCCACGGGGCCGATGGGGCCGACGGGACCGGCAGCGGCTCCGACGGACTGTCCGAGCGGATCGCCTACCGGTTCGACGACCCCGCCCTGTTGGACCTGGCCATGGCCCACCGGTCCTGGTGCGCCGAGGAGCCCGGTCGTGCCTCCAATGAGCGGCTGGAGTTCCTGGGTGACGCGGTGCTGGGCCTGATCGTGGCCGAGTACAGCTTCCGGAACCACCCGGAGCTGTCCGACGGCCAGATGTCCAAGGTCCGGGCGTCGGTGGTGAACACCAAGGTCCTGGCCCAGGTGGCCCTGGCCCTGGGCATCGCCGAGCACCTGAGGCTGGGTCGGGGCGAGGACCTGTCCGGCGGCCGGGCCAAGGAGTCGATCCTGGCCGACGCCACCGAGGCGGTGATCGGCGCCGTCTACCTCGACGGCGGACTGGTGGAGGCCGAGCGGCTGGTCCTGTCCCTGCTCAAGGACCGGATCGCCGTCGCCGTCGGCGAGCCCGGCGTGTCCGACCACAAGAGCCGCCTCCAGGAGCAGTCGGTCCGCCTGGGACTGGGCGTCCCGCACTACGAGGTGGAGGGCTTCGGCCCTGACCATGCCCGCAGGTACCTGGCCACGGTGTACGTTGCTGGCCGACGCCTCGGCACGGGGGAGGGGCGTTCCAAAAAGGACGCCGAGCAGGTCGCCGCCAGGGTGGCCTGCGGATCGTTGGCAGTCGAGAGAGGCGGGGGGGATGCCTGAGCTTCCCGAAGTCGAGACCATCCGGCGCGACCTGCAGGGTGAGGTGGTCGGCCGCAAGATCAAGTCGGTCGAGGTGCGCAACGGCCGGACCGTCCGCCGGCATCCCAGTGCCAAGCAGTTCCGCGCCCGGCTGGAGGGCCACACCATCAAGTCCGTGGACCGCAAGGGAAAGTACCTGCTCATGGCCCTGGAGGACGGCCAGACCCTGGTGGTCCACCTGGGGATGAGCGGCCAGCTCCAGCGGGCCAAGAGCGCCAAGGAGCCCAAGGCGCCCCACACCCACGCCGTCCTCACCTTCACCCAGGGCGGCCAGCTGCGCTTCGTGGACCCCCGGACCTTCGGGGAGCTGTTCGTCTCGGCCGCGCCGGCCGACGGGGAGCGTCCCCTGCCCGAGCTCGCCCACCTGGGCTTCGACCCGCTCGAGGACGTCATGAGCTGGGAGAAGTTCTGGGCCCTGCTGGCCTCGCACAAGAGTGGGCTGAAGGCGCTGCTGATGGACCAGGAGTTCGTGGCCGGCATCGGGAACATGTACGCCGACGAGATCCTCTTCGCCGCCGGCCTCCGCTACGACCGCCTGTCGAGCTCGCTGTCGTCCCAGGAGGTCCGCCGCCTGTACCGGGCCATGGTGGAGACCCTGGCCGAGGCGGTCAAGCGCCGCGGCTCGTCCCTGGCCGACGAGCAGTACCGTGACCTCTTCGGTGAGATCGGTGACTACCAGGACCAGCACCAGGCCTACGATCGCGAGGGCCAGGCCTGCCGGCGCTGCCGCGCCACCATCGTCCGGGTCAAGTCGGGCGGGCGGTCCACCTACTTCTGCGACCACTGCCAGGTGTGATCGCGGCCCGGCCGCGCCGCCTTCGATCCGTCCACCCTGACCAGGGCTTCCCGCGACCGGGGACCACGACCGATAGGGTGAGCGCCCGGTGTTCCTGAAGTCGCTCTCCCTCAAAGGATTCAAGTCCTTCGCCGACCCGGCGGTGCTGGAATTCGAGCCCGGGATCACCGTCGTGGTCGGCCCCAACGGCAGTGGCAAGTCCAACGTGGTCGACGCCGTGGCCTGGGTCCTCGGGGCCCAGGGACCGCGGACCGTGCGGTCGGCGAAGATGGAGGACGTCATCTTCGTGGGCACGGCCAACCGGCCCGCCCTCGGGCGTGCCGAGGTGGCGCTGACCATCGACAACAGCGCCGGCAAGCTGGCCACCGACCTGGCCGAGATCACCATCACCAGGACGCTCTTCCGCTCGGGCGACAGCGAGTACTCCATCAACGGCGCCCCCTGCCGGCTGCTCGACATCCAAGAGCTCCTCTCGGACACCGGGGTGGGCCGCCAACAGCACGTCATCATCAGCCAGGGCAACCTCGACGCCATCTTGGAGGCGCGGCCCGAGGACCGCCGGGCGGTGATCGAGGAGGCGGCCGGGGTGCTCAAGTACCGGCGCCGCCGCGAACGGTCCGAGCGCAGGCTGGCCGCCACCGAGGAGAACCTGGAGCGGCTCTTCGACCTGGTCCGCGAGGTCAAGCGCCAGATCCGCCCCCTGGAGCGCCAGGCCGCCGCCGCCCGCTCCTACACCGGGCTGGCCGACGAGCTCCGGGGGGTCCGCCTGTACGTGGCGGGCTCGGAGCTGCAGGCGCTCGACGCCAGGATGGCCGCGGGCACCGCCTCGCAGGCCCAGCTGAAGGTCACCGAGGAGCAGCTGCGGGTGGCCCTCGGCCGGCTCGACGAGGACTCCGAGCGCACCGCCGACGAGATGTCCGCCCAGCGGGAGTCGGACCTGGCCACCGCACTCGGGCGGGCCGAGGGGATGGTGGAGCGGGCCCGCGGGCTGGCCGGGGTGCTGCGCGAGCGGCAGCGGTCGCTGGTGCAGGCCCTCGACGCCGCCGCCGACGCCGACGTGGTGTCCACCCTCGAGGCCGAGGGGGCCCGTCTGGCCGAGGAGCTCGAGGCGGCCGAGACCGAGGCCGTGGCCCTGGCGCCCGAGGAGGATGGGATCCGGGCCCAGGAGGAGGCGGCGGCCACCGAGCTCGAGGCCCACCTCGACACCTGGGGGGACGGTGCCCAGCTCCGGCGGGCCGACGAGGCGGTCACCGTGGCCCAGGGGCAGCTGGCCTCGCTGGAGCACGCCCTCGAGCGTGACCGGCGCTCGCTGGACCAGATGCGGTCCCGCCTGGCCGCCACCGAACGGCGGTCGGCCCTGGTCGAGGGGGAGGACCACGAGCTCGGCGAGCGCCTGGCCGAGACGGAGCAGGCCCGCCACCGCCTCCAGACCGCCGTGGCCGAGACCGAGGCGGCCCACGTCCGGGCCACCCGGCGCCTGGAGGTGGCCGAGGAGTCGCTCCGCCAGGCCGAGCAGGAGCTCCACCGGTCGGTGGCCCGGGCCGACGCACTGGAGCGGGCGCTGGACGAGGCCCGTGGGGCCGCCGGCGCCGAACTCCTGGCCGGTGTGGAGGGTGTCGTCGGCACCCTCTTGGACGTGGTCGAGGTGGACGCCGGGTGGGAGGACGCCTTCGAGGCGGCCGCCGGCGCCTCCATCGCCGCCGTGGTGGTGTCGGGCAGTCAGCCGGCCAAGGCCGCCCTGGCCCGGCTCCGCCAGGGTGGTGCGACCGGGGCGGTGCTGGCCCTCACCGATGCGGTGGCCGGTACACCCGCGGGGGGCGCGGGAGGGGTGGCGGCACCGGCCGGCACCGAGTCGATCCGGAGCCACGTGCGACCGCGGCGGGGCGGTGCCGGCCTGCCGGGTCTGGAGGCGGCGCTCGACACCTTGCTGCATGGCTCCTTCTGTGCCGTCGGAGGGTGGTCCGACGCCATCGACCTGGCCCTCTCCCGTCCTGACCTGGTGGTCGTCACCCGGGAGGGCGACCGGTTCTCGTCCACCGGGTGGCGGGTCCGCTCGGGTGGTGGCGTGGTCACCGCCGCCGTGGTCGACGAGGCGCGCGGTCGCGCCGACATCGCCGCCGTGGCGGCCGCGGAGGCAGCCTCGGAGCGGGTGGAGGCCCAGGCCCTGGTGGAGGCGACCCGAGCGGCGGCGGCCGAGGCGGTGCGGGCCGACGACCGCAACGAGGTCGAGCACCAGACGGCGAGGGCGTCGCGCCAGCGGGTGGCCGGCGACCGGATGACGCTGGCCGCCGAGGTCGAGGAGGTCCGCCGGGCCCTGGCCGAGCTCGACGAGCGGATCGACCGCGACACGGCACGGGCCGTCCTCCTGCGGGAGGAGCTCCCCGGCCTGGAGTCGGCCCGGGCCCAGGCCTCCGACCAGGCCGCTGCCGCCCGCCTGGAGCGCAAGCGCATCGACGAGCGGGTGGCCCAGACCGCCGCCCTGCGGTCGGAATGGGAGGCCCGGACGGCCGGACTGGTGGAGCGGCGTCGGGTGCTGACCGAGCGGCTCCGGGAGGTCGAGCGTCGCCTGACCGGTCACGCCGAGGAGCGGGCCGAGGCCGCCGAGCGGCGGCGCCGCCTGGAGGCCGATGTCACGGCCGTGACGCGCCTGCTGTCCGTGGTGGCGGCGGTCCAGGGTGAGCTGGACGGGTCGCTGGCCGGCCTGCGGGAGCAGTACCAGCGGCAGCTGGAGGCGGTCCGTGCCGGTGGGGCCCGCCTCGAGGAGCTCCGCCGCCAACGGTCGGCCAGTGAGCACGAACTGGCCGCGGCCCGCAGCCGGCTGCAGAAGATCGAGCTCGACCTGGTGGAGGCCACCATCCGGCGTGAGTCCGTGGTCGAGTCCCTGCGGCGTGAGCTGGCCGCCACGCCCGACGAGGCCACCGGAGCCCCGGAGCCCGTGCTCCCCGAGGGATCGGATCCGGTCAGCCGGATCGCCGAACTGGAGTCCCAACTGGCGGCTCTGGGCCCGGTCAACCCGCTGGCCCTGGAGGAGCTGGCCGAGTTGGGCGACCGGCACCAGTTCCTGGAGTCCCAGGTCGAGGACGTCCGCTCGGCGCGCCGCGAGCTGCACCATGTCATCCGCACCCTCGACGAGGAGATCATGCACGTCTTCGACGCCGCCTTCGCCGACGTCAACGAGCACTTCTCGTCGCTGGTCACCAGCCTGTTCCCGGGGGGGACGGGCCGCCTGTCCCTGACCGATCCGGAGAACCTGCTCGATACCGGCGTCGAGGTGGAGGTGCGCCCCGCCGGCCGCAACGTCCGGCGCCTGTCCCTCCTGTCCGGTGGGGAGCGGTCGCTGGTGGCGCTGGCCTACCTGTTCGCGGTGTTCCGGAGCCGCCCGTCGCCCTTCTACTTGATGGACGAGGTGGAGGCGGCCCTGGACGACGTCAACCTCCAGCGGTTCCTCGGGCTGGTCCACGAATTCCGGGGCGAGGCCCAGCTCATCATCGTGAGCCACCAGAAGCGCACCATGGAGGCGGCCGACGCCCTCTACGGGGTGACCATGGCCCCGGGTGGGTCCTCCAAGGTGATCAGCCAGAAGGTCGCCCGGAACGCCGAGGGCAGCGAGGCCGACCCTGTCGAGCCCGATGCCCCCAGTGAGCCCGATGCCCGCACGGAGCCCGATGACGAACCGGTGGCCGGGCACGTGGTCCCGGTGGCCCCGGTGGGGGCGGCGGGTGCTCTGGGGGCCGAGCCGGCCCTGGGTCCCGAGCGATGATCCCGGTCACCGCGGTGTCCGATGTGGTGGTCGGCCTGTTCGTTGCCGTCCCCGTGCTCATCGTGGGGGGCGGTGCGGTCGCCGTGCTCCGTCTGCGCGGTGGCGGGGTCAAGGACCGTGTGCCGCCGGGCGAGGTGGCCAGTGACGCCCCCACCGACATCGAGCTGGAGCGGAGCGCCGATGCCACCCGCCGCGCCGCCACCCCGGGCCGGCGGCCCACCCCGCCGGACGACGGGGCCGGGCCCGGCCCCGCACGCGAGCCGGGGCCCGAGCCCGAACCGGTCGCCGAGCCCGCCACCTACCGGTCGCGGCTGGGCAAGGCCCGCGGCCTCCTGTCCGGCTACGTCGGGGCCATCCGGGCCAAGGGCAGGGTCGACGCCGGGACGTGGGACGACCTGGAGGAGGCGCTGATCCGGGCCGACGTGGGCGTGGGCGCCACCGATGCGCTGCTCGAGGACCTCCGGGCACGGGTCACGAGCGGCGAGATCGGAAGCCCCGACGCCCTCGTGGACGCCCTCCGGGCCGACCTGGTCGCCATGCTCTCCACCGCTGACGCCAGGCTGGCCCTGCCCGCAGGCACGGGGGAGGTGGCCGACCGCCGCGGGCCCGGAGACGCGTCCGACGACGGTGACGGATCGGGCGACGGCGTCGCCGAGTCGGTCGACGTCTGGCTGTTCGTGGGCGTCAACGGGGTGGGCAAGACCACCACCGTGGGCAAGGTCGCCAACCGTCTGTCGTCCTCGGGGATCAAGGTGCTGTTGGCGGCGGGGGACACCTTCCGGGCTGCGGCCGGCGAGCAGCTGGCCATGTGGGCGTCCCGGGCCGACGCCGACATCGTGCGTGGCTCCGAGGGCGGCGATCCGAGCTCGGTGGTGTTCGACGCCGTGCAGCGGGCCGCCGCCAAGGGACATGCCGTCGTCCTGGCGGACACGGCCGGCCGCCTCCACAACAAGGTCAACCTCATCGAGGAGTTGAAGAAGATCCGCCGGATCGCCGATCGTCCCCCCGGTCACGTGGTGGAGGTCCTGTTGGTGCTGGATGCCACTACCGGCCAGAACGGACTGTCCCAGGCCAAGGTGTTCCTCGATGCCGTCGACGTGTCCGGCGTGGTCCTGACCAAGCTGGACGGCACGGCCAAGGGCGGGATCGTGGTGGCCATCCAGCGGGAGCTCGGCCTGCCGGTCAAGCTGGTCGGCCTGGGTGAGGGTGTGGGTGACCTCATCGACTTCGACCCCGAGGCCTTCGTGGACGCCCTGTTCTGACCCACCGGCCGACGGACGCCACCGCCCGGCCCGCCGAAGCAGCGGCCGGTGCGGGCGACCCCGACGGGAGGTCGGGACCGGCCACGGTCGGACCGGCTGTCCTGTAGCCTGAGGCACCCATGTTCGAGAGCCTGTCCGACCGATTCGAAGGCATCCTCAGCCGTCTGCGGGGCCGCGGCCGCCTGAGCGAGGCCGATGTCGACGAGGTCCTCCGGGAGATCCGGACCGCCCTCCTCGAGGCCGACGTCGAGATCGGCGTGGTGCGCGGCTTCACCGAGGCGGTGCGGGCCCGGACCGTGGGCCTGGAGCTGTCGCAGGCCCTGAGCCCGGGGCAGCAGGTCATCAAGATCGTCAACGAGGAGCTGGTGGCCATCCTCGGGGGCGAGACCCTCCGCATCACCTACGCCGGCCGGCCCCCCACGGTGATCCTCCTGGCCGGCCTGCAGGGCTCGGGCAAGACCACCACCGCCGCCAAGCTGGCCCGCTGGTTCAAGCAGCAGGGCCGCAACCCGCTCCTGGTCGGTGCCGACCTCCAACGCCCCGCCGCCGTGGAGCAGCTGCGGGTGCTCGGCCAGCAGGCCGGCATCACTGTGTTCAGCGAGCCGACCGACCCGGTGGCGGTGGCGGCCGCCGGGCTCGAGGAGGCCAGACGACTGGGGCGCGACGTCCTGATCGTCGACACCGCCGGGCGCCTGGCCATCGACGAGGACCTCATGGTCGAGATCCGGGACATCGCCGCCGTGGTGGACCCCCACTACACATTCCTGGTCATCGATGCCATGACCGGGCAGGATGCCGTCTCCACGGCTGCCGCCTTCCACGACGCCCTGACCCTCGACGGCGTGATCCTGACCAAGTTGGACGGCGATGCACGCGGCGGAGCGGCGCTGTCGGTCAAAGAGGTGGTCGGCCGGCCGATCGCCTTCGCCTCGACCGGCGAGAAGCTCGACGACTTCGACCAGTTCCACCCGGACCGGATGGCCGACCGGATCCTCGGGATGGGCGATGTGCTCAGCCTCATCGAGCAGGCCGAACGGACCATGGACAAGGACGTCGCCACCAAGGGCGCCGCCGCCATGATCGAGGGCCGGTTCACCCTCGAGGACTTCTTGGAGCAGCTCCAGCAGGTCAAGAAGATGGGCTCGGTCTCCGGGATGCTCTCGCTGCTGCCCGGGGTGCCGAAGGACCTCAAGCAGGCGTCGTCGTCCATCGACGATCGCCAGATCGGCCAGATCGAGGCCATCATCCGGTCGATGACGCCGGCCGAGCGGGTCGACCCGTCCATCGTGGACGGTGCCCGGCGGGTCCGGATCGCCAACGGCAGCGGCACGGCCACCTCGGACGTCAACGCACTCCTCAAGCAGTTCAAGGAGATGCAGAAGATGATGAAGGGGTTCGGCAAGGGCAAGGGCGGTCCCCTGGGCGGTCTGAGCAGCATGTTCGGTGGGGGAGGTCCCAAGCTGTCGCCGTCGGACATGGCCGACATGGCCGCCATGGCTCCGGGGGGCGATCTGGCCGCCATGGGTGCGCTCGGCGGTGGGGCGGATGCCTTCGCCGGTGGTGGGGCCGCCGGCGGCGGCATGGGAGGTGTCCCGCGCGGGTCGTCCAAGTCCCGGTCCAAGTCCAAGGGCGGCAAGAAGGGGAAGGGCGGCGGGCGGGTCACGCCCAAGGCCCGGTGAGATCCACCATGGTCCACACCCACCCGGCCGACGGCCACCGACCGGCCGACTGCCAGCGACGGGCCGACCACCGCCACGGCCGGGTAGGGGCTGACCGGATTCCGGTCCCGATCTGGCCTAGACAGGGGGCCCGGACGGGGGGCGGCGGCGGGCGGCGAAGGTGCCCGGCACACGGGTTGCACGACGGGGCCCACAATGGTGGGAGACTGTCCTGCGCTATCGACAGAATGCAGAGGAGTTGACCGTGGCAGTAAAGCTCCGCCTCGTGCGGATCGGGAAGAAGAAGCAGCCGACGTACCGACTGGTGGCGGCGGACAGCCGTTCGCCGCGGAACGGGCGGTTCATCGAGATCGTCGGCACCTATGCCCCGCGCGGCAAGTCGCTGGCCGAGCCGGACGCCGTCGTCGAGATCGACAACGCCAAGGCCGTCAAGTGGCTGTCCCAGGGGGCCACCCCCACCGAGCGGGTCGAGAAGCTGCTGAAGCAGTCCGGCGCCCTCGACGAGTTCGCCACGGCGAAGGCGGCCAAGTGACCGACGAGGTGGCGCTCGATTCCGCCGACGACGTCAACACCATCGACGAGGACGACGACCGCGAGGACGACGACGCCGGCAACCGTGTCTCGGGGGGCACGCCGCTGGCCGTCGTGACCTACCTGGTCAGCTCCATCACCTCGGACCCCGACGCGGTGGTCATCAACACCGATGAGCGCGGCGATTCGATCCGGTTCCGGATCCACGTCGCCCCCGAGGACATGGGACGGGTGATCGGTCGACGGGGCCGCGTCGCCCAGGCCATCCGCACGGTGGTGGCGGCCGCCGGGGCGAGGGACGGGGTCCAGACCAGCGTCGACATCGTCGACGACTGATTCGGCCGCTCCCGTGAGCGAGCGGCCCCCGACCGACGACGGCGGTGCCGGGGTCGGTGGGAACGGCGGGTCAGGTCCGGGCCGGACGATGCTCGAGGTGGGCGCCATCGTCAAGCCCCACGGTCTGAAGGGCGATGTGATCGTGGTGCTGACCACCAATCGCGACGAGCGGGTGGCACCCGGTGCCGTGCTGGTGGGCGAGGACGGCCGGGAGTTCGAGGTGGTCCGGTCGTCGATCCACGGAGGCCGTCACATTGTCACCTTCGCCGGGATCAACGGCATCGACGCCGCCGACTCACTCCGGGGCACACCCCTGTTCGCCGCCCCCCTGGAGGATCCCGACGCCCTGTGGGTCCACGAGCTGATCGGGTCTCGGGTCGAGGACGAGTCGGGCCAGGTCCTCGGCACGGTCGAGGGCGTCCAGGCCAATCCGGCCAGCGACCTGCTGGTCCTCAGTGGTGGTGCCCTGATCCCGCTCCGGTTCGTGGTCCGCACCGAGCCCGCAGCCCGCGTGGTGGTCGCTCTGCCCGACGGCCTGCTCGACCTGTACTGAGCCCTGCCGTGAGCCCATTCCCGTGAGCCCCCTCCGCATCGACGTCTTCACCCTGTTCCCCGACGTCATCGAGCACTACGCCGACGCCTCCATCCTCGGACGGGCCCGCGGCCACGACCAGCTCGACCTGCGCACCCATGACGTGCGTGCCGCCGCCACCGACGTGCACCGGTCGGTCGACGACGCACCTTTCGGGGGAGGGGCCGGGATGGTCCTGGCCACCGAGACGGTCTTCCGCTGCGTGGAGGAGGTGGCCGCATCGGCGGGGGGACTGCCCCGCCCCCTGGTGCTGCTGTCGCCGGCGGGCCGCCGCTTCGACCAACGGGTGGCCCAGGAGTTCGCCTCGCTGCCCGGGGGGTTCTCCCTGCTGTGCGGGCGCTACGAGGGGGTCGACCAGCGGGTGGCCGACCACCTGGCCGACGAGGAGCTGTCGGTGGGGGACTTCGTCCTGGCCGGCGGCGAGCTGGCCGCCCTGGTGGTGGTGGAGGCGGTGGCCCGACTGGTTCCCGGGGTGCTCGGGAACGACCGCTCCTCGGAGGACGAGAGCTTCTCCAAGGGACTGCTGGAGTATCCCCAGTACACCCGGCCGGCCGACTTCCGGGGCTGGGAGGTGCCCGAGGTCCTGCGGTCCGGGGACCACGGCCGGGTGGAGCAGTGGCGCCGGGCCCAGGCCCTGGTCCGCACCCTGCAGCGTCGGCCCGACCTGATCGCCGAGCGGGGTGGCCTGACCCCACAGGAGGTCCAGCTGCTCGCCGAGCACGGTGAGGTGCAACTCCTCCGCGAACACGGCTACGATTGGTGAGCCCCGTCGGCACCGGACCTCCGGTGTTCGCACCGAAGGCCCGGATGACCAGGCGTTTCCGGTGGGACAGGTGTCCCGCTGGCGGTGCGGGTGTGCGGGACTCCGACGGGGGAGAGCCCGAACGATCCGTGGAAAGACGCGCCCCATGAACCCGACCGACATCATCGACCGTGACAGCCTGAGGGACGACGTCCCCGATTTCCGCCCTGGTGACACCGTCAAGGTCCACGTCCGGGTGGTCGAGGGCACCCGTGAGCGTGTGCAGGTCTTCCAGGGCGCCGTGGTGCGCCGCCAGGGGACCGGGATCCGCGAGACCTTCACCGTCCGCAAGGTCAGCTTCGGTGTCGGGGTGGAGCGCACCTTCCCCGTGCACTCCCCGGTGATCGCCATGACCGAGGTCGTCTCGCTGGGTGACGTCCGTCGCGCCAAGCTGTACTACCTGCGTGACCGGCACGGCAAGGCAGCCAAGATCAAGGAGCGCCGGACTGCTCGCGCCTGACCGTGGCTGAGGGTGTCGCACCATGAGTGAGGAGGATCTCGAGCGGTACGAGTCCGAGATCGAGCTGGCCCTGGTCCAGGAGTACCGGGCCGTGCTGCCGCTCTTCGCCTACGTGGTCGAGACCGAGCGTCGCTTCTATCTGGCCAACAGCGTGGACGTGACGGTACGGAGCGACTCCACGCCGGCCTGCGTCGAGGTCCAGCTCACCGACGCCTGGGTGTGGGACATGTACCGTCCTGCCCGCTTCGTGCCCTCGGTGAGGATCCTCACCTTCCGGGACGTCAACATCGAACGGCTCCCCGAGAAGGACCTGTGAGCGAGGGCGCCCCCGAGCGCCCCGCCGACCCGGCTTCGGCCGCTGCCGCTCCTCCGACTCCCGCTCCTCCGACTCCCGCTCTTCCGGCTCCTCCTCCTCCTTCCGTCCCCGCCGACCCGGCCCGGGATAGCCACCCCGGTCGCACCGACGGCCGGCGGGCCCTCGGGGCGAAGGGGGAGGAGGTGGCGGCCCGATGGTACGAGGACCACGGCTACGAGGTCCTGGAGCGGAACTGGCGCCGCCGCGAGGGTGAGGTCGACCTCATCGTCCGGCGGGACCGGACCGTCGTCTTCTGCGAGGTCAAGACCCGTTCCAGCCAGCGCTTCGGCACCGGCGCCGAGTCGGTGCTCGAGGCCAAGCAACGCAGGATCCGACGGCTGGCCTCGAGGTGGCTGTCCGAGCTCACGCCGGCCGCGGGCCGGACCCGGGTCGACGTGCGCTTCGACGTGGTCTCGATCACCGCCGGCCAGGTCGACGTCATCGAGGACGCCTTCTGACCGACCCGTCGTCGACCCTGCCCATCTGCCTGGTGGCAGCATCCCGGTGACCCCGGTGGCCGGCCACCCCCGGTCGATCGCACCGGGATGGCATCTCGTAGGCTGCCGGCATGGACGACCACCTCGAGACCTTGATCGTGGAGCGTGACGACGGCGTGGTGACCGTCACCATGAACCGCCCCGAGCGCAAGAACGCGGCCAACGGCCTGATGTGGCGGGAGCTGCTCGAGACCTTCGAGGAGGTCACGGCGAACCGGCACGACCGCGTGATGGTACTGACCGGGGCCGGAGGGGCGTTCTGCTCGGGTGCGGACCTGGGCGCGGCGGGCAACGTGGCCGGCCGGCCCGGTGATCCGTATCTGGTGCAGATGCGGGCCCTCGGCCAGGTCGCCCTCCGGCTGCACCAGATCCCCAAGCCGACCATCGCCAAGGTGGGCGGCATCGCCGCCGGAGCGGGGATGAGCATGGCGTTGGGCTGCGACCTGGTGGTGGCGTCCGAGTCCGCCCGGTTCTCGCAGATCTTCTCCAAGCGGGGACTCTCGATCGACTTCGGCGCGTCCTGGCTCCTGCCACGGCTCATCGGCCTCCACCGGGCCAAGGAGCTCACCTTCTTCGCCGACATCCTGAGTGCGGACGAGGTGGCGTCCATCGGGCTGGTCAACCGAGTGGTGCCGGACGAGGAGCTCGACGGCGTGGTGGACGGGTGGGCCCGGCGACTGGCCGCCGGGCCGGCGCTGGCGCTGTCGCTGACCAAGACCATGTTGAACGGGTCGATGGGCCTGTCGATGGACCAGGCCCTGGAGGAGGAGACACGGTCACAGACCGTCAACTTCGCCACCGCCGACACGGCCGAGGCCCTGGCGGCGTTCGCCGAGAAGCGGGAGCCCCGATTCATCGGGCGGTGACCGCCTGAGTCCGGCGGTGTGACACCCGGCTCCTAGCCTGCGGTCCTGCGTCGGGGTCCGCCACCAATCGCCGTTCCTGCGGGTGACCCCCCCATCTGCCATCGCCCGCGACGCGGTGGTCCGGTGCACCCCCGACGGGAGCATCGGACCGGTCCGCGGTGCGGGTACCCCTGATCGGAGGCGCCATGATCGCCGCTATTCCCTCCGCTGTCCTCACCGGAGTGGACGGCACCACCGTGTTCGTCGAGGTTCACGTCTCGAACGGCCTGCCCGGCTTCACCGTGGTCGGCCTGCCCGACGCCGCCGTGCGGGAGTCCCGCGACCGGGTCCGCGCCGCGCTGTTGTCTAGCGGACTGAGCTGGCCGCTCCGGCGCGTGACGGTCAACCTGGCCCCGTCGGGCCTGAGGAAGGGCGGTGCCGGGCTCGACCTCCCCATCGCCATCGGGGTGCTGGTGGCCTCGGGCGGGCTCGACCCGGGCCAGGTCGACGGCATGGCCTTCCTCGGGGAGCTGGGCCTGGACGGATCCCTGCGCGGCGTGCCCGGGACCGTCGTCCTGGCCGAGGCCCTCGACCGCTTCCGACTGGTCGTGCCGTCGGACAGTGCCGACGAGGCCGTCCTGGCCGGGCAGACGGCGGTGCGCACCGCACCGAACCTCCGGGGTCTGGTGGACCGGCTCGCCGGTCGAGCCCCGTGGCCCGCCGATCCGGGAGCTGACGGGCGCTCCGGAGTGGGCGTGTCCGTCCCGTCCGGGCCATCCGGGCCATCCGGCCCGTCCGGGGTCGATCCTGGCTCCGGGCCCTCGGGCTCGGATCTGGCCCACGTCCGGGGCCAGCGCATGGCCCGCCGGGCGATCGAGGTGGCGGCGACGGGGGGCCACCACCTCCTGCTGGTCGGCCCGCCCGGTTCGGGGAAGACCATGATGGCCCGATGCCTGCCCGGCCTGCTGCCGGACCTCGACCACGCGACGGCACTCGAGGTGACCAGGATCCACTCGGTGGCCGGGTCGGCCCTGCCTCCCGGAGGCCTGGTCGGACGCCCGCCGTTCCGTGCCCCGCACCACGGGGCGTCCCCTGTGGCCATGATCGGGGGCGGCACCGCCTGGATGCGGCCGGGCGAGATCAGCCTGGCCCATACAAGGGTGGCTCAATGTTCCCTGACTGGGGTGCCCACTATCGGCACTTCGGGGCGTGTGCGTCGAGGAACTGTGGCCTGATCGTCAGCGCCCGTAGTTCACAAGATCGAGTGCAAATGCATTGCCCTGCCAGGCACTCGATCCTCTCCGCCAGATTCCAGCATTCGACTTTGCGACGTCGGCGAGGAGTCGGAGCGACGACGAGTCCGTAAGTTCGTGGACCTCAATGCCAAGGTGCTCGTGCAGCAGTCGACACCGGAGTTCCCGAGCTTTCTTTGCATCCCAGAAGCTGACGTTCATCTC
>Ga0302157_10001992_pt1 | contig 24387 bp, 25 predicted proteins | sample I_Bog_N3_3_FD_193502 | JGI IMG/M metagenome (GOLD analysis project Ga0302157, IMG submission 193502) | Peat permafrost microbial communities from Stordalen Mire near Abisko, Sweden - I_Bog_N3_3 | ecosystem: Environmental > Terrestrial > Soil > Wetlands > Peat | place: Sweden: Abisko, Stordalen... | reverse complement strand
GCGGAAAGGCCACCGCCACGACTTCGGCGCCGGGCCGGACCTGCAACGACAGCGCCGCTATCGCGAAAAAGCTCGCGATCAGCAGGCCGGCGGCGTTGAGCCATGCCGGCCGGCGGGATGGCTTGATGTCTCGGGTGGGCTTCATCCGGTAATTTGATACGCGGATAAAGCTAATTGCCCGTAAATGACGCAGCTTCCTGCAGGTATTTGCGCACTGCACAACGCCAAAGGCGGCAAAATATTGCGACGCGGCACAAAATATCGCCGCCGCATCCAAAGGACGCGGCGGCGGACATGATGATCGTTCCTGCCGGGGCGCGGCGTTCAGATGATCCCGGCCGCGACCTGGCCGCGCAGCCGTTCCAGGCTGAGCAGCGTGCTGGCGCAGGCCTCCGCGACCTCGACGCCCTTGATGGCAAAATGCTTGCGGAAGAACTCGACATGCGCAGAAGTCTCGTGGAACTGCTGCGGCGTCAGCACCGCGGAGAACACCGGCACCTCGGTGCGCAACTGCACATCCATCAGCGCCTTGATCACGGTGTCGGCGACGAATTCGTGGCGGTAGATGCCGCCATCGACCACGAGGCCGGCCGCGACGATGGCGGTGTAGCGCCGCGTCTTGGCCAGGATCTGCGCGTGCAGCGGGATCTCGAACGAGCCCGGTACCTCGAACAGGTCGATGTTGGTGATGTGGCGCGCTTGCATCTCTGCGAGGAACGCGATGCGGCATTCCTCGACCACCTCGCGGTGCCAGGCGGACTGTACGAAGGCGACCCGCTGCGGCTTTGCAAATCGCGGATGCGCGGGAACCGGCGGACGATCGATCGTGCCGGGGCCGTCATTTACTTCAGAACGATTTTGCACTTCAGAAGGATTTTGGGGAGCATCTTGCAACATCTGATTCATGGCTTTCCTCTTTCAGGACCAGAATCAGGGCATACGGAACGACCAGCCGCACAAGGAGGTGCGACTGCCGCAACCGTTCTCTTTCATCCGGACTTTAACCGTCGGCTTCGGAATCACACCGAATCTGCTGACCCTTCTGCCCCATGGAACTCCAAAGGGAAGGAGGCGCTCGCGGGCTTGGGCTTGTCCACCCTTACCGCCGGTGGGGAGTTTCACCCCGCCCTGAGAACATCGGCCGCCCGGAATGAGCGGCCTGTCCGGAACTATGCCGAACGGCCGCGCCCGCAGCAAGCCGCTTGCCCATCGGGAATCCGCATGTCCCCCATGACTCCACGGCGAGGACTCCAGGGCGAGGCCGGATCAGTGGAACTTGACGATTTGGACGCCGGAATCCGGCGCGCGGGACGCGCATTCGACGCCGCGGACTCGGAGTGCGCGAATCCGATTCCGGTTTGTTCTCATCTCAATCGTTAACGGCCGAGAAGAGCTGTGGACGAGCGGCAGATTGTTTGTGGATGGATTCGTGGTGCCGTTGCGCCGATTCCGCAAATCACATCACTTGATCCTCGCAGGCCCCGGGGTACCCCGACGGATTGCAGTTGGCAGCGGCGCGGCCGGCAGGCGCGTCCTGGTCTGCCGTGTGCGTAACAACCATCGTATCTGAACCTACAAAGGCAAGGTCGAGACGGCATGTCCCTCCTCGAAGGCATCATCGATTCCCGGATCAATCCGCTCGCGGTCGTCGAGGACATCGCCGCCGACAACAACTGGTCGTTCGAGCGCTCCGGCGAAGACGAGGTGACGATCGTCTCCAAGGGCGACTGGACCGATTACCAGCTGTCCTTCACCTGGATGGGCGAGATCGAGGCGCTGCATCTGGCTTGCGCCTTCGACATGAAGATTCCAACCGCGCGCCGCGGCGAGGTGCAGCGGCTGATCGCCGCCATCAACGAGCAAATGTGGGTCGGGCATTTCGACATCTGGACCCACACCGGCATGATCATGTACCGGCAGGCGCTGGTGCTGCCCGGCGGCCTCACCGCCTCCACCGCGCAATGCGAGGCCATGCTGGTCGGCGCCATCCACGCCTGCGAGCGCTACTACCCGGCGTTCCAGTTCGTGGTCTGGGCCGGCAAGAACGCGCCCGAGGCCATGAGTGCGGCGATGTTCGACACCGAGGGCGAGGCCTGAGGTCTCGCTCGATCGTCATGCGCGGGCATAGCCGTCCGAAGGACGGCGTCGCTTCCGCTCGCCTATGACCCGCGCATCCACGTCTTGTTGCCAATGAGCAAGGAAAGCCGTGGATGGCCGGGACAAGCCCGGCCATGACGAGCTTTGGTGATGTCGTCCCGGCGAAAGCCGGGACCCATACGCCGTGACAGATCGGTTTTTTACGGCGCTTGTTGCCAACATCCCGATGAACTAGAACCGCCGGTGGTTATGGGTCCCGGCTTTCGCCGGGACGACGAGAGCATGTGTGGTGACCGCTTTGAACTCCGCTGACGCTTTGCAAGATATCACCGGCCCCATCGTGCTCGCCGGCGCCGGCAAGATGGGCGGCGCGATGCTGACGGGGTGGCTGGCGCGCGGGCTCGATCCGGCACATGTCGCTGTCATCGAACCCTTCCCGTCCGAAGACATCCGCGCGCTGCTGACAAAGGGCGTTCGCCTCAATCCGAATTCGAAGGATGTCGGCGCGGCCGCCACCCTTGTCGTGGCGCTGAAGCCGCAGATGTTCCGCGAGGCCGGACCCGATCTGAAACCGTTCACCGGCGCTTCCACGCTTGTGGTGTCGATCATGGCGGGCACGACCATCGGCTCGATCGCGCAAGTCTGCGGCGGCAGCGTGGTGCGCGCCATGCCCAACACACCGGCCGCGATCGGCCGCGGCATCACGGTGGCGGTGGCGGCGAGCGACGTCAGCGCCGCGCAGCGCGCGGTCGCCGACGCGCTGCTGCGCGCCACCGGATCGGTGGAGTGGGTCGATGACGAAGAGCTGATGGACGCGGTGACCGCCGTCTCCGGCTCCGGACCGGCCTATGTCTTCCTGCTGGCCGAAGAACTGGCACGCGCCGGCGTCGAGGCCGGCCTGCCCCAGGAACTCGCGACCAGGCTCGCGCGCGAAACCGTTTCCGGTTCCGGCGAATTGCTGCATCGCTCAAAGGAGCCTTCGGTGACGCTGCGCCAGAACGTCACCTCGCCCGGCGGCACCACCGCCGCGGCGCTGCAGGTGCTGATGGCAGAAGGCGGCCTGCAGCCGCTGATGATCCGCGCGGTCGCCGCCGCGACGCGACGTTCGAAGGAACTGGCGAAGTAGGTTTTCGCGAGCTCGGCTCTGGCGAATCGATTCAGCCTCGTCATTCCGGGACACGCGTCTTCGCGTGGACCCGGAATCCAGAAGTTATACGCTCGAGATTCCGGGTTCGCGCGGAGCCTGTCATCGGGCCGCGCCTTGCGCGGACCCGTTGGCGCGCCCCGGAATGACGATCCTAGCCTCAGCCCGTCCCCAGCCGCTTGGTAAAGCTCTCGACATTGACGAGGCCACGGGCGTGGCGGCCCTCGCCGATGCGGCGCTTGTCATCGAAAGCTTCGACCTCGAAGCGGATCACGCGGCGCTCCACAGCGATCACCTTCGCCGTGGTGCGGACCTTCGCCCCGACCGGGGTGGCGGCGAGATGGCGGATGTCGACCTCGGTGCCGACCGTGACCCAGCCCGCCTGCAGATATTGGTTGATGGCGTCACCCGACGTCATCTCCATTTCCAGGATCATCATCGGGGTCGCATAGACCATCGGCATGTGCGGAACGAAGTGCCCGACGGTCCGCTCCGGCGGCACGATCAGCGTGCGCTCGGCCGACATGCCGATCTTGATGAAATCGCGGGCGTCCATGGGATGATCCAAAAAGCTAATGGTGTCGTCCCGGCGAACGCCGGGACCCATACCGCGTGATGGCGAGGCTTAGGCACAAAGCCGGTCGCCGTTCGGCGCTTCACCAAAACCGCCGGTGGCTATGGGTCCCGGCGTTCGCCGGGACGACGATAAGGGCTACTTCTTCGCCGCGGCGGCGCGCTCAACAAAAGTCTTGCCGCCCTTCATCTTGTGCGCCAGCGGGGCTTCGTTGATCTGGATCACGACGGCGTCGGCATCGACGCCGAGGTTCGTCACCAGCGCCTGCGTGATGTCGCGCATCATGCCGGCCTTCTGTTCATCGGTGCGGCCGGCGGCCATGCTGATGGTAATCTCGGGCATTTTTATCACTCCCCTTCTTGCTTTTCCGTCATGGCCGGGCTTGTCCCGGCCATCCACGATCTCTTCTATCAAACAAGACGTGGATGCCCGGCACAAGGCCGGGCATGACGCCACGGTGGATAGCTATCCCCACTTCACCCCGTGCTTATCGAGAATCTTGCGGACCTCCTCGACCAAGGCAGCCTGCGGCACCTTGGTCTGGGCCTCGCCCTGTTTCTGCAGATATTCGTCGCGGTCTTTTTCCAGTTTCGCAAGCTCGGCGCCAAGGATCAAATCCTTTAGCAGAATTTGGGGTCCCGCCGGATCGTCCTTCTCGTCGCTGCCCTGGATGATCACGCAAGGCGAGTTGCGCCGGTCGGCATATTTGAGCTGATTGCCCATGTTCTTGGGATTGCCGAGATAGAGCTCTGCGCGGATGTTTTGCGCGCGCAGAACAGCGACCATCTTCTGGTAGTCGGCGACGCGATCACGGTCGAACACGGTGACGACGACAGGGCCGAATTCCGCGCTGGTGTCGAGCTTGCCCAGCATGGTGAGGGCGGCCTGCAGCCGCGACACGCCGATCGAAAATCCGGTGGCCGGCACCGGCTCGCCGCGAAACCGCGACACCAGCCCGTCATAGCGCCCGCCGCCGCCGACCGAGCCGAAACGGACCGGGCGGCCCTTTTCGTCCTTGGTGTCGAGCAACAGTTCGACCTCGTAGACCGGGCCGGTGTAATATTCGAGGCCGCGGACGACGGAGGGATCGATGACGATACGATCGCGTCCGTAGCCGGACGCCGTGACCAGCTTTGCGATCTCTTCCAGCTCGCTGACGCCGGCCTGACCGATTTCGCTCTTGGCGAGATAGATATCTGCTGCGGCAACGGCTTCTTTCCAGTCGTCGCGCTTTTTGGTGACGCCGAGGACGACATCGGCATCTTCCGGGCTCAGTTCGGCACCCTTGGTGAAGTCGCCCTTGCCTTCTTCTCCGCCGTCCCACCTTCCGGGACCAAGCAATTTGCGGACTTCGTCGGCGGAAAATTTATCCAGCTTGTCGATCGCCCGCAGCACCGTGAGGCGGCGTCCCGCATTTTCGTCACCGCCGAGACCAATCGCCTCCATGACCCCGTCGAGCACCTTCCGGTTATTGACTTTCAGCACGTACTGGCCGCGCTCAATGCCGAGCGCTTCCATGGTGTCGGCGGCCATCATGCACATCTCGGCATCGGCGGCGGGCGAGGCGCTTCCCACGGTATCGGCGTCGAACTGCATGAACTGACGAAAACGGCCGGGGCCCGGCTTCTCGTTGCGATAGACATAGCCGGCGCGGTAGCTGCGATACGGTTTCGGCAGATGGTCAAAATTCTCCGCCACATAGCGCGCCAGCGGCGCGGTCAGGTCGTAGCGCAGTGAGATCCACTGCTCGTCATCGTCCTGGAACGAGAACACGCCCTCATTGGGCCGGTCCTGGTCGGGCAGGAATTTGCCGAGCGCGTCGGTGTATTCGAACGCCGGCGTCTCAACCGGCTCGAAACCGTAGCGCTCATAGACTTCGCGGATCTTTTCCACCATCGCGCGCGTGGCGTTGATCGCGGCGGGGCCACGATCCTCCAGCCCGCGCGGCAGGCGGGCTCTCAATTTCTGCGGTTTCTTGGGTTTTTCGGCCATGGCCGGGTTGGTACCAGCGCAGGCCAGAGGCGGCAAGCGGGGCATAAGGTGGCCGTCATTCCGGGGCGATGCGCAGCATCGAACCCGGAATCTCGAGATTCCGGGTCTGGTCCTTCGGACCATCCCGGAATGACGATTCCCCGCCCCTCACAGCACCTTTCGGATCCAGCCGTGCGGGTCGGCCGCGCGGCCGTACTGGATGTCGACCAGCTTCTTGCGCATCCCCATGGCGACGGGGCCGGCAGCGCCGCCGCTGATGAGGAAATCGCCGCTCGCCGAACACACCTTGCCGATCGGCGAGATCACGGCCGCGGTGCCGCAGGCGAAGGCCTCCTTCAGCTTGCCGCTGGCGGCATCGCTGCGCCACTCGCCGATCGTGTAGGGCTCCTCGCGCACGCGCAGGCCGGCATCCTTCGCCAGCGCCAGAATCGAATCGCGGGTGATGCCCGGCAGGATGGTGCCGAGCGGCGGCGTCGCGAGCGAACCGTCGTCGAACACGAAGAAGACGTTCATGCCGCCGAGTTCCTCGATGTAGCGGCGCTCGATCGCATCGAGAAAGACCACCTGATCGCAGCCGTGATCGATGGCCTCGGCCTGGGCGCGCAGGCTGGCGGCGTAATTGCCGCCGCATTTGACGGCGCCGGTGCCGCCGACCGCGGCGCGCGTGTAATTCTCCGATACCCAGATCGAGACCGGCGCAGGGCCGCCCTTGAAATAGGAGCCGACCGGCGAGGCGATGACGGCGAAGATGTATTCCGCGGAGGGTTTGACGCCGAGGAAGACCTCGCTCGCGATCATGAAGGGCCGCAAATAGAGACTGCCCTCGCCGCCCGGAATCCAGGCGCGGTCGGTGCGCACGAGCTGCTCGACCGCTTCGATGAACACCGGTTCGGGCAGCGGCGCCATCGCCATGCGATCGGCCGAATCCCTGAACCGCTTCGCATTGGCGTCGGGTCGGAACAGGTTCACGCCGCCATCGTCGCGCCGGTAGGCCTTGAGGCCTTCGAAAATCTCCTGCGCGTAATGCAGCACCGCGGTGGCCGGATCGAGCGGGAAATTGGCGCGGGATTCGACGCGCGCGCCATGCCAGCCCTTGGCCTGACTGTAGCGCACGAGCGCCATGTGATCCGTGAAGACCCGGCCGAAGCCGGGATCCACGAGCCTTGCCGCGCGCTCCTTCTCAGGAGTCGGACTAGCCGCGGGCAGGATTTCGAATGGCAAACTCGTTGCCTTGCTTCCCGCTGCCGGAATCGGTGCGATTTCCGGCGCCGGCCTGTCCTTCCGGGCCTGCTCTAACGAAACTGCCATGGGCTCTCTCCCGGATTGACGCGGATCGCGTGGCTCGCGCCGCGGCGGTGTTGGTTGGATCGGGCTCCCGCCTGCGGCCGGCCCCTGCGGCCGGTTTCCCCGCCGGCACGCCCATAGGACATGCTTTTGTGGAAGGCGGAAGTCCAGTATGTTTGCCGAAATGCCGCTCGACAATCGCACGGTAGACTTTTCGCGGCCGTTGCCGCCTCCTCGGGCTTTAGCCGGCCGCTTGAAACATCACCGGGGACGAAACGATCTAATATTTCGTCCTGGCTGACTGTTTTGTAACATTGAACCCAAGATACGTCAATATGACTGACATAAATTCTCGAAATATTTCTCCCGACCCCGAATCGCGGGCGCCCGAAGGCCGGCCCCCCGCGTCCCGGGCCGGCGATCTGCGCTGGGACATCATCGAATTGCTGTTCTTCGCCTACCGCGACTTCGTCGGCGACGCCGATCATGAACTGGAGGTGTTCGGGTTCGGCCGGGCGCACCACCGGGTGCTGCATTTCGTCCACCGCTATCCCGGCCTGAAGGTCGCCGACCTGCTGGACGTGCTGCGCATCACCAAGCAGTCGCTGGGCCGGGTGCTCAAGCAATTGCTCGACGAGGGCTATATCGTGCAGAAAACCGGCAACAACGACCGCAGGCAGCGCCTGCTGTTCGTCACCGCCAAGGGCGAGGCGCTGGTGGCCAAGCTCGCCGGCCTGCAGACCGACCGCATCAACCGCGCGCTGGCCGACATCGGGTCCGACGGCGCCGACACGGTGCGACAGTTCCTGCGCGCGATGATCGACCGCGACGATCCCGACAAGGTGCTGCAGACCATCCTGAAGCCCGGCACCGCAACCGCAAAGGACCACGCGTGATCCAGGCCGCCACCATCGCGCGCCCGCCGCCGCAACCGGCCGACGACGCCCCGCATCTGCTGCTGGTCGATGACGACCGCCGCATCCGCGACCTGCTGTCGCGCTTTCTCTGCGGCGAGGGCTACCGCGTCACCACAGCGATGAGCGCCAAGGACGCCCGCGCCAAGCTCAACGGCCTGCATTTCGACCTGCTGATCCTCGACGTGATGATGCCGGGCGAGACCGGCTTCGAGCTCGCCCGCTTCATCCGCACCACCTCGTCGGTGCCGATCATCATGCTGACAGCGCGCCATGAGGCCGAAGCCCGCATCGAGGGGCTGCAGATCGGCGCCGACGATTATGTCGCAAAGCCGTTCGAACCGCGCGAGCTGGTGTTGCGGATCGGCAATATCCTCAAGCGTACCGCACCGCCGCCGGTGGAGGCGCTGGAGCAGGTCGCGTTCGGACCCTACGTCTATCACCTGGAGCGCGGCGAGCTGCGCCAGGGCGACGACCCCGTGCATCTCACCGACCGCGAACGCGACATGCTGCGCATCCTGGCGCTGGCGCCGGGCGAAACCGTGCCGCGCAGCGCGCTCACCGGCAACGGCACCGTCAACGAACGCGCGGTCGACGTGCAGATCAACCGTCTGCGGCGCAAGATCGAACGCGATCCCGCCAACCCGCTGTTCCTGCAGGCGGTGCGCGGCATCGGCTATCGCCTGGTCGCGTCGCCTTGAGCCATTTCAGATGAATCCTGTCAGATGAGCACGCTCGACACCGGCCTGACGCTGATCCGCACCGCCTCGCGGCGCGTCTCCGCGGCCAACAGCTGGATCGGCAACGCCTTCAAGGGCTGGATGCCGACCGGGCTCTATGCCCGCGCGCTGCTGATCATGATCGTGCCGATGGTGGTGCTGCAGTCGGTGGTGACCTTCGTGTTCATGGAGCGGCACTGGAACACGGTGACGCGGCATCTGTCGGCCGCGGTGGTGCAGGACATCGCCAGCCTGATCGATGTCTACCAGAGTTATCCGCAGGACAAGGACCGCGCTCAAATACGCCGCATCGCGCAGCAGCGGCTGCAGCTGGTGGTCGATTTCCTGGCCGTCGGCGACATGCCCCCGCCCGGGCCCAAACCGTTCTTCTCGCTGCTCGACCAGACCCTGTCCGTGGAGCTCGGCCGCAAGATCGGCAAGCCGTTCTGGATCGATACCGTCGGCCGCTCCAACCAGGTCGAGATCCGGATCCAGCTCGACGACGCCGTGATGCGCATCTTCGCGCTGCGCAGCGCCGCCTATGCCTCGAACTCGGAGATCTTCATCTTCTGGATGCTGGGCACCTCCTCGATCCTGCTGATCGTCTCGGTGTTGTTCCTGCGCAACCAGATCAAGCCGATCCTGCGGCTGGCGGACGCCGCCGAAAGCTTCGGCAAGGGCCGCGAGGCGCCGAACTTTCGGCCCCGCGGCGCCCGCGAGGTGCGCCGTGCGGCCCACGCCTTCCTGGAGATGAAATCGCGCATCGAGCGCTCGATCGAACAGCGCACCGCGATGCTGGCCGGCGTCAGCCACGACCTGCGCACCATCCTGACCCGCTTCAAGCTGGAGCTGGCGCTGATCGGCGACAGCCCCGAGGTCGACGGCATGCGCAAGGACGTCGACGAGATGTCCGGCATGCTGGAGGACTATCTCGCCTTCGCGCGCGGCGACACCGGCGAGCACGCCCAGCCGACCGACATGTCGCTGGCGCTGGAGGAATTGCGCAGCGACGCCGAGCGCAACGGCCACGCCGCCACCGTGGCGTTCCACGGCCTGCCAGTGGTGACGGTGAAGCCGGCCTCCTTCAAGCGCTGCCTCGCCAACCTCGTCTCCAACGCGGCCAGGCACGCCAACGCGATCGCGATCACCGGCCACCGCGATCACCGCTATTTGACGGTGACGATCGACGACGACGGGCCGGGCATTCCGCAGAACATGCGCGAGGAAGTGTTCAAGCCGTTCCTGCGGCTGGACGACGCCCGCAACCAGGACGAGGGCGGCACCGGATTGGGGCTGGCCATCGCCCGCGACATCGCACGCTCCCATGGCGGCGACATCACGCTCGGCGACAGCCCGATGGGCGGCCTCCGCGCCACGGTACGGATCCCGGTGTAGGCGGCACGCCCTGAGGCTTGCCGACTCAAAATGTAGCCAATGAAATTGGGATTCCAGCCAACGTCGTCATGCCCGGCCTTGTGCCGGGCATCCACGCCTTCCTTTAAGGGCAGTTAAGACGTGGATGGCCGGGACGAGCCCCGGCCATGACGAAAAAACGAATTGCTCCCAAGTGGTCCGAAAGGACCCTAAAATATGCACCGCCTGCCGCTACTTCGGCAGCAGGCCCTGGAGCCTTTCGGCATCCCTGATGTTGAGCTTGAATCCGCCGGGCATCACGATGTCGCCCGGCTTCTGGCCGGGCTTGCAGGCCCCCAGCCATTTCGCCGCGACCGTCATCGAGAGGTCGTGGCCGGTGGCGCCATGCTCGGCGTGCGTGGTCGTCTTGACGGTGTAGGCGGAGTTGAGATCGCCTGATATTTCCGAATGCGAGGTCATCGACAGCCCGGCGACGCTGCAGACGGAATCGGTGACGTAGCCGGTCGCGGTCTGCCGGATGTCATTGCTGGAGCAGGCTTGCCTGGACACCGGCGAAAGTGCTGCGCTCATCGCCTTGTCGGTGGTCTCGTCGGTGCAGTGCTGCATCGTCATGTCGGGCAGCGGCGAACCGCTCCTGACCATCCGCATTTCCCACAGCCCCGCCTTGCGCAAGGGTATCTCCACCGCGCGCGCCGCGGGCGCCGGCCACAGCAGCAGCAGGCCAGCCACGAGGGACCAGAAGCCAAGCCGTCGCGTCATTCTCATCCGGCGATCAGATCGGATGGCGCGGTTCAGTAGCGGGTGACCAGCGGCCGGGCGTTGGCGCCGTACGGCACCCAGCGGCAGGCGAACGAGATGTAGCCGCCATACTGGTGATCCACCGCCAGGAATTTCACCACCTTGCCGTACTGCGCGCAGTGGTCCACCGCGAGCTGGCGGACATCCATGTCGGCCGCCATCGGAAAAGCGATGATGCCGCCGGTGTCGTTGCCCTTGAAGGCCGGCACATAGTCCGCCCGCGCCGGCGCGCACGCCAATATCCCGCAGACGGCAACCAGGCTCGCGGCCCCTATCATTCGCATGGCAGACTCCATTTCGCTTGCGGCCACCTTAGTGCGCATCCCCCGCCGTGGAAAGCACGGGCGACGGCTGGCGATGGAGTTATCAGCAGGTGTTGCCGCGTTGCACTTGACCTCTGCCGGGCTTCGCGGCACGGTCTGCGCCTCGGTTCTCCGGCGGAAACCCCATGCTCAACGTCCTCACTTCCCTGAAAAAAACCTGCCTCGGCGCCGCGCTCGGCGCGCTCGGTCTGTTGGCCCTCGGCCAGGCGGCGCAGGCGGCCAATCCGCTGGAGCTGAATTTCGGGCTGTTCGGCCCGAAATATGACGGTCGGATCGCCGACTGCGAAAAGGCGCTGGGAACCATCACCAACCAGTTCTGGGAGAAGGAAAGCACCTTCTGGAATTCCGCGCTGCGAATCACCGCCTATAGCCAGGTCCGCGAGACCGCGTTCCGGCCCTGGCAGTCGGACAATATTCCGCGCCGCTATTGCAGCGCCGAGGCCATGCTGAGCGATGGCAAGTTGCGCACCGTGCATTACTCCATCATCGAGGACGGCGGGTTTGCCGGCTACGGCCAGGGCGTCGAATGGTGCGTCACCGGGCTCGATCGCAACTGGGCCTATGGTCCCGCATGCCGGGCTGCCCGGCCCTGATCGCCACCCTGTTTCTCGTCGCCCGTTTCTCGTCGCGCGGTTTCTCGTTGCCCTCGCCGGACACCCAACCGGCTTCGGCGGCTCTTTTGTTCTTGAAATGTTCCGGTCACCTGCTAGGCTCCCGCCGTTTTTTTGGGTATGGGAGTGATGCCATGTTGCAGTTTCGATCGGCCCGGATATCGGGTTTCCTGATCTCGCTGGGCCTTTTGGTTTTCGGCGTGCTGGTTTTGGGGGCGGGGACGGCGTCGGCGCAGGACCGCCGGCAGAATGCCCCCGGCGAATTCGATTTCTACGTATTGTCGCTGTCATGGTCGCCCTCCTTCTGCGAGGAGGCCTCCGAGCGCGGCAACGAGGGACGTTCCCAGGCCCAGTGCGGCGGGCGGCCGTTTTCCTTCGTGGTCCACGGCCTGTGGCCGCAATATGAGCACGGCTTTCCCGACTACTGCGTCCGGCCGTCGCCGCGGCTCGACCGCAACATCATGACCTCGATGCTTGACCTGATGCCGGCGCCGGGGCTGATCTTCAACGAGTGGGACAAGCACGGCACCTGTTCGGGACTGGGCGCGCGGGCCTATTTCGAGACCATCCGCAAGGCGCGCGCCGCGGTGAAGATCCCTGCCGAATACCTCGAACTGGCCGAGCCGAAGACGGTGGCGCCCGCCGACATCGAGGAGGCCTTCATCAAGGCCAATCCGGGGCTGAGCGCCTCGGCGGTATCCGTGACCTGCAACCGGAACCGGCTCAGCGAGGTGCGGATCTGCCTGAGCAAGGATCTGCAGTTCCGCGCCTGCGAAGAAATCGACCGCCGCGCCTGCCGCCGCGACGAGGTGGTGATGCCGCCGATGCGGGGCGGGTGAGGCCTGTCCCGGGCTCCACGTCCTCCTTCTTTATTTGCGAAAGACGCGGATGGCCGGGACAAGCCCGGCCATGACGCGTAGAAGACGCCTGCGTGTACTCAAAACCGGGCCGTAAGTTTTCCTGATGAACTACCGACACGCCTTCCATGCCGGCGGCTTTGCCGATGTCATCAAGCACATCGTGCTGGTGCGGATGCTGACCTATCTGCAGGAGAAGCCGGGCCCGTTTCGCGTCATCGACACCCATGCCGGCGCCGGGCTCTACGACCTGACCTCCGACGAGGCCCAGCGCGGCGGCGAATGGCTGACCGGCATCGCGCGCATCATGCAGGCGCGGTTCTCGGAAACCACGGAACCGCTGCTGAAACCCTATCTCGACATCGTCAGGGCGTTCAATCCCGGGCGTGACCTCAAGGCCTATCCCGGCTCGCCCCTGATCGCCCGCGCGCTGCTGCGGCCGCAGGACCGGCTGACCGCGTGCGAGGTCGAACCGAAAGCGCGCAAGCGCCTGATCGACGCGCTGCGCCGCGACACCCAGGCCCGCGTCGTCGACCTCGACGGCTGGATGGCATTGCCGGCTTTCGTGCCGCCGAAGGAGCGCCGCGGCCTGGTCCTGATCGATCCGCCCTACGAGCAGAAGGACGAGTTCGGTCGTCTCGCCGCCGGCTTCGCCGAGGCCTTCGCGAAATGGCCGACCGGCAGCTATCTGCTCTGGTATCCCGTGAAGAGCCGCCGCGCCACCGACGACCTCGCCCGCGACGTCGCCGCCAACGTTGGCGCCGGCCCGTCGCCGGGCAAGGCCCTGCGCCTGGAGTTCAGCGCCGCGCCGCAGACCGCGGGCGCCCCCCTCACCTCGGCCGGCCTGTTGATGGTCAATCCGCCGTGGACGCTGATGGCCGAGCTGAAGGCAATCCTGCCCGAACTGGAAAAGCCGCTCGGCCAGGGCGGCGCCGGCCGGTTCAGGCTCGAGACACCCAAGCCGTAAACGCCCGGCACATTCGCCGCCAGCTCAGCGGCAGCGGCGAAAAGTCCGATCTGGACCGTAGGCAATTTGCCGGGAACCGTATTATGCTCAGCCTCATTGGGATCGGCTTTACGTTCCGCTTCCGCGAATGGTAGCGGCGGAGTGACAAGGCCTCGAAAAATATTTTGAAGACGGATCGGCGTTTGCCCGCCTAATCCGCAACCGTGGCCAGGCTCTCCGACGGCGAATAGCCGGTCGTGCCGCTGCGCGGACGCGCTGCTGCGAGCAGGAGGGGGAGGAGTTTCCCGATGGCCATGACTGGTACGGTCAAGTTCTTCAATGGGGAACGTGGCTATGGCTTCATCAAGCCCGACGACGGCGGTCGCGATGTGTTCGTTCACATCACCGCGGTCGAGCGGGCGGGGTTGAAGGACCTGACCGAAGGACAGCGTATCACTTTCGAGGTCGAGCCGGACAAGAAGGGCAAGGGCCCCAAGGCCGTCAATCTGGTGATCTCGTCCTAGCGCTCCATTTCAACGTCATGCCCGGATCGACGAAGACGCGCTCCGCGCTTTTGTCCGGCCAAGACGCAAGCGATCGGCTGCCCCCGCAGGGACAAAAAAATCCCGGCCGCGGGAAGCGGCCGGGAGGCTGCGACAGAATCTTTTCTTGTCGTTATCAGAAGTGATAGTTCACTCCGGCCCGCACCGTTCCGAACGAGTAGCCGTTAGGCGCGCCGGTGATGGTGAAGTTGCTGCTGGCGAGATCGACATAGAGATATTCGATCTTGGCGCTCCAGTTCTGGGTCAGGCCGACTTCGGCGCCGACGCCCGCGGTCCAGCCGACATTGGTGTGGGTCTCCGACAGGCCGAAGGTCTCGCCGCGCAATTCGCCGAATGCGAGGCCGCCGGTGCCGTAGAACAGCACGTTGTTGAGGGCATAGCCGACGCGGCCGCGCACGGTGCCGAACCAGGGATTGGAGAACTTCCAGGGCGCGAAGGTGTCCTCGGCGCCGGTCGCCTGGAAGTCGGCTTCGACGCCGAACACCCACGGACCGTTCTGCCAGTTGTAGCCGCCCTGCACGCCGCCTTCGAAACCCGACGGCCTGGTCAGAGTGTTGTCGACCGAGCCCCAGGCATAACCGAGGTTGGCGCCGAGATAGGGACCGGCCCAGCTATAGGCATTGAGCGGCTGATTGACGGTGTACGGCGCACGCGATCCGTAGGGAAGGTCGGCTGCCTGCGCCGACACCGTCCAAACCGCTGCGATCAACCCCACCGCGCGCAAAACGATCCTGCTCATTGTACTCTCCCAACGCAATCGACATGTCCGCTTGGTCGTGTGCCGAATGCGCCTCGGCGAGGCGGCCGGCATGGTTACGAAATTGCACTTTTTATCGATAAGATTTATCGAGACTTTTAAGTTAAAGGGTTGTTAAGGCCTGTTACCGCCCGCTCGGCATTCTTAACGAAACGTTACAGGCGAGCCTCTGCGGGGTGCCGCGATTCCGCCGCCGCGGCGCTGGCGACGGGCGGTGCCGGCGCTTAAGTTTGGGCTCATGGATCACGATTCTACCGATAGCCCGAAGGGCGCAGGCCCGCGGCGGCCGCGGCGCGGTTCCGAACCGCTCGCCGCAGCGCCGGAGATAGCGCCGCCGGCCGCGGCCGACGTCGACCCCGCGACGCTGGTCCCCGAGGAGGACGACGAGGCACGGTTGCCGGAGGTTGCCGAGGAGCCAGCCGAGAACGTGGCGGAAGGCCCGCTCGCGGCCGGTCACGCCGCGATCGAAAACGCAGTGCGGCTCGCCCCGACCTCGCCCGGCGTCTATCGCATGCTGAATGCGGCCAGCGACGTGCTCTACGTCGGCAAGGCCAAGAACGTCCGCAAGCGGCTGTCTTCCTATGCGCGCGTCAACGCGCCGCAGCCGGCCCGCATCCTGCGCATGATCGCGGCCACCGTCACGGTCGAGATCATCTCCACCTCGACCGAAACCGAGGCGCTGCTGCTCGAGGCCAACCTGATCAAGCAGTTGCGGCCGCGCTTCAACGTGCAACTGCGCGACGACAAGTCGTTTCCCTATATCCTGATATCGGGCGATCACTGGGCGCCGCAGATCCTCAAGCATCGCGGCGCGCAGTCCCGCCCCGGGCAGTATTTCGGACCGTTCGCCTCGGCGGGCGCGGTCAACCGCACCATCACGGCGCTGCAACGCGCCTTTCTGGTGCGCTCCTGCACCGACGCATTCTTCGAAAGCCGCACCCGGCCCTGCCTGCTCTATCAGATCCGCCGCTGTTCCGGCCCCTGTACCGGCGAGATCGACTTTCCCGGCTATACCGAACTGGTCCACGAGGCCAAGGATTTCCTGTCCGGCCGCAGTCGGGTGGTGAAGCAGCAACTGGCGGCCGAGATGGAAAAGGCCTCCGGCGAACTCGAATTCGAGACCGCCGCCCTCTATCGCGACCGCCTTGCCGCGCTGTCGGCGATCCAGTCGCAGCAGGGCATCAATCCGCGTACCGTGGAGGAAGCCGACGTGTTCGCCATCCACCAGGAGGGCGGCTATTCTTGCGTCGAGGTGTTCTTTTTCCGCACCGGGCAGAACTGGGGCAACCGCGCCTATTTTCCGCGCGCGGAGAAATCCTTCACCCCGGAGGAAGTGCTGGGCGCGTTCCTGGCCCAGTTCTACGACGACAAGCCGCCGCCGAAACTCATCCTGCTGTCGCACGCCATCGAGGAGAGCGAGCTGCTGGCGGACGCGCTCACCATCAAGGCCGGCCACAAGGTCGAGGTCGCAACCCCCCGGCGCGGCGAGAAAAGGGAGCTGATCGCGCACGCGGCGACCAATGCGCGCGAGGCGCTGGGACGCAAGCTCGCCGATACCGCGACCCAAAGCAGGCTGCTGCAGGGGCTGGTCACCACGCTCGGGCTGCCGCAACCGCCGCAGCGGATCGAGGTCTACGACAACAGCCACATCCAGGGCAGCAATGCGGTCGGCGCCATGATCGTCGCGGGGCCGGACGGCTTCATCAAGAACCAGTACCGCAAGTTCAACATCAAATCCGAGGGCCTGACGCCGGGCGACGACTACGGGATGATGCGCGAGGTGCTGCAGCGGCGCTTCAAGCGGCTGATGACCCAGGCGGCCGAAGGCGACGCCGCCAAGCCCGCGGACGACGAGTCGTTCCCGCAATGGCCCGACCTCGTCGTCATCGACGGCGGCCGCGGCCAGCTCAATGCGGCCCGGGAGATCTTCGAGGGCCTGGGGCTGACACAGGTCACGCTGCTGGCGGTGGCCAAGGGGCCGGACCGCGACGCCGGTCGCGAAACCCTGTTCATGCCGGGCAAGGACGCCATCAAGCTCGAACCGCGCGATCCCGTGCTGTATTTCATCCAGCGGCTGCGCGACGAAGCGCACCGTTTCGTGATCGGCTCGCACCGCAATCTGCGCAAGAAGGACATCAGGGAAGCCGGCTTGCAGGAGATCCCCGGCATCGGCCCGTCACGCAAACGTGCATTGCTGCATCATTTCGGAACCCTGAAGGAGATTGAGCGGGCGTCGATCGCCGATCTCGGCAAGGTTCCGGGCGTCAGCGCCGAAAGCGCGCGCAAGATCTTCGAATTTTTCCACGCCCAGCCGGGTTAGCGCTGTTCCGGGCAAGGCCTGCGACCCCAGGGGTCGCGACCGGCGGACGCCCAAGAAAACGCGTCAAATCGGCGATCCGGAGCCCCGTTTCGATTCCATCGAAACGCAAAAGGTTCTAGACCGGTCCAGGTGGGGGGTGGGGGTCACAAGGGCGTCGTCTCCAACCGATCATCTACGCCCCACGGTTGACCTCGATGCTTTGGCGGTATTGGTAAGACGAATGAACATCGCAACGACAAAGGGTGCTGCGAGGAGCTCGCTATCCCTTCCGAATATCCTGACATATGCGCGAATCGCCGCCATCCCGGTGGTAGTCGGCTGCATCTATGCGCAGGCCATCATGGATGGGCCGCTATGGCTGCGCTGGGTGGCGCTGGCCGTGTTCATCGCCGCCGCAGTTACCGATTTTCTCGATGGCTACTATGCACGAATATGGGACCAGCATTCGGCGTTCGGCCGGATGCTCGATCCGATCGCCGACAAGCTGCTGGTCGCCTCCTGCCTGCTGATGCTGGCCGCCGACGGCATCATCCATGGCTGGACGCTGTGGGCCGCCATCGTGATCCTGTGCCGCGAGATCCTGGTGTCGGGCTTGCGGGAATACCTGGCAGCCCTGCGCGTCAGCGTGCCCGTGACCAAACTGGCCAAATGGAAGACCACGGTGCAACTGGTGGCGATCGGATTTCTGCTCGCCGGCGAAGCCGGCGATCAGGTGATCCCGTTCACCACGCAGTTGGGACTGTTGCTGTTGTGGATCTCGGCGATCGTCACGATCTACACCGGCTGGGACTATTTCCGCGCCGGCATTCATCACCTCATCCAGGAGGATGGGGCATGAAGGTCAAGTATTTCGCCTGGGTGCGCGAACGGATCGGTAAATCCGAGGAAACGATCGAACCGCCGGCGACCGTGCGCACCGTCGACGACCTGATCGGGTGGCTGGCGCAGCGCGGCGAGACCTACGCCTACGCGTTCGAGACGCCGCGGGTGATCCGCGCCGCGATCGACCACGCCCATGTCAAGCCGGACACGATGATCGCCGGCGCCCGCGAGATCGCCTTCTTCCCGCCGATGACCGGCGGCTGAACCTGTTGGATGATTGCGTTGCTCGCATGACCGCTATCATGACCGTCCGCATCCAGGAAGCCGACTTCGACACCGCGCGCGAAATCGCCGCGCTGTCGAAGGGGCGCACCGATATCGGCGCCGTCGTCAGCTTCAGCGGCATCTGCCGGGGCAGCGAAGGCGGCGGCAGCATCGCGTCACTGACACTCGAACATTATCCCGAAATGGCGGAAGCCGAGATCATGCGGCACGCCGAAACCGCAATGTCGCGCTGGCCGCTGCTGGGGCTGAGCGTGATCCACCGCGTCGGCCGCATCCATCCCGGCGAGAACATTGTGCTGGTGGTGACCGCCTCGCAGCACCGCCAGGCGGCGTTTCAGGCGGCGGAGTTCCTGATGGACTATCTGAAGACCAGCGCGCCGTTCTGGAAGCGCGAGGAAGGCACGGCCGGAGCGGCCTGGGTCGAAGCGCGCAGCCATGATGACGCAGCCGCCGCGCGCTGGACCAAATCCTGATGGCCAAGCGCGCCACACCGGCTGTCAGGCACCGCCGCACCCCGAAAGTTCCGAAAATCGCCGCCGGCGAACTGGTGACGCTGCTCGATTTCGTCCGCTACGCGGTGAGCCGCTTCGTCGAAGCCGAGCTGGTATTCGCGCACGGAACGCCCGATCCGGTGGCGGAAGCGGCCTTCCTGGTCTGCGAAACCCTGCATCTGCATCCCGACCAGTTCGAGAGCTTTGCCACCGCACGGGTCACCGCGCGCGAGGCCAAGGCGCTCGTCGATGTGATCGGGCGCCGCGTCACCACGCGAAAGCCCGCCGCCTATCTGGTCAACAAGATCTACATGCGCGGCCTGTCCTTCTATGTCGACGAGCGCGTGATCGTGCCGCGCTCCTACATCGGCGAGTTGCTGGAGTCCCATTTCGGCGGCGAGCGCGATGACGAGAGCGGTTCGCTGATCGAGGATTCCTTCGCCGTGGAAAGCGTGCTCGACCTCTGCACCGGCTCGGGCTGCCTCGCCATCCTCGCCAGCCGGCATTTTCCCAATGCCCGCATCGACGCAGTGGATGTCTCGAAGGATGCGCTCGCGGTCGCCGGGCGCAACGTTGCCGATCACGACCTCGGCGACAGGGTGACACTCTATCGCGGCGACCTGTTCGCTCCGCTCGACGGCAAACGCTACGACCTGATCATTTCAAATCCACCCTATGTCGACGCCGAAGGCATGGCGGCGCTGCCGCGGGAATGCCGCGCCGAGCCCAGACTCGCCTTCGATGGGGGCGCCGACGGCCTCGACCTCGTCCGGCGCATTCTGAACGAGGCCGCGGCTCACCTGACGCCGCAGGGCGGCTTGCTGTGCGAGATCGGCCGGGGCCGGGAGGCGCTGGAAGCCGCGTTCCCGCAACTGCCGCTATTGTGGCTCGACACCGAGGATTCCGAGGGCGAGGTATTCTGGATCGCCGCCGCCGATCTGTGATTGCGGCCGAAAGCCGGAGCTTGAACAGAAAAGCGCCCGATTGCGCGGAAATAGTGCGGCCAATGGAGTTCCCCGGCGTTCCCGTGGCGTGACGAAGCTGATAGCTTGCGCCGCAGCCGCCATACCCCAAAAACATCAAGAGGCCCCCATGCTCGACAAGAGCCCCCGCCCCGCCGCCGTCAGCGTCCCCAACGACCTTGCCGCGCACTGGATGCCGTTCACCGCCAACCGGGCCTTCAAGAAGGCACCCCGGCTGCTCGCCGGCGCCAAGGACATGCATTACTTCACCGTCGACGGCCGCAAGATCATCGACGCCGCCGCCGGCATGTGGTGCTGCAACGCCGGCCATGGCCGCAGCCAGATCGCGGAAGCGATCGGCAAGCAGGCCGCCGCGCTGGATTACGCGCCGCCGTTCCAGTTCGGCATTCCGCAGGCCTTCGAACTCGCCAGCCGCATCGCCGATCTGGCGCCGGCCGGCCTCGACCACGTGTTCTTCTGCAATTCCGGCTCCGAGGCCGCCGACACCGCGCTGAAGATCGCGCTGGCCTATCACCAGACCCAAGGCCAGGGCACCCGCACCCGCCTGATCGGCCGCGAGCGCGGTTATCATGGCGTCGGCTTCGGCGGTACCTCGGTGGGCGGCATCGTCAATAACCGCAAGATGTTCGGCACGCTGCTGGCCGGCGTCGATCATCTTCCCCACACCTACGACCGCGACAAGCAGGCCTTCACCAAGGGCGAGCCGGAATATGGCGCGCATTTCGCCGACGAGCTGGAGCGGCTGGTCAATCTGCACGGCGCCTCCACCATCGCCGCCGTCATCGTCGAGCCGATGGCCGGATCGACCGGCGTGCTGCCGGCGCCGAAGGGCTATCTCAAGCGGCTGCGCGAGATCACCCAGAAGCACGGCATCCTCCTGATCTTCGACGAGGTCATCACCGGCTATGGCCGGCTCGGCTTCGCCTTCGCCGCGGAACGCTACGGCGTGCTGCCGGACATGCTGACCTTCGCCAAGGGCATCACCAATGGCGCAGCCCCGATGGGCGGCGTGCTGGTGCGCGACACCATCCACGACGCCTTCATGAGCGGCCCGGAGCACATGGTGGAACTGACCCACGGCTATACCTATTCGGCGCATCCGATCGCCTGCGCCGCGGCGCTGGCGACGCTCGACATCTACCGCGACGAAAAGCTGTTCGAGCGCGCCAGGATGCTCGAGCCGAAATTCGCCGACGCCGTGATGTCGCTGAAGAGCGAGCCGAACGTGGTCGACATCCGCACCATCGGCCTGACCGCCGGCATCGACCTCGCGTCGCGCCCGGACCTGCCGGGCAAGCGCGGCTTCGATGCGCTCAACAGCGCGTTCCACGACAACGACCTGATGCTGCGCATCGCCGGCGACACGCTGGCGCTGACGCCGCCCTTGATCGTCAGCGAGGACCAGATCGGCGAGATCGTCGGCAAGGTCGCCAAGGTGATCCGCGCGGTCGCGTAGGCATCCTTTCTCCACCTCTCCCCGCGATGCGGGGAGAGGCCGGAAATCGCGTCCGACGCGAAATCCGGGCGAATACGCGGCACCGTGGCCGACGCCCGGCATCGGCATTCTTCTGTGGAGAACGCCGGCCGCCTGGCGCCGCTGCCCGCAAAGCACGGCAGGACCCGAACGGAACATTCGAAACCAACCGTTCCCGGTGTGCCGAAAGAACACTAGCTTTCCGAATCAACATTAATGCTAAGCTTGCCGCGCTTGGGAAGCGCGATCGGCGCCGTGCGGAGCGCTCCCGGACCAGGGGACACGAGGACTTGAGGGCCTTCCGCGCAACATGATCCGTATTTCCACGATTTTCATCGCCATCTGCATGGTGCTGGTCGCAGCCTCCCTCGGCCTGATCCTGTATTCGATCGCCGGTCTCAGCGGCATGGAATCCGCGATCGTGGCGCTCACCGCGCTGACCTTCCTGATCCTCTACAATGCCGTGTCGATGCGCCTGCGCGACCGCAGCGACGTCGGCGGCCAGATCGCGGACCTGTCGCGCGGCACCGCCGACCTCGCCCGCCAGGTCGCCGAATTCGGCCGCCGCCTCGCCGCCGTCGAGGGCAAGGTGGTGTCGGCCAACTCCACCGGCGCCGACCGCATCCAGGCCGTGGTCGGCGAGATCAACGAGCTCGGCACGCTGGTCAAGCAGCTCGCGGTATCGGTGGCCAACCATGACGACCTGTTGTCGGCGGGCGTCGTCCCCGCGCCGCCCGCGCCAGCCGCCGACCCGGACGATGGCGGGCAGAAGGAGCTGGCCCTGTCCGGCGAGGATGCGCCGGATGCGCCGCCGCCGGTTGCCGCCAAGCCCGCCACCGTCGTCGCGGCGGCAGTGCCCGAACCCGCCCCCTCGCGCAGTCAGGCCCAGGTCCTCGCCGCCGTGAAGGCCGCGATCGAGGAGAACCGGGTCGATATCTACCTGCAGCCGATGGTGACCTTGCCGCAGCGCAAGGTGCGCTTCTACGAAGCGGTGACCCGGCTGCGCGACGACAGGGATCAGCTGCTCGCCGCCGACGACTTCATCGCGATCGCGGAAGCCGCCGGACTGATCGGGCGGATCGATCACATGGTGATGCTGAAATGCGTGCAGGTGCTGCGCCGGCTGATGGTGCGCAACAAGGACGTCGGCGTGTTCTGCAACGTCGCCGCCGCGACGCTGGCCAATCCCACCACGTTCACGCAATGCCTGGATTTTCTCGAAGCCAACCGGGCGCTGGCGTCGTCCTTCGTGCTCGAATTCAAGCAGGCGACGTTCCGCAATCTGGGCACGATCGAGAGCGAACATCTGGCGGCGCTGGCGCAGCGCGGTTTCCGATTCTCGATCGATCACGTCACCGACTTGCGGATCGAGCCGCGCGAACTGGCCGACCGCGGCGTCCGCTACATCAAGGTGCCGGCGGCGCTGCTGCTCGATCAGCGGCAGAGCCCGGTGTCCGACATCCACCCCTCCGACCTTTCCGACCTGCTCGGCCGCTTCGGCATCGACCTGATCGCCGAACGGATCGAGGGCGAGCGCGCGGTGGTCGACCTGCTCGACTACGACGTGCGGTTCGGCCAGGGCTTCCTGTTCGCGCCGCCGCGGCCGTTGCGGCCCGAGGGCGCATCTGCTACCGGCGGGGCCCCTTCGAACAAGGCGCAGGAAACCAATGGCTCGGCCAAGACTGCTTCCATCGATGCCTCGGCGATCGATCCGCCGCGGGCGACCGGCAATGCCGCGCTGGCGCGCCGCGCCGCAGGCCCGGGCTGAACGGCGTTCGGCGCCATGACCTCACTGCGATTCGTCGAGAAGCTGCGCGATCTGATCGGCGGCGTGGACGTGGTGCTCAGCGACATCTGGGGCGTGGTCCATAACGGGCTGGTGGCGTTTCCCGAAGCCTGCGAGGCGCTGCATGCGTTTCGCCAGCAGGGCGGTACCGTGATCCTGATTACCAACGCACCAAGGCCCGCGGACTCGGTGCAGCGGCAATTGCGCAAGCTCGGCGTCGCCGACGACAGCTATGACGCCATCGTCAGCTCGGGCGACCTGACCCGGCATTTCGTCGCCGACCATCCGGGCCGCAAGATGTTCTGGATCGGCCCGGAGCGCGACAATTCGATCCACCGCGGCCTCGATCCCGTGCTCGCGCCGCTGCAGCAGGCCGATTACATCGTCTGCACCGGCCTGTTCGACGACGAGACCGAATCGGCGGAAGACTATCGCGCGATGATGCTGCAGGCCCGCGAGCGCCAGCTGACGCTGATCTGCGCCAATCCCGACATCGTGGTCGAGCGCGGCGACCGGCTGATCTATTGCGCCGGCGCGATCGCCGAACTCTACCGCGAACTCGGCGGCGAGGTGATCTTCTACGGCAAGCCGCACCGGCCGATCTACGAGCGCGCCATGGAGCTGGCCGCCGAACGCCAGCATCACCCGATCAAGCTCGAGCGCGTGCTGGCGATCGGCGATTCCGTGCGGACCGACCTCGCCGGCGCCCAGGGCTTCGGGATCGACTGCCTGTTCGTGACCCGCGGCATTCATGCCGAGGAGTTCGAGGGCATCGACCAGCTCGACCCGGCCTCAGTGAGGGAATTGTTCGGCCATCCGCCGCGCGCGCTGACGCGGGAGCTGAGGTGGTAGGTCGGCGGGAGCCGCCGCAACGCTGCGCCTTCAAAATCAAATTCCGTCATGGCCGGGCATAGCCGCCCGAAGGACGGCGTCGCTTCCGTTCGCCTATGCCCGGCCATCCACGTCTTCAGGCATATGCGGCACCAAAGACGTGGATGCCCGGGACAAGCCCGGGCATGACGAAACTTTGATACTTATCGCTTGGTAACCCGAAGCCGCGCCTTACGCGCCCACCGTGTCCGGGAACACCGCGTCGATCTTGGTCTTCAGCGTGGCGGCGTTGAACGGCTTGACGATGTAATTGTTCACGCCGGCCTTCTTGGCGGCGATCACGTTCTCGGTCTTGGATTCCGCCGTGATCATGATGAACGGCGTGGTGGCCAGATTGGGGTCGGCCCGGACTTCCCGCAGCAGGTCGTAGCCGGTCATCGGC
>Ga0302157_10001990_pt1 | contig 24393 bp, 26 predicted proteins | sample I_Bog_N3_3_FD_193502 | JGI IMG/M metagenome (GOLD analysis project Ga0302157, IMG submission 193502) | Peat permafrost microbial communities from Stordalen Mire near Abisko, Sweden - I_Bog_N3_3 | ecosystem: Environmental > Terrestrial > Soil > Wetlands > Peat | place: Sweden: Abisko, Stordalen... | reverse complement strand
CGAAGCGCTAGGCGTCGTTCTTCAATATCTTAAACACGCCGTTGGCCATGGCGATACAGCGCTTGTCGACGGTCACCTCGGCGGAGACGAAGATCAGGCTGCGGGTCGAGCGCACCACACGCGGGCGGCAGGTCAGAACCTCGCCGATCTTGCCGGCCTCGACGAAATGGGTGTCGAGCTGGACGGTGGCCAGGGTCGTGCGGCCCGATACGAAGCGGGCGGTCATGCCACAGGCGCGGTCCGCGAAGGTCATCAGCACGCCGCCCTGCACCAGGCCGCGGCGGTTATGGTGCTTGTCCTGGGTGATCAGGGCAAATTCCGGCTCGCCATCGACGAGCCGTTGCCACAGCGGCCCGACCAGATGCACGAAGCCCGTGGTTTCGACAATGGTCCAGCCGGAGGCCTTGAGCTGCTTCTCCGTGGCCTTGTCGGTCATGTCGTTGTCTTTCGATGATGCAGAAGCAATCGGGCGCCGGGGCGAAGAGGTCATTTCATCAATCGCCCGCCTATTGTAGTCAAGCGGGATGACCGTGCCGTTCGACCATGCCACCAGACGGAATATCGCGGCGCGGTGCGCCGGCTTCGCGCGGCTGCCGGAAAGCGCTCCGGCGCCGGCGCTGAAGCGGGCCGCGGTCGCGATCGCGCTGGTCGAGGCCGGCGAGGGGGCTGGCGCGACTGCGCTGCTGCTGACGTTGCGGGCGGCCGGCCTGCGCGCCCACCGCGGCCAATGGGCGCTGCCGGGCGGACGCTGCGACGCCGGCGAGACCGCCATCGAGGCGGCGTTGCGCGAGCTGCGCGAAGAACTGGGGCTCCAAACCGGGCCGGACGACGTGCTGGGCTTGCTCGATGATTATCCGACCCGGTCCGGCTATCTGATCACGCCGGTCGTGGTGTGGGCGGAAGGCTGCGGCGCCATCTCGCCCAATCCGGACGAAGTCGCCTCCGTGCATCGCATCGCGCTCGACGATATCGAGCGGGCGGATGCCTTCGACTTCGTCGCGATTCCCGAAAGCGATCGCCGCGTGATCCGGTTTCGGCACCAGGGCCGGTTCATCCACGCGCCGACGGCGGCGCTGATCTATCAGTTCCGCGAGGTGCTGGAGGGACGCGCCACCCGCGTGGTCGAGCTGGAACAGCCGGTGTTTGCCTGGAAGTAGGCCCCGTCATTCCGGGCGGCGCCGGAAAAGCCGCGCCGTGCCATTTCGCGAGGCTGTATTGTCCACCCGAAAGACGGGTTGCCCGCGGCGGCGCTTTCGTCGACCATGTGTCCAAGCAAGAACAATAATCTCCGGGAGGCTTTCCTCACATGCGTATCTGCAAGATCTGGCTCTGCGCCGCAGCGGTTCTGCTCGACCTGGCCGGCGCCTGGCAAGCGCGGGCGCAAGACTTTCCGAGCCGGCCCATCACACTGGTGATTCCGTTCGCGCCTGGCGGCTCCACGTCGATCGTTGGCCGGGTGATCGCCGACAAGATGAGCCAGTTGCTGGGCCAGGGCATCGTGGTCGACAACCGTCCGGGCGCTGGCGGTACGGTCGGCACCAAGGCGGTCGCCAAGAGCGAGCCCGATGGCTACACGATCCTGCTCGGCTATACCGGCACGTTGGCGATCGGTCCGTCGCTCTACAAGGATGCCGGCTACGACCCGCGCAAGAGCTTCGCGCCGATCGGCCTGATCGGCAACGCACCCAGCGTATTGGCGGTGCATCCGTCGTTCCCCGCCAACTCGGTCGCCGAACTGATCGCCTATGCCAGGGCCAACCCGGGCAAGGTCAATTTCGGATCCGCAGGCGTGGGGTCGGTCAACCATATCACCGGCGAATATTTCGCCCGCTCCGCCGGTATCACGCTCGTGCACATTCCCTACAAGGGGACCGGGCCGGCGCTGACTGATCTATTGGGTGGCCACATCCCGATGGCGCTGGCGCCGATTCCCGCCGTTCACGCCAACGTCACGGCCGGGCTGCTGCGTGCGCTGGCGGTGACCGGCAAGACCCGCTCCGGCCTGATGCCGGACGTGCCGACGATATCGGAGGCCGGCCTGACCGGGTTCGAGGCGTCGCTCTATTACGGGCTGGTGGCACCGGCCGGCACGCCGCATGCCGCAATAGAAAGGCTCAGCAAGGCATTGCAGGCCGCGCTCGTCTCCGACGAGGTCAAGAAGCAGCTGGCGCTCGATGGAACCGAGATCAGCTTCGGCACGCCGGAAGAATACGCCGCCTTCATCGACCGGGACGAGAAGAAGTGGGCGGAACTGGTCAAGGCCAGCGGGGTCGAGCAGGAGTGAGACAACCGGTTTCGTTTCGGGGCTGACTTGCGCGCGAGGCTTGTTACAAGGGAGCGATGCACCGCCATCCGATTCGCTGTCCCGTCGTTTTCGCACTCGCCCTGCTGCTGATCGCGCCGCAGGCGCAGGCGATGGAGCAGGCCGCGCGGCCCGTGACGGCAAGTGACGCGCTGGCGCAGGCGGCCTCGCCGCAGGCGATCGCGGAATATCGCGCAAAACTCCGGGAATACCAGGAGGCGCGCGCGGCTTTCGAGGAGCAGGCGGGCGCCTATTGGACCGCGATTTCGGAGAAGCGGCGCGGCCGCAACGCCAAGCGACGCGAGCACCTTGCCATCGGGCTCGACGATTACGTGCTGACGCAACCGCCGCTCTATAGTGGGCCGAAGCGGCCGATCAATCCGGAGCCGTCGCCGCCCGAGCCGACGCATCGCGAGCGCAAATATATTCCGCTCGTCGCCGACCTCCTGAAGGCCGCCGCCGAGCATTTCCAGTTCGCGCCGCAGCGGCCCGCAAGCGAGGTCGAGTTCAAGCGCGCCTATGCCCGCGTGGCGGCCTCGGCCGGACTTACCCGCGAGCAGGCGGTGCGGGTCTATGCGTTCGAGACCGGCGGCAACGGCAATCACGACATGCAGGCGGGGCTGGAGTATGCGCGACCGGGCGCGCACGCGATCTCGACCGCGATGGGCTACAACCAGCTCCTCACCACCAACAGCGTCGAACTGCTGGCCGAGCAGGGTTCCGAAATCGTCCGGGCGCTGTCGGAAAAGGCGGCGCAATTGTCCGGCAACCCGCGCCAGGCGATGGACCACAAGATCGCGGTACTGAAGCGGATGGTGGCGGTGGCGCGCTCGGTGCCGGACGAGTGGGCGCAGCACGAGAAGCTCGGCGATACGCCGCAGGGCTGGGCGCTCCATGCCATGGTGCTGGACATCGATGTCGGCCCGTTGCTGCAGACCCACAAACTGCTGACGTCGGTGATCTTCGCGCGCGCCAAGGGCTACAGCCGGCCGCTTTCCGCCGCCGAACTGGAGATGATGAACCTGACCGGCGACTCGACCGGGCTCGACATGGTGACGATGCCGCAGGCAATGCGCGAGCAGGTTCCGACCGCGAATTTCTTCCAGCGCTCGGGCTATGAACGCAATCCGGTGGCGATCCGCCACAACACGGTGGCCAGACTGCTCGCGATCACCGATTCAAGGATGGACAGCAACGGCCAGTTGCCGGGCGCGAAAGAGCTGGCGGCGGCGTTTTAGCGTCTCCGTCGTCCCGGCCCTGAGCCGGGACCATACCGGGTGATCTTTCGTTTTCGCGATGTGGCGGACGTCCTGCCTGCGATGAACGCCGCGGAGTATGGGTCCCGGCGTTCGCCGGGACGACGCGTGATGAGGCTCAATTCGACCCGAACATGAACTTGCCGTCACCTTCCAGGAATGGACCGGTGCGCATATAGAGCTGTCCGTTCTGGCCGATGAAGAACAAGGTGCCCTTGGGCACCTTCTTGGCACCCTTCAGCAGCAGCCCGGCATTGTTGGTACCCATCTTGTAGGAAAACGTCTTGCCGTCCTTGTCATAGCCATAACCCAGGTTCGGCGACAGCTCCCACGGCTGGGCGGCTTGCGCCAATGCCGATGTCGTCAGCGCCGTCAGCGCGACCGCCATCAAGAGGGTCTTGGTCGAAAATCCCGTCATCCTGCATGCTCCCGCAACCGGTCTGAAAAATTAGTCCCGCCAAGGCGATCCGCCATTCTTGAACAAATCACGAACGCACGTCAACGTGTCGGGTCGACCGGCCGCGGCGCGCGTCTTTCAAGACTTTGGGATTTGCCGTGGCCGTCTTCGCGTCTATGTTCCGTTTTAGGTCTGGAAGAACCAGTTGCAAAATACGTCTTAGGGATGATTCGGATGAACCACGTCATGAAAATTTGTTTGGGCGCCGTGCTGTCGATGCTGACGCTGGTTGCCGGGGCCCGGGCCGACGAGTTCAAGCTGTCCAACAACCAGCGGATTTCCTGCAGCCGCGGCCTCAGCGCCGGGAAGCTCAATACCTCGACGTGCAAGTCCTACGCCTATCTGTTCAACGTCAAGACCTCGGAATATTTCCGCTGCCAGGTCAGCCTGGCGCTGACGCGCGACAACAAGGAAGTGATCAACGTCCAGACCGACGGTGGCTGCACCAAAAAGCCGCGGATCTTCGAGGCCGACTCCAGCTACTCGTTCGACGCCACCGAAACCGAGCCGCCGAACACCAACTCGTTCTTCGGTCCCGGCGGCTACTCGATCTGGGCGAGCGACAACACCACGCAGAAAGTCCGCGGCTGCATCATCATCTCCTCCGGGCTCGGCTCCGACATCTCCAAATGCCTGGACATGACGTTTCAGTGAGGGGCGCAAATTCGATGGATCGCCTCAAGGGAAAAACCGCCGTCGTGGTCGGCGCCGGCTCGATCGGGCCGGGCTGGGGCAACGGCAAGGCGACCGCGGTGACGTTCGCGCGCGAGGGCGCGCAGGTGTTTTGCGTCGACCGCAACGGCGCCGCCGCCGAAGAGACGGTGAACATCATCACCGGCGAAGGCGGCAAGGCGGCGGCCTTCACCGCCGACGTGTCCCGCGCCGTAGAGGTCGAGGCGATGGTGGCGGCGTGCCTGGCGGCCTATGGCCGCATCGACGTGCTCGACAACAATGTCGGCATTGCCGAGATGGGAAGCGTGGTCGACGTGACGGAAGCCGAATGGGACCGCGTCTTCGCCGTCAACCTCAAAAGCGCGTTCCTTGCCTTGAAGCACGTCATTCCCGTGATGGTACGGCAGGGCGGCGGCTCGATCATCAACATCTCGTCGATCGCCTCGATCCGCCATACCGGCGTGTCCTATGTCACCTATGCCGCGAGCAAGGCCGCGATGAACCAGATGACGCGCACCACGGCGGTCGAATTCGCAAACCGGCATGTCCGCGTCAACGCGATCCTGCCAGGGTTGATGAAAACCCCGATGGTCGAGCATTCGGCGGGGCTGGCGACGAGTTACGCCAGCGGCGACGTCGAGGCGATGTGGCGCGCCCGCGACGCGCAGGTGCCGATGGGGCACATGGGGGAAGCCTGGGACGTCGCCTATGCGGCGCTGTTCCTTGCCTCCGACGAGTCGAAATACGTCACCGGTATCGAACTGGTGGTCGATGGCGGGGTAACGCTGAAGATGAGTTAGCGCTTTCTTTTGTCGTCGCTGCGAAAGCAGGGACGACGTAGGAATTTTCGGCGTCCGCGTGATGAACAGTCCAATGCGATCTTTCCTGACTGCCTTGATCCGGAATGCGGCGCTCGCCGCTCTATGCTGTGCGGTGCTGGCGCACGCCGCATCCGCGACCGGCACGGAGCCGTCGACCGATCCGCAGGTCGATCCGGCGCCGTGCGTCGCCGCTACCGCCGCGGGCGACGCCGACAGGATCATCGCGGTCTGCGGCGCGCTGGTCGACAGCGAAAAGACGGCGAGGGCCGACCGGGTCAAGGCGCTGATCGCGCGCGCCAGCGCCTTTTCCGGCAAGGACCAGATCGACCGGGCCATCGCCGACTACGACACCGCGCTGCGGCTCGATCCGACGCTTGCCGATGTCTTCAATGCCCGCGGCGAACTCTGGCGCGGGAAGGGCGACCGGCCGCGCGCGCTGCAGGATTTCGGCGCCGCCCTCAAACTCGATTCCCAGCACGCGGCGGCGCGCGCCAATTACAAGTCGCTGGCGCAGGAACTGGAGCGGCTCGGTGCGGAGATGGCGGTCGCCAGCCGGCCGAGCTTCAACTGCTCGACCGTCAGGGGCGCGGCGGAGAAGGCGATCTGCGCCAGTCCCGAACTCGCCAATCTCGACCGCCGGATCAACGCCGTGAACGCCAGGGTGGTGCTTGACGCCAGCCGCGGCAATCCGGGCGCCGGCCGCGTCCTGCAGCGCGAGCAGGACGAATTCATCGTCCGCCGCAACGCCGGGTTCGGCCGGAGCGACTATGATCTGCAAAAGGCCATGCGGGAACGGCTGGACCATTTGCTGGCGATCGGTGCGCGTTAGCTTCGGGCAGCGGGAGCACCCGCGCGCAGGGGGCGACCGGCTTCGAACCTCGGGGGATGCTGCGCCGACAAAGCGTCTGACGCGGAATTGCCGCGCAGCCCGTCCGTCTTTCGAGAGCCGTCATGCGATCATTTGCCTTGCCGTTTGCCGCCACCGCGGTAGTTGCCATCACTGCCCTGTCCTCCATCGCCGCCCGTGCCGACACGGCCGCCGAGCCGCCGGTCGTTTGCACGGCGCTGACGGTTGCGGCGCCCGCGAGACTGATCGAAAGCTGCACCGCGCTGATCGACAATGCAGCGACGCCGGGCGCCGATCGTCTCGACGCCATGATCACCCGTGCCGTCGCGCTGCATGACAGCGGCCAGACCGCGAAGGCCCTGGCCGAACTCGACGCGGTCATCGCCAGGGACCCCAACCGCGCCCGCGCCTTTCGCGCCCGCGGCGAGATCCTGCGCCAGAGCGGCAAGCTCGAGGCGGCGTTCGAAGCGTTGAACCAGGCGATCCGGCACGATCCGGACAATGCCAACGGCTACGAGAGCCGCGGCAACGCCTTCAACAATGCCGGCAAGTACGATCGCGCCATCGAGGACTATGACGAGGCGCTGCGGTTGAAGCCGGATTTCGCGCTGGCGTTCTCGGACCGCGGGGCCGCCAGGTATTTCAAGGGCGAGTATCAGAAGGCGATCGACGATTACGACCAGGCGATCCGGCTCGATCCGAACCGGGCGCAATCCTACGCCAACCGCGGCTCGGCCTACCGCAAGCTCGGCAACACCCAGCGCGCGCTCGACGATGATACCGCGGCGATCCGGATCGATCCGTCACGGCCGGAATACTTCGACAATCGCGGACTTCACCTCGCCGGCAACGGCGACTACGCGCTGGCGATCGCCGACTACGACGAAGCGATCAAGATCCGGCCCGAGCCGAAATTCCTGACCAACCGCGGCGACGCCTATCAGGCCATGAAGGATGTCGACCGGGCGATTGCCGATTACGATGCGGCACTGAAACTGGATTCGACGTTTCAGCGCGCCTACAACAACCGCGGTGCGGCATGGCTCAAGAAGGGTGACCGCGCCCGCGCGTTGCAGGATTATGCCGAGGCGGTCCGGCTCGATCCCAGCGACAAGACCGCGGCCGCCAACCACCAGGAGATTGCGCTCGAAGTCGAGCGGCTGGGCGCACTGGCCTACCAGAAGAATCTGCCCAGCTTCAATTGCGCCACCGCCACGCGTCAGGTGGAAAAGGCGATTTGCGCCGATCCGGGCCTCGCCCAGCTCGACCGCAACATCAATGACTTATTCCTGCGGGCGATCGCGAGCGCGGAATCCGGTAGCCATCGTGCAGCCCTGGCGCTGACCCAGCAGCAGCGCGACTTCATCGGCAAGCGCAACGCCTCGTTTGGCCGGCGTGGCTACGACCTGCGCCAGGCCATGGAGGAACGGCTGGACAGGCTCAACAGCATCGCCCGGCCGTAAGCCAGGGCCTAGCCGAATGGCGAAGTCGTTCCGGCTTGATCTGCCGGCGCTTCCCGTGACAATGCCTCAATGGAATTTGGCTCGGATTGATCAGGATCATGGCGGGGTGGGTGCCCCGGCCATCCCATGTCAATTTCAGCAGCCAGTTGAGCGGGAGCGACGCCATGAACACCCAGAACGGCAGCCGGTATCATGAGGTCCATGCCCGTTCGCTGGCCGATCCCGAAGGTTTTTGGGGCGAGGCGGCGCGGGAAATCGACTGGATCGAGCCCGCGAAAAAGATCTTCGATCCCGCGATGGGATTGTACGGCCGCTGGTTTGCCGGCGCCGTGGTCAACACCTGCTATAACGCGCTCGACCGCCATGTCGCCGGCGGCCGCGGTAACCAATTGGCGCTGATCCACGATTCGCCGCTCGCGGGCGGGATCGTCACCCGCCTGACCTACGCCGAGATGCTGCATGAAGTGAAGACGCTTGCCGCCATCATGCAGGATTTCGGTGTCGTCAAGGGCGACCGCGTCATCCTCTATATGCCGATGGTGCCGGAAGCCATGATTGCGATGCTGGCCTGCGCGCGGATCGGCGCCGTGCACAGCGTGGTGTTCGGCGGCTTTGCCGCCAAGGAGCTCGCCACCCGGATCGAGGACGCCAAACCGAAGCTGATCTTTTCGGCCAGCTGCGGGCTCGAGCCCGGCCGGATCGTGCAGTACAAGCCGCTGCTCGACGAAGCGATAAGACTTTCCAGCGTGAAGCCGCAAGCCTGCATCATCGTGCAGCGGCCGCAGCAGGCATGCGACCTCGTCGCCGGGCGCGATCACGACTGGACGAGCCTGCGCGCCAGCGCCATCGCCGCGAAAAAATCCGCCGACTGCGTCCCGGTGCTCGCCACCGACCCGCTTTACATTCTCTACACCTCGGGCACGACGGGAATACCCAAGGGCGTGGTGCGCGACAATGGCGGGCATCTGGTCGCGCTGAAATGGTCGATGTTCAATCTCTACGGGGTCAAGCCCGGCGAGGCCTGGTGGTGCGCCTCCGACATCGGCTGGGTGGTCGGCCACAGCTACATCATCTACGGGCCGCTCGTTCACGGCGCCACCTCGATCATGTATGAGGGCAAGCCGATCGGCACGCCCGACGCCGGAGCGTTCTGGCGGGTGATCGCCGAACACAAGGCGGTAGCGCTGTTCACCGCGCCGACCGCGTTCCGCGCCATCCGCAAGGAAGACCCGGACGGCAGCTTTATCCGCAAATACGACCTGTCGAAATTCCGCACGCTGTTCCTTGCCGGCGAGCGCGCCGATCCCCCGACGGTGGAGTGGGCGGAGCAGCAGCTCAAGGTGCCGGTGATCGACCACTGGTGGCAGACCGAGACCGGCTGGTGCATCGCCGGCAATCCGGTCGGGCTCGGCCAGCTGCCGGTAAAGCACGGCTCGCCGACGGTGCCGATGCCGGGCTATCAGGTCGACGTGGTCGACGAGGCGGCAAGACCCTTGCCCGCCGGCACGATGGGCTCGATCGTGATCAAGCTGCCGATGCCGCCGGGCTGCCTGCCGACGCTGTGGCAGCAGGACGAGCGCTGCAAGGAAGCCTATTTCAACGAATTCCCCGGCTACTACAAGACCTCCGACGCCGGCTACAAGGACGAGGACGGCTATGTCTTCGTGATGGGCCGCACCGACGACATCATCAACGTCGCCGGCCACCGGCTTTCCACCGGCGGCATGGAGGAGATCCTCGCTTCGCATCCGGACGTCGCCGAATGCGCGGTGCTCGGCATCAAGGACGCCATCAAGGGCGAGGTGCCCTGCGGCTTCCTGGTGCTGAAGGCCGGGGTCGACCGCAGCCATGCCGAGATCGAAAAGGAGATCGTGGCGCTGGTGCGCGACAAGCTCGGCCCCGTCGCGGCGTTCAAGCTCGCGATCACCGTGGGCCGGCTGCCGAAGACCCGCTCCGGCAAGATCCTGCGCGGCACCATCAAGAAGATCGCCGACGGCGACCAGTGGGCGATGCCGGCCACCATCGAGGATCCCAAGGTGCTGGAGGAAATCGGCGACGCGCTGAAGGGCAGGGTGTGAACCCCCAATCGTGATTCCGGGTTCGCGCTGACACGCGTCCCGGAATGACGGCGTCACTGGCTTGACCCGGGCGTCCATCCTCCTCCATGCAATGCCTTGATTTCGATGGATTGCCGGGTCATCCCGGGTTTCGGAACAATGGACGGGATCTCAATGCGGCTTCGCTCGACGAAACTTGCCATCGCGCTGACCCTCGCAGCGCTCGTCGTTTCCGCCTGCGCGTCGCACGGTCCGACGCCGGTCTCAACCCTCGGCGAGGATGACGACACCTATTGCCGCGCCAACAATGTCGCGGCCGGCTCGCCGGAATACATCGCCTGCCGCAAGGATCGCGACGTGCTGCGCAACAATGCCGCCGCCAAGGCCGACCGCCGCCAGCGCGATCTCGGCGAATACATGCTGGACCATCCGGACCATCCGTAGGGACAACGAAAAATTGCCGGCGTGGACGGTTCCGATCCCAAGTGGCGGCAGCATCGCTTCCGGGATCGTCGCACCGCTACCGCTCACGCGCTAAACCGGCGAGTTACTCGCATTTACTGTGGCAGGACGGCCACGTGACGATGCATTTGCCGCGTTGTCCGCGCGATTTGATCGATATCAAATCCTCCCACTCCTCTTTTCTGCTGTGACGGGCCTGTGGCGCAAGCTTGCGCCGATACCGCTATGGGGATTTTGGTGAAGAGAACTATGCTAAATGCGTCGTCGCTGCTGGTGCTTGCCGCTGCGATGTGCGGAGCCGCCGTGTCGGCGCAGGCCGCGGACCTTTCGGCCGCGCCGGTCTACAAGAAGGCGCCGGCCGTCGATGTCTGGAATCCCTGGATGATTCGCGTCCGCGCGCTCGGCGTGCTGCCGGATGCGTCGGGAAGCACGGTCAACGTTTCGGGCGTGCCGGCGCTGTCCTCGCCGAATTCCGGGCTCTCGATCGGAAATTCGATCGTGCCCGAACTGGATATCAGCTATTTCTTCACCAGGAACATCGCCGCCGAACTCATCCTGGGCGTGACCAAGCATACGATCACCGGTACCGGGACGCTGAACGGCCTCAATATCGGAAGCACGTGGCTGCTGCCGCCGACGCTGACGCTGCAATATCACTTCACCGATTTCGGCGCGTTCAAGCCCTACGTCGGCGCGGGCGTCAATTACACCGTGTTCTACAACCAGAACGCCGGCAATACGCCGCTGAACGGCGTGGCCGTCACCGGATTGAGCGTCGGCAACAGCTTCGGCGCCGTCGGGCAGGTCGGCTTCGACTACATGCTCGACCGCCATTGGGGCCTGAACTTCGACGTCAAGAAGCTGTTCCTGGAGCCCAATTATACGGCGACCGTCAACGGCGCGATCCCGGTTTCCGGGCGGGCGAACATCAATCCGTGGCTGATCGCGGGCGGCGTCACCTACAAGTTCTGACGCCATCCGGCCCTGCCAATGCCGAAAGCCGCGCTCCGGATCGCCGGAGCGCGGCTTCTCTTTTTCCGGGATGGGGGCTAAGACGCATCCTGTCATTTCAGGGAAACATCACATGGACATCAAGGTCAGGGATTCCAACGGCGCGACTCTCGCCGAGGGCGACACCGTCACGCTGATCAAGGACCTGAAGCTGAAGGGCTCCTCCACGGTGCTCAAGCGCGGCACCGTGATCAGGGGCATTCATCTCACCGACGATCCGGCCGAGATCGAAGGCCGCACCGACAAGGTCAAGGGCCTGGTGCTGCGCACGGAGTTCCTGAAGAAGGCGTGAGGACCGCGCAGCCCGCGTCAGTTCGCCAGGCTGCCGAGCTTGGCGCCGATCGCGACGATCAGGAGCGCGCCGCCGGCGTAGGCGAGATATTCGGGGTGCTGGCAGAACATATGCGAGGTCGAGCAGACGTCGGAAGCCCAGGGCGTACCGGTCGAGATTTCGCCCGCCGCCTGCTTGAACAGGAACGCCGCGCCGCCGAGCAACAGCGCCATCAGAAAAGTAATTCCCGCCATCGTGCCATCCGCCATCGATTCGCGGTTGCAACTTTGCGCCTGGCGCGGGGGAAAGCAAGCCCGGACGATTACCTATGCGTGCGCGGGAGCGTCGCCCCGCAGGCAAACCGCGAGGCCCGCTCGCCGATGCCAACTTCAGCGATCAATCCCTGACAATGCGCACCGCGCCGCGCGCGGCGCTGGTGGTCAGCGCGGCATAGGCCTTCAGCGCCATGGTCACCTTGCGGGTGCGCTTCTGGGCGGGCTTCCAGGCATCCGCCCCGCGGGCCAGCATGGCTTCGCGCCGCTTCGCCAGCGTGGCGTCATCGACCAGCAGGCTGATCGAACGCGCGGGAATATCGATGCTGATGCGATCGCCGTCCTCGACGAGGCCGATCAATCCGCCTTCGGCGGCTTCCGGCGACAGATGCCCGATCGACAGGCCGGAGGAACCGCCGGAGAAGCGGCCGTCGGTGACCAGCGCGCACACTTTGCCGAGCCCCTTCGATTTGATGTAGCTGGTGGGATAAAGCATCTCCTGCATGCCTGGGCCGCCGCGCGGTCCCTCGTAGCGAACCACGACGACGTCGCCAGCCTTGATCTTGCCGCCGAGAATGCCCTCGACCGCGGCGTCCTGACTTTCGAAGATCCGCGCCGGACCCTCGAATGTCAGGATGCTCTCGTCGACACCCGCGGTCTTCACGATGCAGCCGTCCAGCGCCAGATTTCCCGACAGCACCGCAAGGCCGCCGTCCCTGGAATAGGCATGCTCGCTATCGCGGATACAGCCGGTGGCGCGGTCGGTGTCGAGTTCCTCGAACCGGCGCTCCTGGCTGAACGCCACCTGGGTCGGCACATTGCCGGGCGCCGCCATGAAGAACTTGCGGACGCTCTCGCTCCTGGTCTGCTTGATGTCCCAGCGGCTCAACGCATCCTCCAGCGACGTGCTGTGGACCATCGGCAGCCCGCGATTGAGCAGGCCGGCGCGGTCGAGCTCGCCGAGGATGGCCATGACGCCGCCGGCGCGGTGAACGTCCTCGAGGTGCACGTCGGGCACCGAGGGCGCCACCTTGCACAACACCGGCACCCGGCGCGACAGCCGGTCGATATCCTGCATGGTGAAGGGGATGCCGCCCTCATAGGCGGCCGCCAGCAGATGCAGCACTGTGTTGGTGGAACCACCCATCGCGATATCGAGCGTCATGGCGTTCTCGAACGCCTTGAAGTTCGCAATCGTCCGCGGCAGCGCGGTTTCGTCGTCCTGCTCGTAGTAGCGGCGCGCCAGATCGACAATCAGATGGCCGGCCTCGACGAACAGCCCCTTGCGATCGGCGTGGGTCGCCAGCACCGACCCGTTGCCCGGCAGCGCCAGCCCTAAGGCTTCCGTCAGGCAATTCATCGAATTGGCTGTGAACATGCCCGAGCACGACCCGCAGGTCGGGCAGGCGGAGCGTTCGATCACCTCGACGTCGGCGTCGCTGACGGTGGAGTCGGCCGCCGCGACCATGGCGTCGATCAGGTCCACCGCCCGCAGCTTGCCCTTCAGAGTGACCTTGCCGGATTCCATCGGACCGCCCGAGACGAACACGGTCGGGATGTTGATCCGCAACGCCGCCATCAGCATGCCCGGCGTGATCTTGTCGCAATTGGAGATGCACACCATGGCGTCGGCGCAATGGGCGTTGACCATGTACTCGACGCTGTCGGCGATGATCTCGCGCGACGGCAGGCTGTAGAGCATGCCGTCATGCCCCATGGCGATGCCGTCATCGACCGCGATGGTGTTGAATTCCTTGGCGACGCCGCCGGCCTTTTCGATCTCGCGTGCAACCAGCTGGCCGAGGTCCTTGAGGTGGACGTGGCCCGGCACGAACTGGGTGAACGAGTTGACCACGGCGATGATCGGCTTGCCGAAGTCCTCGTTCTTCATGCCGGTGGCGCGCCAGAGGCCGCGGGCGCCCGCCATGTTGCGGCCGTGGGTCGTGGTCCTGGAGCGGTAGGCTGGCATGGGCTGTCCTTCGGGATCGATCTGGCGTTGGACAGTGTTCTATAGCCGGGGTCGGAGGCTTGAAAGCGCTTTGTCGCAGGGGCGCCATGCGGTGGCCCGCTTTAGCGGGCTGTTGCGGCGCGGTATTCGGCGAGGGTGCGGGCGACCAGCTCGTCGACCGGCAGCACGGCGGTGACGCCGGAGGTCGAATGGCCGGCGCTCCAGATCTCGCGCCAGCGCGCCGGGCGCCTCTCGCGGGCGCCGATGTCGATATCCTCGGCGATGTCGATGGCGCCGCGCGGCGGCAGGTCGTCGGGGTCGAGGCCGGCGGCCGATATCGAGGGCCGCAGCATGTTGGTCTGCAGGCCGGTAAAGGCCGTGGTCAGCAGGATGTCGTCGGCGCTGCTCGCCACCAGCATCGCCTTGTGGCGCGGATTCGCCAAGCTCTCGGGCGTGGCGATGAATTTGGTGCCCATATAGGCGAGGTCGCAGCCGAGCGCCTCGGCGGCGCGCAAGGCATGGCCGTCGCCGATCCCGCCCGCCAGCACCACCGGCCCGTCGAAAAAGCTACGCACCGCGCGCACGAACACGAAGGGATTGAGCCAGCCGGTCTGGCCGCCGGCGCCGGCGGTCAACAGTACCAGCCCGTCGGCGCCGGCCTCGACCGCGCGCTCGGCGTGGCGGATGCTGGCGACGTCGGCGAACACCAGCGCGCCGGCATCATGCAGCGGCGCCAGCACGGGCGCCGGCGATCCGACCGAAGTGATGACGATCTCGGGCCGGTGCCGCAGCAGCACCGCGAGGTCCGCCTGCAGCCGCGCATTGGAACGATGCACGATCAGGTTCGGGCAAACCGGCGCCGCCGGCTTTCCGCTGGTTTGCGAATGCCGCTGCAAGCGCTGCCCGATCTCGGTCAGCCAGCCGTCGAGAAGTTCGGGGCTGCGGCAATTCACCGTCGGAAACGATCCGATCACGCCGTTGCGGCAGGCCGCCACCACGAGTTCGACGCCCGACACCAAAAACATCGGTGCGGCGATCAGCGGCAGGCTGAGGCGGTCGCGAAAGCGGGCCAGCGGATCGGGGGAAGACGAGGTCGTGCGTTCCGCTGCCATGATATTTGTAGTTCCCCGCCTTCAATTCGTTGTCCGAGCGTTGCCGCAATAGTGACACGACCGCAGGCCGCGCGAGAAGAGCCAAAAGACCACCAGCCGTCATTGCGAGCCACCGGGTCGCGCGAATGAGATGAGGCACAATCCATCAGTCGTCATTGCGAGCGGAGCGAAGCAATCCATTGGGCAGCACGCCGCGCTGTGGATTGCTTCGCTTCGCTCGCAATGACGGGTTTAGCAACATAGCAATTCTCCGTCGTCCCGGCCTTGAGCCGGGACCCATACCGCGTGATCGATAGGTCCTGCAAAGCTGCTCGACGACCTGTCGTAACCACAACGGCCTGTGGTTATGGGTCCCGGCTCAAGGCCGGGACGACGATGGAATTTTAGCGCTCTCGTTCATTCGGTTTCCGATTTCAACTTCCAAACCCGCTCGGGACGCGCCTTCGCATTGCCGCGGCGCGAGGCGCCCGGGCTATGCGTTGACCGCCGCCCTCGAAAACAAAGAGGCGCAGGGAAGACCGGGTGCGCGCTGCACCCGCGGTCTCGTGTGCAAAGTGCACAAAAAGAAACGCACACGAGCATACAGGTTCAGCGGAGGCAATCCGGCCTTCCCTGCGCAGTGGTTTACGGCTTACTCCGCGCTCTCCCTGGTGACCGGGCTTTCTTGCCACCATCGCCCGCGAAAACTTTGCTTCTTGCGAACTTGACGCCAGCGTCGGGGCGCCAGGACCACACGGCTTCGCCGTCCGCACCGCCTGCGCTCGTCGTTCGCAGGCTTCACGTCCACCGCATCCCACCGCGCGTTCGTGACGATCGCGAGCCGCCCCTCTCATCGGGTGAGACGGGGCGAGCTTGTAATGGTGATTTGCCCGACGTGTGAAGCGGAATATTTTTGATTCCCTGGCTTGACTCGAGTTTCGGAAAATCAGCAGTGATTTGCCCGTCGGGGTGTTTTGTCGCAGCCCGGGTGCAAGATTGCGCTTGCGCGTGAAGCGAAGCAGATCGGCTTCTGCGAGGAACACCACGGCATCGCTCGCCCATATGTTGGCGGATTGACTACCGCTTCTCGATCACGAGGCTCTGCACGGCGCGGCCGAAATAGCCGCTTTGATCGGCGAGCCTTGCTGTGGCGAGGCCGGCGCCCTCGGCGCCGATCATGGATTCGCCCTCGAGCAGGATCCATTCGCCGACCGGCTGCCGCGCCAGGCTGACGGTGAGGTCGGCGTTGATAAAGGTCCATTCCCGGAAATCCAGCGCCGCCGCCGTGCCGTTGCAGAAATCGGCGGCGACCACCGCGCGCATGGCCTGCGAAACCTGCGATCCCTCGACCAGCGGCCGGTCGACCCGGTACCAGATCGCACCCGGACCGGGCACGCCGAAGCGGCCGCGGGCGGCGCGCAGCGACATGCCGCTCACGAACGGACTGCTGGAGAAATCCGCGGGCTCGGGGCGCGACTGATCGGGCCCGGGAAGTTCGACCGGCCGGTCGCCGACGCCGGGCGGCAATGTCAGCGGCTGGGCCTTGATCTTGAGGATGGTGGCGCCGACCACGACGGCGTCGCCGGACAGCAGCCGGACCGCGCAGAGCTGGATCTTGCGGCCCTGGCGCAATACTTCGCTCTGCAGCGTCAGCGGCGTCATCGGCACCGGCCGCATCAGGTCGATGGTGACGCGGGCGATCTGCATCGGTTCAGGGGTCAGGATCGCTTCGGCCGCCCACACCACCAGCGCCGCCGGCGCCGAACCGTGCTGCATGCCGGCATCCCAGGGCCCGGCCGCGTTCGGGCTGGTGACGACGCGATCGCCGTCGACGCGATAGATGGCATCCTCCATGCCGGACCGTCAGCCGGCCGCAGCGAGCGAGCGTTCGAAACCGTTGGGCACTTCGATGTCGACCTCGAGCGTCGAGACAAGCGGACCGCGGTCCATCCGGACGATGACCTTGTCCGGATCGAGTGTGATGTGCCGTGAGACCGCGGCCAGGATTTCCGCCCGCAGCAGTCCGAGCAGATCGGGCTGGCCGCGCAGGCCGCGCTCATGCGCCAACAGGATCTGCAGCCGTTCGCGTGCGACAGGCGCGGAAGCAGGTCGGCCACCGAGGCGCCGTAGCAGCTTGATCATGCCGCCCTCCGTCCCAGCAGGCGATTCATCAGGCCGATGCGCTCGGTCGGCACCACCATGGTGACGGTCTCGCCCTTGAGCCGGCGCGCCGCGTCGATGTAGGCGCGGGCCGGAGCGCTGGCGGCGTTGTTCAGGGTCACCGGCGAGCCGACATTCGACGCCCGCAGCACGTCCTGGCTCTCCGGGATGATGCCGAGCAGCGGGGTGGCGAGGATTTCCAGAATGTCCTCGATGCTCAGCATTTCGCCGCGCGCCGCGCGGGCTGAATCATAGCGGGTGATCAGCACATGCTTCTCGACCCGCTCGCCCTTTTCGGCCTTCACGGTCTTCGAATCCAGCATGCCGATGATGCGGTCGGAGTCGCGCACCGAGGAGACCTCGGGATTGGTGACGATCACGGCCTCGTCGGCATAGCGCATCGCCAGCGTCGCGCCGCGCTCGATGCCGGCGGGACTGTCGCAGAGAATCCAGTCGAACTTGGTTCTGAGGTCGGCGATGATGCTGGCGACCCCCTCGTCGGTCAGGGCGTCCTTGTCCCGGGTCTGCGATGCCGGTAGCAGCCACAGATTCTCCAGCCGCTTGTCGCGGATCAGCGCCTGCGACAGCTTGGCGACGCCCTGCACCACGTTGATGAGGTCGAACACCACCCGCCGTTCCGCGCCCATCACCAGATCGAGGTTGCGCAGGCCGACGTCGAAATCGACGACCACGACCTTTTCCCCCATTTGCGCCAGCGCTGCACCGAGCGCTGCGGTGGACGTCGTCTTTCCGACGCCGCCCTTGCCGGATGTCACGACCAGTACTTTGGCCATTATCGCCTCCCTGCTGATCAATTCAGCGCTGTAATCTTCATGATGTCGCCTTCGAGCCATGCCTGCGCCGGGCGATTACGCAAAGCCGCGTCGATGTCCTCGGCGGTCTGGTAGTAGCCGTCGATGGCCAGCAGCTCCGCCTCGATCTTCTGGCAATAGATCCGCGCCGCCGAATTGCCGTTGACGCCCGCCATCGCGCGACCGCGCAGCGCGCCGTAAATATGGATCGAGCCGCCGGCGACGATCTCGGCGCCGGAGCCGACCGATCCCAGCACCGTCACGTCGCCCTCGGCGAACACCACCGACTGGCCGGAGCGCACCGGGCTTTCCAGCAGCAGCGAGGTCGGCTTCGGCTTGGCCTTGAGCTCGGACTCGGGTTTGGCCTCGGGCTTTTTCGCCTCGTTCTGCATCAGCACGGTCGGCCGTCCGCCGGTCAGCAAGGGCGGCAGGCTGCTGCTAAGGTGCGCCTCGTCGACGCCCTCGATGCCCAGGACGCGGATATTGCGCTGCTCGAGGCTGGCGACGAGATGGGCGATGGCGGACCGGCTGAGCTCCACGGCGGACAGATCGAGCACCACCGGCTTGCCGACGAAGAAGCCCGGCGAGCGCGCAAGCGTCGCGTCGATTTCCTCGAGCCAGCCCTGAATCGGGACGACCGGGCAAAACACGAAGGCAACGTAGGAACGGCCACGCATGCGGACCAGTTGCCGCGGTGGCTTCGCAATGGCGTCCATGGGTGTCGACTCGCCTTTCTTATCGAATGGTTAAGGATCGGCGTTCTTGGTTAACAGATGATTAATGCCCCCCGTTATTCTACGGCCGCGCCGCGGCGGCGGGAAAAACGTGGGAATATTCTGGCGGGTTTGTGGCTGCCCGATCTTCGTTGCGCGCGGCCGAGGCCCGCCGGCAAACATCTCAACGACAATTTCGCCGTCGCGCCGAAGCTGTGGCCAGGCAAAAACTAACCTCAATTCGGTCGACGTTCGGACTTATTAATGTCCGGCCCCGGTTCCATCACATCTCGGTGACCTCGCCCGCGCGATTGCGGAAGAGATCATTTCCGCCGTCGCGTTGGACGGTCGTTTGCCGGGGGACAGAGGCAATGGAAGCGGTGGAGACGGCGTGGTCTTGCGATCTGGTTCGCGGGCCGACGCAGCTGATGCGCGATGCGGGTTTGGCATCGGACTGTTTGATTCAATTTCTCCTGCCTGACTTTGCATCTCGTTCGGGCCGATTCCGGAATTTCCGGACGACGGTTCGCCACGGCCTGAAATCGCTGTTCCATAGCGCCACAGAAACTTCCACAAGTCAGTTGCCACGGCGTCGACGGCCGACCGCGGTGCCATTCCCAAGTGTCACAAGTGCCATGAGGAGTTGCGTAATGAGTAGCCTGACCGAGCACGACAATCTCAATCCCAACGATCCCTCCTATTATGCGCCGCGCTGGTTGCGCGACAGGGCCGGACCACGATCCGACACCGCCCTTGAATCCGTCAGGAGCCCGCTCTCGGCTCCGGGCTCGCTCGATACCCAGTTGGAGAACGCGGTGTCCAACGCGCTGTGGCGCCCGCTCGATCCCGAGATCATTCACGAGCCGCCCGGGCTCGCGGAAGAGGACCGGCGCGCCGCGCTGATGACCGTCGCCGTCCGCTTCGTCGCGGCCGTCGGGGTCTCCGCGATCGTGGCGCTGTTCTTCGTCATCATGGTGCCGGCGTCGCGGCAAACCGATAGCGGCGCGGCCGCGTCGGCGCTGATGCGCTCGATCAAGGCCGTGCTGCTGCAACCCGGCCAGCGCGACGAGGGATCGAAGCCCGCGATCGACGAATTCCAGCCGATCCTCGCCTCATCCCAGAGCAGCCAGCCCGCGACGCACGAACAGTCCGAGCAACTGCTGCAGCAATTCCTGCAATGGCGGGAAAAGCCCAGCTCGACCACAACGTCGCAATAGCGGCAACGACAGATCAAACGGGGGGAATGCGAAAATGTCTGGTCAAGGGTCGGTAGCGGCCTTGGTGCGGCTCGTCCCCCCACGTTGGACCGCCGCGGTGTTCGGCGCCCTGCTCGCGGGCGCCGCCGGCGCGGCCCAAACCGGCGTGGCCCAAGCCGGCAACGCCGAGGTGGTCCGCGATCTCGCCGGCCGCGTCGGACCGGTGGTCGGTTCGGCGCTGGCCTGCACCGACATCGCCCGCCCCCGCATCCAGGCCATCGTCGACAAGTTCGCGGCCGTGCTCAGGGAGGCCGCATCCAACGAGGCCGAGCGCGACGACCTCACGCAATTGCTCAATCGCAGCGTCGCGGATGGGCGCAACGTCGTGACATCGGGAAAGACGGATTGCAGGCTGGCGGAGCGCCAGCTCGCCGATCTGGAACGCTCGATCGCCACGCCGGGGCCCGCGCTGTCGGGCGCGACCGGGCCGGCTTCCGCCGCCGCGGCCCCTTCGCCCGCAGCGGCGCCGTCCGGCCCCGCGGTGCGTGGCGTCACGGGAAGCGAAATCCGGTTCGGGATCGCCGCGCCTTTCTCGGGCCCTGCCAAGGAACTCGGCCACCAGATGAAGCTCGGGATCGATACCGCCTTCAACCGGATCAACGATTCCGGCGGCGTCGAAGGCCGGATGCTGCGGCTGGTGGCGGCCGACGACGGCTATGAGCCGGCGCGGACGCCGGAGGCGATGAAGCAGCTCTACGAGAAGGACCAGGTGTTCGGCTTCATCGGCAATGTCGGAACGCCGACCGCGGCGGTCGCGGTGCCCTACGCGCTGGAGCGGCACACGCTGTTCTTCGGCGCCTTTACCGGGGCCAGCATCCTGCGCAACGATCCGCCCGACCGCTACGTGTTCAATTATCGGGCGAGCTATGCCGAGGAAACCGACGCGGTCGTGCACTATCTGATCAAGCTGAGGCGGCTGCAGCCCCGGCAGATCGCGGTGTTCGCCCAGCAGGATTCCTATGGCGATGCCGGGTTTGCCGGCGTCGCCAAGGCGTTTCGCGCGCTCGGCGCCGGCGACAGCGCTATTCTGCGGCTCAACTACAAGCGCAACACCGTCGATGTCGACGAGGCGGTCAACCAATTGAAAGCGCAGAAGGCGATCAAGGCCGTGGTGATGGTCGCCACCTACCGCGCCGCCGCCAAGTTCATCGAGAAGACGCGGGATCTCTATCCCGGCATGATCTACACCAACGTGTCGTTCGTCGGCTCAACGGCGCTGGCCGAGGAACTGGAGCTGTTGGGGCCGCGCTTTGCCACCGGCGTCATCGTCACCCAGGTGGTGCCGGCGGTCGGCGGCTATTCGAGCGTGGTGCTCGAATACAAGACCGCGCTGGCCAGATATTTTCCCGGCGAGGCGCCGGATTATGTCTCGCTCGAAGGCTATGTCGCCGCCAATGTGCTGATCCAGGCCCTGAAACGCACCGGCCCGCAGCTCGACACCGAGCGGCTGATCGATACTCTCGAGGCCATGCGCAATCTCGACCTCGGCCTCGGAACGCCGCTCGGTTTCGGCCGCGCCGAGCACCAGGCCTCGCACAAGATCTGGGGAACGGCGCTCGACGAAACCGGCAAGTACCAGCCGATCGAGCTGGAATGAGCGGGAGCCGCGGCTCGCGGACGGAGGCGCCGCGTCACAGCGGCGGATCGATCGCCTCGTCGTATTCCTTCTTGAATCGCGCGATCAATTCGGCTGCCGGCACGACCTTGGCGACGCTGCCGACGCCCTGGCCGCTGCCCCAGATCTCCTTCCAGGCCTTCGGCTTGGGACGATCGCCGGAATCGTCGGTGCCGAAATTCATCTTCGACGGATCGGACTCCGGCAGATTGTCCGGGTCCATGCCGGCGGCGACGATCGATTTCTTCAGGTAGTTGCCGTGCACGCCGGTGAACAGGTTGGAATAGACGATGTCCTCCGCGGCCGAGGTGGTGATCATCTGCTTGTAGCCTTCCACCGCATTGGCCTCGGTGGTGGCGATGAAGGCCGAGCCGATATAGGCGAAATCGGCGCCGAGCGTCCGCGCCGCGCGGATGGCGCGGCCGTTGCCGATGGCGCCTGACAGCGCGATCGGCCCGTCGAACCACTGCCGGGTCTCTGCCACGAAGGCGAACGGCGACAATTCCCCGGCATGGCCGCCAGCGCCGGCCGACACCAGGATCAGGCCGTCGGCGCCCTTCTCGACCGCCTTGTGGGCGAATTTCTGGTTGATCACGTCGTGAAACACGATGCCGCCCCAGCCGTGCGCGGCCTGGTTGAGTTCTTCGCGCGCGCCCAGCGAGGTGATGATCATCGGCACCTTGTGCTTCTCGCAAAGCGCCAGATCCTGATCGAGCCGGTTGTTCGAGCGGTGCACGATCTGGTTGACCGCGAACGGCGCCGACGGCCGTTCCGGATGCGCCTTGTCCCAGGCGGCCAGTTCTTCCCTAATCCGCACCAGCCATTCGTCGAGCAGCGCCGGCGGCCGCGCATTGAGCGACGGAAACGATCCGACCACGCCGGCCTTGCACTGGGCGATCACGAGGTCGGGCACGGAAATGATGAACAGCGGCGCACCGATCACGGGAATCGACAGACGGCCCTTGAACAAGGCAGGCATGGACATTCGAGAAAATTCCTTTTGGTTATCTAGAGAGGCGGGACGGACCGGGGCAAGATGCCAGACATTGCGCCGGCAAGGCAACCGGGGAGCGGCGCTACTGGCACAGCGCGCTGGTGACGTAGTTGTCGGTCCGGCAGTCGTCCAGTTTGCGCGCCCGGCCCGGGATCAGCACCTTCGCCGAGCAGCTCTGTGCGGCATCGGTAATGAGGCTCTTGCCTTCCTTGTAGCCCTTGGACTGGCAGAGCCTGTCGGCGCCGAGTTTGCAGTCCGGCGAACCGTTCGCCGCAACCGGGCAGATCGCGCGTCCGGATACCATGGAAGACGGTCGGGCCAGATTGGACAGGCTGTCAGAAGCACCCTTCGCCGCCTCCCTGGCGCGGCTGTTGAAGTCCTCGATCGTCTCCTGCGGACTCTTCAGCGGCGGGAGCTTGTCGAACAGCTTGCCAATCTCGTTGATCAAGCCGGGGTTTTCCTCGCGCGCCGGCGCTGATGGCGCAGGCCCGCCCGGCGGCGGCACGGCGGGCTGGACGTCCGGCTCCTGGATGCCGAGCGAGGGCGGCGGCACCGCCGCCTGCGGCCACCCGGCGCCGGCGGTGGCCAGCAGCAGCGCGATCGCCAGCGTCACCCTTGTGATCGCCAGCGTCACCCTTGTGATCGCCAGCGTCACCCTTGTGATCGCCAGCGTCACCCTTGTGATCGCCAGCGTCGCTCTCGCGATCAGGGGAGTGGGTCGAGCCATCATGACACCAAGCGTAACCTGAAGCGGCCCGGCGACAAAGCGCTTCACCCGCCGCTTCAGAGCATTCGAACCGCGACGATGAAGCCGGCGATCAACAGCGCGGCCCCGAGCCCCACCCACAGCCCGAGATGCTTCTCGATTCTGACCCGGATCCATTCGCCGTAGCGGTTGAGCAGGATCGCGACCACGAAGAAGCGGCCGCCGCGCGCGATGATCGAGCACACGACGAACAGCCAGATGTTGTAGCCGGCAAAGCCGGAGGTGATGGTCACCAGCTTGTAGGGGATCGGCGTGAGGCCCTTGAGGATGATGATCCAGGCGCCCCATTGCGCATAGGACGCGCGGAAGGCGTCGACCTTGCCGTTAAGGCCGTAAAATTCGATCAGCCAATGTCCGATCGAATCGTACAACAGCGCGCCGATCGCGTAGCCGAGCATGCCGCCCACCACCGAGGTGGCCGTGCAGATCAGCGCGTAGAACCACGCCCGCTGCGGGCGGGCCAGCGACATCGGGATCAGCATCACGTCCGGCGGCACCGGAAAAAACGAGCTTTCCGCGAACGCCACCGCTCCCAGGATCCAGAGCGCGTAGGGCTTATGGGCGGCGTCGATGCACCAGTCGTAGATCCGTCTCAGCATGGCGCGATGAACCACCATGGGACGGATTTGTCCATGCCGGGAATTTGCGGAATTTCGCCAGGTTTCAATAGCGCTTGCGCAAGGAGCGGCCTTCGAGCGCGACAATTGGTCGCCGCACGGCCTGCGGCGGCGCGATCTTGGGCGACTTTGTCGCCGATTTCGGCATCTTCTCGGCGATTCCGAGCAGGTGCTCGCGCCGCGCCATTTCGCGCCAGACATCCTCCGGCCGCACCCCGGCCGACGCCCACAGGACCGTGAGGTTATAGAGCAGGTCGGCGCTCTCGCGGACCACCGCCTCGGGGTTGCGGTTGACGGCGTCGATCACGACCTCGATGGCTTCCTCAGCGAGCTTCTTGGCCATCTTGGCCGGGCCGCGCTGAAACAGCCGGGCGGTTCGCGAGATTGCCGGATCGAGATCCTTGGCCGCGAGCACCGCCTGATAGAGCCTTTCGAGCGAATCACTCATGTCGCAACGCTAATCCAAACCGGTAGCCAGCGTGTTAACAACCTTCGGCACCACCGGGAAAACCGGATCTGGCAACTCCCGT
>Ga0302157_10001986_pt1 | contig 24417 bp, 18 predicted proteins | sample I_Bog_N3_3_FD_193502 | JGI IMG/M metagenome (GOLD analysis project Ga0302157, IMG submission 193502) | Peat permafrost microbial communities from Stordalen Mire near Abisko, Sweden - I_Bog_N3_3 | ecosystem: Environmental > Terrestrial > Soil > Wetlands > Peat | place: Sweden: Abisko, Stordalen... | reverse complement strand
AGCTCGGCGCTGTCCAGGCGCCCGAACACGTGCGTGACCTCGGATGCGTCGCGTTCTTCGATCTCGATGTCGCGAAGGCCGTCCTCGATCGTCCAGTCGATCGTCGTGTAGGGCGCCGCGACATAGAACGGCACGCCATTGGCCTTGGCGGCGAGCGCTTTCAGATAGGTGCCGATCTTGTTGGCCGCGTCGCCGCGCGCGGTGATGCGGTCCGCGCCGACGATGCAGAGATCGACCCGGCCATGCTGCATCAGGTGGCCGCCGGCGTTGTCGGCGATCAGCGTGTGCGGCACGCCGTGCTCGCCTAGCTCGAACGCGGTCAGCGCCGCGCCCTGATTTCGCGGCCGCGTCTCGTCGACGAACACATGGACGGCAACGCCGCGGTCATGGGCGAGGTAGATCGGCGCCGTCGCGGTGCCGATGTCGACGGTCGCCAGCCAGCCGGCGTTGCAATGGGTGAGCACGTTGACCGGCCGTCCGACCCGCCGATGGATGGCCTCGATGAGAGCGAACCCGGCTTCGCCGATCCGCCGGTTGAGTTCGACGTCCTCGTCGGACAAGGCGCCGGCATGCGCCCAGGCCGCCTCGGCGCGAGCGCCCGGGGCCAGGGGAGCGACGAAGGCGCGCGACGAATCCAAGGCGAAGCGCAGGTTGACTGCGGTCGGGCGGCTCGCCAGCAAGCTCCGATAGGCGCTCTCGAGACCGGCGTCGCTGGGGTCGCGCCGCAGCGCCAACGCAAGCCCATAGGCCGCCGTCGCGCCGATCAGCGGCGCCCCCCTGACGACCATCGTTCTTATGGCGACGATGGCGTCTTCCGGGGTTTCCAACCGGCGCGTCGAGAACCGGTGCGGCAACAGCGTCTGATCAATGACGGTCACGGCCCGGTCTTCCGGCCAAAGGGTCCGATAAGCGCGACCGGCGATTTTCATGGCGTCTCCCTCCCCGCAATCTATTCCGCCTCGTCGAGTTAGAAAGAATTGTGAAGAACCACAAGCCACGCTACTAAAGGACAAAATAGGGAGCGACGCCGGGTGGCCACCATCTCGGAAAGGGGAATCACGGCATGGATCAGCTCAATATGAGCGCGGACGCCGCTGTCGCGAGTGACATAGCGCAGACTCGGACTTATACGGCGGAACAGCTCAAACAGGCGGTGCTCGCCAAGCTCAAGTACACGGTGGCCAAGGATCCGATGGCCGCCAGCCCGCGGGATTGGTTCGTCGCGGTCGCCCACGCCACGCGCGACATCGTCGTCGAACATTGGATCGAATCGACGAACCGCGTCTATGCCGAGGACCGGAAGCGAGTCTATTACCTCTCCCTCGAGTTTCTGATCGGCCGTCTGCTCGTCGACGCGATGACCAATGTCGGGATCGTCGAACCGATGACGACGGCGCTCGCCCAGCTCGGAGTCGATTTCAATGCGGTGCGGCGAATCGAATCCGACGCCGCGCTCGGCAATGGGGGCCTGGGGCGTCTGGCCGCCTGCTTCATGGACAGCATGGCGACGCTTTCCATCGCCGCGCATGGCTATGGGATTCGTTACGACAACGGCCTGTTTCGCCAGATCATCCGCGGCGGCTGGCAGCAGGAGGTCCCCGAGGACTGGTTGAGCCACGGCAACCCCTGGGAGTTCGAGCGGGCGGAAGTCAATTACGCCATTGGATTCGGCGGCTATGTCGAAGCGACCGGCGACGGCGACAACGTGCGGCACATATGGCGCACGGGCGAGACCGTCGAGGCCGTGGCCTATGACACACCGATCGTCGGCTGGGCCGGCCGCCACGTCAATACGTTGCGGCTCTGGTCGGCGCGGGCGCCCGATCCGCTGAAGCTCGACGCCTTCAACGCCGGCGATTACATCGGCGCGCTTGCCGATACGGTGCGCGCCGAGGCGATTTCCAAGGTGCTCTATCCCAGCGACGCCACCCCGGCAGGACAAGAGCTGCGATTGCGCCAGGAATATTTCTTCGCCTCGGCTTCGTTGCTCGATCTGGTTCGACGCCATGTCAAACAGCATCGCGACATCCGCACCCTCGGTCAGCACGTCGCCGTGCAGCTCAACGACACGCATCCTTCGATCGGCGTCGCCGAGCTGATGCGCATTCTGGTCGACATGAACCGGTTGCCCTGGGCGGAAGCCTGGGAAATCACCAAGAGCGTGTTCTCCTATACCAACCACACGCTGCTGCCCGAGGCGCTGGAGAGCTGGCCGGTCGCGTTGATGGAGCGGCTGCTGCCGCGCCACATGCAGATCATTTATCTGATCAACGCCGCCCATCTCGACGGCGTGCGCAAGGCGGGCATGACCGACCCGGCCCTGCTGTCCTCGATCTCGTTGATCGACGAACACGGCGGCCGACGCGTTCGCATGGGATCGCTGGCCTTCATCGGCTCGCACAAGATCAACGGCGTCTCGGGGCTGCACACCAATCTCATGCGAGAAACGGTGTTCCACGACCTCAACGCCGTCTATCCCGGACGCATCACCAACAAGACCAACGGCATCACCTTTCGCCGTTGGATGATGGAATGCAACCCGCGGCTGACCGCGATCATCAAGGCGGCCGTCGGCGAGAAAGCGTTGTTCAACGCTGAAGCGTTGAAGGGGCTGGCGCGTTTCGCCGACGACAGCGCCTTGCAGGAGCAGTTCGCGCTCGCGCGCCGCGCCAACAAGTTGGTCTTGTCGCAAACGATCGCCGAGACGCTCAATCAACGCATCGACCCTGACGCGCTGTTCGACGTGCAGATCAAGCGTATCCACGAATACAAACGCCAGCTGCTCAATATTCTCGAGACGATCGCGCGCTACAATGAAATCCGCGCCAATCCCACCATCGAATTCGCCCCCCGTGTAAAAGTGTTCGCGGGCAAGGCGGCGGCGAGCTATGCGCAGGCCAAGCTCATCATCAAGCTCGCGATCGACGTCGCGCGCACCGTGAATTCGGACCCGACCGTGCGCGGCCTGTTGAAGGTGGTGTTCCTGCCCAACTACAACGTCAGCCTCGCCGAAACGATCATTCCCGCCGTCGATCTCTCCGAGCAGATCTCGACCGCGGGCATGGAAGCGTCTGGCACCGGCAACATGAAGATGGCGCTGAACGGCGCACTCACCGTGGGTACGCTCGACGGCGCCAATGTCGAGTTGCGCGATCTCGTCGGCGATCCCAACATCTTCATATTTGGCTTGACGGCGGCGGAAGTGGAAGCCTCCCGGCGCAAGGGCATTTCGTCGGTCGAGCGCATAGAGGCCTCGCCGATCCTGCGCGAAGCGCTCGACGCCGTGGCTTCGGGCGTATTTTCCGCCGACGACCGCAACCGATACCGCGGGCTGGTCGACACCCTCAAGCACCACGATTATTTCCTGGTCTGCGCGGACTTCGACGCCTACTGGGCGACGCAAATGAATATCGACGTCGCCTGGCGCAATCGCAAGGCATGGATCAGATCGAGCATCCTCAATACGGCCAATGTCGGCTGGTTCTCGTCCGACCGCACGATCGCGGAATATGCGGACGAAATTTGGAACGCGCCCTATCGGCCTTTGGTCACTTAGCGCGCCGCAGGGAAGTGAGTACGGATCATGCTGGTAGACTGGCGAGCCCCGGAAGATCGTGTCGACGCCGTCGCGGCGGCGCGGGAGGAGGATCCGTTTTCGGTCCTCGGACCGCACCTGACGCCGGCCGGCTGGGCGATCCGCGCTGTCGCGCCTGACGCGATCCTGGTCCGCGCGCTGACCCGCGAGGGCGCTCCGCTCGTCACCCTGGAACGGCGCAAGGGCGATTTCTTCGAAGCGCTGCTGCCGGAAGCGAGCGAGCGCCCGCGTTACCGTCTGGAGGTTACGCGCACGACCGGCGTCGAAAGCTATGAGGATTCTTATGCCTTTGGCCCGGCGCTCGGGCCGATGGACGATTATCTGTTGCTCGAAGGCACCCATCGTCAGCTCTACAAGCGGCTGGGCGCGCAACTGGCGACGCACGAAGGCGTCGACGGCGTGCTGTTCGCGCTCTGGGCGCCCAACGCGCGCCGCGTCTCGATCGTCGGCGATTTCAACCATTGGGACGGGCGGCGCTGCCAGATGCGCAAGCGCTTCGACAGCGGTCTGTGGGAAATCTTCATTCCGCATTTGCGCGAGGGCGCGGTCTACAAATACGAGATCGTCGGTCATGGCGGCGAACTGATGCCGCTGAAGGCCGACCCGTTCGCCTTCCGCGGCGAATTGCGGCCGTCCACGGCTTCCATCGTCGCCGACACCGGCGATTTCACCTGGAGCGACGCCGCTTTCATGGCTAGGCGCGGCGAGGGCCAGGCGCGGCGCAAGCCGATGTCGATCTACGAAGTCCATCTCGGCTCCTGGCGGCGCGGCGAGGACGGCGGCTTCCTGACTTATGACGAAATCGGCGATCAACTGATCCCCTATGTCGTCTCGCTCGGGTTCACGCATCTCGAACTGCTGCCGGTCAGCGAGCATCCGCTCGACGAATCCTGGGGCTATCAATCGCTGGGGTTGTTTGCTCCCACGAGCCGGTTCGGAACCCCCGAGGCTTTCGCCCGGTTCGTCGACAAGGCGCATGCGGCGGGCATCGGCGTCATCCTCGATTGGGTGCCGGCGCATTTCCCGGTCGACGCCCATGGTCTGGCGCGGTTCGACGGCGAGGCCCTGTTCGAACACGCCGATCCGCGCAAGGGCTTCCATCCCGACTGGAACACCGCGATCTACGATTTCGGCCGCAAGGAAGTGGCGAATTATTTGCTCGCCAACGCGCTTTATTGGGTCGACCGTTTCCATATCGACGGCCTGCGCGTCGACGCCGTCGCCTCGATGCTCTACCTCGACTATTCCCGCAAACCCGGCGAATGGCTGCCCAACGCCGACGGCGGCAACGAAAACTACGACGCGGTCAACTTCCTGAAACGCACCAACGAAGCCGTCTACGGCGAGTATCCGGGCGCGATCACGATCGCCGAGGAATCGACCTCGTATCCGGGAGTCTCGCAACCGACCAACCTCGGCGGTCTCGGCTTCGGCTTCAAATGGAACATGGGTTGGATGCACGACACGCTCGACTACGTGTCGCGAGATCCGATCTATCGGCGTTGGGGCCACGACAAGATGACGTTCGGCCTGCTCTACGCGTTCTCGGAGAATTTCGTTCTGCCGATCTCTCACGACGAGGTCGTGCACGGCAAACGGTCGCTGGTCGGCAAGATGCCGGGCGACGAATGGCAGCGCTTCGCCAACGTGCGCGTCTATTTCGCCTATATGTGGGCGCATCCCGGCAAGAAGCTGTTGTTCATGGGCCAGGAATTCGGTCAGACGACCGAATGGAATTGCAACGATCAATTGCCTTGGTGGTTGCTCGAACATCCCCCCCACCAGGGCCTTGCCAAGTTGGTGACCGACCTCAACGCGCTCTACACGTCGCGGCCGGCGCTTCATGCCCGCGATTGCGAGGCCGAGGGATTCCGCTGGATCGTCGTCAACGACGACGATCAATGCGTCTTCGCCTTCCTGCGCATGGGCGCGCCCGGCGATTCGCCTATCGCGATCATCTGCAATTTCACCCCCGTGGTGCGGCGCGACTATCGGATCGGCCTGCCCTTCGAGGGCCGCTGGGTCGAAGCGCTGAACACCGACTCGACGATTTACTGGGGCTCGAACGTCGGTAATCTCGGCGGGGTGAAGGCGGAGCGCCGCCCGCTGCACGGTTTCGGCGCCTCGGCCGCCGTCACTTTGCCGCCGCTCGCGGCCGTGTATCTCGAATTCGCTCCCGCGAAGCCTTCATTGGCGTAATCAGCGGGAAGACAAAGCGTGGAGGAAGCGTAATGGTTAGCAAATTGGCGCAAACGGAGACGACAGTCCGGGCTCCCTATGCGCGCCACGCCATGGCTTACGTCCTGGCGGGTGGGCGTGGCAGCCGCCTGATGGAATTGACCGATCGCCGGGCGAAGCCGGCGGTCTATTTCGGCGGCAAGTCGCGCATCATCGATTTCGCGCTGTCGAACGCGCTCAATTCCGGCATTCGTCGCATCGCGGTCGCGACCCAGTACAAGGCGCACAGTCTCATTCGCCATTTGCAGCGCGGTTGGAACTTCTTCCGCCCTGAACGTAACGAGAGCTTCGACATTCTGCCCGCCTCGCAGCGCGTTTCCGAGACGATGTGGTACCTGGGCACGGCCGACGCCGTCTATCAGAACATCGACATCATCGACAGCTACGCGCCGTCTTTCATGGTCATCCTCGCGGGCGACCATATCTACAAGATGGACTACGAAAAGATGCTGCAGCAGCACGTCGAGTCCGGCGCCGACGTCACGGTAGGCTGTCTCGAAGCGACCCTCGAAGAGGCCAAGGGCTTCGGCGTGATGCACGTCGACGCGGAAGACCAGATCATACAGTTCCTCGAGAAGCCGAGCAATCCGCCCCACATGCCGGGCAAGCCGGACAAGGCGCTGGCCAGCATGGGCATCTATGTCTTCGAGACCAAGTTCCTGATCGAATTGCTGAACCGCGACGCCGCGGACCCGAATTCGAGCCACGATTTCGGCAAGGACATCATCCCCTACATCGTCGCCAACGGCAAAGCGGTGGCGCATCACTTCTCGAAATCTTGCGTCATTTCCAATGACGAGGCGCATATCTACTGGCGCGACGTCGGCACCGTGGACGCCTATTGGGGAGCCAATATCGATCTGACCGACGTCGTGCCCGACCTCGATCTCTACGACCGCGCGTGGCCGATCTGGACCTATGGCGAGATTACCCCGCCGGCAAAATTCGTGCATGACGTCGAGGGCCGCCGCGGCGAGGCGATCTCGTCGCTGGTCTCGGGCGGATGCATCATTTCCGGCGCCCGGATCACACGCTCGCTGCTGTTCACCGGCGCGCGCATCCATTCGTTCTCCGCCATCCACGAGGCGGTGATCCTGCCCTATGTTCGCATCGGCCGCGGCTGCCGCCTCACCAAGGCGGTGGTGGATTCCGGGGTGAGGATACCCGACGGCCTCGTCGTCGGCGAAGACCCCGTGCTCGACGCCAAACGCTTCCGCCGCACCGAGGAAGGCGTGACGTTGATCACGCAGCCGATGATCGACAAATTGGGAGCCTGAACGTTGCGCGTGCTCTCCATCGTTTCCGAGGTCTATCCCCTGATCAAGACCGGCGGCCTCGCCGACGTCGCCGGCGCGCTGCCGGCGGCGCTGGCGCGCGAGGACGTGGAGATGCGCACGCTGCTGCCCGGCTATCCCGCGGTATTGGCCAAGCTGGAGAAGTCCGAGGCTGTCCACGATTATCCCCACCTGTTCGGCGGCCCGGCGCGGATTCTGGCCGGCCGCGCGCAAGGCCTCGATCTTTTCGTGCTGGAGGCCAGCCATCTGTTCGACCGGCCCGGCAACCCCTATCTCGGACGCAACGGCCTCGACTGGCCCGACAACGCCCAGCGCTTCGCCGCGCTGGCCCGCGTCGGCGCCGATATCGCCAGGGGAACGGCGACCAGTTTCCTGCCCGACGTCGCGCATTGCCATGACTGGCAAGCGGCGCTGACGCCGGCCTATCTCGTCTACGACGGAGGCCCGCATCCCGGCACGGTCCTGACCATTCACAATCTGGCTTTCCAGGGCCATTACCCCGCCGCGCTGCTCTCGGCGCTCGGCCTGCCGCCGCATGCTATGTCGATCGACGGAGTCGAGTATTTCGGCGGCATCGGCTTCCTGAAGGCCGGGTTGCAACTGGCCGACCGGATCACGACGGTCTCGCCGACGTATGCCCGCGAAATCATGACGACCGAATTCGGCATGGCGCTGGAAGGGCTGCTACGCAAGCGCGCAGACGTCGTCTCGGGGATCGTCAACGGCATCGACGACGAGGTGTGGAACCCAGCGACCGACCCCAATCTCGCGCAGAGCTATTCCGCGATGCGCCTCGACCAGCGCGACGCCAATCGCGTGGCGTTGCAGCAGCGCCTGGGGCTGGACGTGGACGCGCATGCGCCGTTGTTTGGCGTCGTCTCTCGGCTGACCAGCCAGAAGGGTCTCGACCTGCTGCTCGGCGCCTTGCCCGAACTGCTCGCCGCCGGCGGGCAGCTTGCGGTGCTGGGGACCGGGGAAAAAGTCCTGGAAGAAGGCTTCGCGGCGGCGACGCGCAGTCACAAGGGGCGGGTGGGCGCTTTCTTCGGCTATGACGAGGGCTTCGCGCATATCATTCAGGCCGGCGTCGACTTCCTGGCCGTGCCCTCGCGCTTCGAGCCCTGCGGGCTCACGCAGCTCTGCGCGCTGCGCTACGGGGCCGTGCCGATCGTCGCCCGCGTCGGCGGCCTCGCCGACACGATCATCGACGCCAATCAGGCCGCGATCAACGCCGGGGTCGCGACGGGCGTCCAGTTTTACCCGCCCGAGGCGAGCGAACTCAGCTACGCCTTGAAGCGCGCCTTCGCGATCCATGGCGACCCCGTCACGCTGCGACGGCTTCGCCTCAACGGCATGCGCGCCGACGTGTCGTGGCGCGGTCCGGCCAAGCGTTATGCTTCGCTCTACCGCGACCTCGCCGCGGGGCGCGCCGCATGAAGTCAACGCCGAGCCGTCTCGGCCTCAGGTTGACGCCCGAGGGCGCGGAATTTGCGGCGTATTCGGACAATGCGCGGCAGATTTATCTCTGCCTTTACGACGAAACCGGGACGCGCGAGATGCAACGCATCGCGCTCGCCGCCAATGGCGCCGGCCTGCACGAAGCCTCGATCCCGGGCATCGCGGCGGGCGCGCGTTATGGGCTGCGCGTCGACGGCGCTTACGAGCCCTGGCGGGGGCATCGTTTCGACGTTTCCAAGTTGATCGTCGAACCCTACGCCGCGCTCATCGACCGGCCTTTCGCGCTGAAACCCGAATTGTTCGAATTCGGGGCCGATACCGGCGCGTTCGCGCCTAAATGCGTCGCCCATGCGCCGGCGCCGGGCGCGCCGGGGGCGGCGCGCATCGCCGGGGAAGACACGGTCCTCTACGAACTCAACATCAACGGTTTTACGCGGCTGCGCGAAGACGTCGCGCCGGAACTGCGCGGGCGGTTCGCGGCGCTTGCCGAACCCTCCGTCATCGCGCATTTGACAGCGCTCGGCGTCACCTCGGTCGAACTGATGCCGGCGGACGCCTATGTCGACGAGCGCCATCTGCCGCCGCTGGGCCTGACCAACGCCTGGGGCTACAATCCGGCGCTGCTCGGCTGCCCGGATCCGCGCCTCGCGCCCGGGGGCTGGGCGGAGGTGAGAAAGGCGACCGACGCGCTGCATACGGCGGGCCTCGAAGTCATCCTCGACATCGTGCTCAATCACGACGGCGAAAGCGACGAGTTCGGCCCGACCTTGTCGCTGCGCGGCCTCGACAATGCGCTCTACCTGCGCCTCGATCCCGAGGATCCACAGCGCTACATCAACGACATGGGCTGCGGCAATTGCCTCGCGCTCGACCGCGCGCCGGTCGTCGACATGGCGGTCGCCGCGCTGCGGCGCTGGATGGAGCTTGGCGGCATCGACGGCTTCCGCTTCGATCTCGCCACCGCGATGGGGCGGCTGCCCCAGGGTTTCGACCGCCAGGCGCCGCTGCTCCGGGCCATCGCCGAAGATCCCTTGCTTTCCAAGGCCAAATTGATCGCCGAGCCCTGGGACATCGGCCCGGGCGGCTATCAGATCGGCAATTTCCCCGCCGGATGGGGCGAGTGGAACGACCGCTTCCGCGACGAGGCGCGCCGGTTCTGGCGCGGCGACAGGGGCGCGCTCGGCGAACTGGCGACGCGCCTCTCCGGCTCCCACGATTTGTTTTCCGGAGCCTCGGCGCCGACGAAAAGCATCAATTTCGTCGTCGCCCACGACGGCTTCACGCTCGCCGATCTCGTCTCCTATGCGCAAAAGCACAACGAGGCCAATGGCGAGCAAAATCGCGACGGCTCGTCCGAGAACTATTCCTGGAACCACGGCGTCGAGGGCCCGACCGAGAACCCGAACCTGCTCGCGCTGCGCGAACGCGACATGCGCAACCTGCTAGCGCTCAATGTTTTCGCGCGCGGCGTGCCGATGTTGGCGATGGGCGCCGAACTCGGCCACAGCCAGGGCGGCAACAACAACGCCTATGCGCAGAACAACGCGATCTCCTGGATCGACTGGCGCAAGGATTCGCCCAATCTGACCGCTTTCGTCGGCCGGCTGACGGCGCTGCGTCGCGCCCATCCGGCGCTGCGCCCGCTGAACTGGCTGAGCGGCGCGACGGTCGGCGACAGCGGCCTCAGGGACGTCGAATGGCGCGACGCCTCCGGACCGATGCTGACGGGTTCGCAATGGGAGGCGGAGCCCGGGGCCGTGCTGATCGCGGTGTTCGCTCACGCTGCGGCCGGGGGAACCGAGCGCGTGGCCCTGGCGCTCAATCGCGGCGACGACGAGGTCGACGTCGGGCTGCCTGTCCCGCGCACCGGCTTAGCCTGGCGGATCAAGCTCGACACGTCCGACGCGAGCGTCGCCGACAAAACCACCGAACTCGCCGGCAGCGTCACCATGGCGGGGCGCTCGACGATGATCCTCGTGGAAGAGGACTTTGGCCCGAAGGGCGCGCCCGCCCGTCCGCCGGATCGGGCCGACATCGATGCGCTGGCCCGTGCGGTCGGCATCGCCGGCGACTGGTGGGAGGTTTCGGGCAAGCACACGATCGTTTCCCCGCATTCGAAGCTGGCGCTGCTCGACGCGATGCGGCTGCCGGCGCGCACGCAGCGCCAAGCGCGCGAGTCGCTCGCGCGCCTCGTGGAAACGACGAGCGCGCGCAAAATTCCGGCGTCGCTGACCCTTGCCTTCGACAAGCCGCGGCTCGTCCCGCTGCGCTCCAACCAGAGGGAGCCCGGCCGCAGGCTTGGGTTCCGCGTCATGCTGGAAGGCGGAGGCCACATCGAAGGCATCGCCGCCAACAGCGACGGCGTCGCCAGGGACTTGCCGGGCGACCGGAGGATCCTCGAGAGCGCGCTGGAACTGCCGGAACTGCCGATGGGTCGACACCGGCTCGAAATCAGCGGCGTTTCCTCGGTGCTGACGATCGCGCCCCCCGAATGTTTCAGCCCCCGGGCCGTCTGGCGCCGGCGCTTCGGCATCTCCGCGCAACTTTACGCGCTGCGGCGCGGGACCGGCGACGAGGGCATCGGCGATTTTGCGGCGCTGGCGCTTGCGGGCGAAGCGGCGGGCGCGGCGAACGCCGCCTATCTCGGCGTTTCGCCGCTGCATGCCCTGTTCACCCACGATCCCAGCCGCGCCAGCCCCTATCACCCCTCCGACCGGCGCTTCCTCAACCCGCTGCTGATCGACGCGCTGACGCCGGACGGGCCGCCGCTCGCGCCGGCGGTGGGCGCCGATTTCGCCGAAAAGTTCGCCGCATTGTCCCGGTTCGGCTCCGTCGATTACGAGGCGGTCTCCGGCGTCAAATTCGCGGCTTTGCGGGCGCGATACGCGGCCTTCCTGGCGGCGCGGGCGGAAAAACCCGGCGACCCCGTGTTCGCCGACCACGCGCGTTTCATCGACGAGGGCGGCGAGACGCTGCGGCGGTTCTGTCTGTTCGAGGCCATTTCGGCCGAACGCAAGGGCGAATATTGGGGCGCCTGGCCAGCGGGCTTGCGCGACGCCGAGGCTCCAGCGCTGGCCGAGGCCGAGGCGCGGCTGGGCGCCGAATTTGGTTTCGCCCGCTATTGCCAATGGCTCGCCGACCGCCAGCTCGGCGTGGCGGCGGAGCGCGCCCGCGCCGCCGGCCTCGAAATCGGCATCTACCGCGATCTTGCGGTCGGCTCGGCGCCCGACGGCGCGGAAAGCTGGTCGCGCGCCGAAGAACTGATGCTGGGGGTCACCGTCGGCGCGCCGCCCGATCCTTTCTCGGCGCATGGCCAGAACTGGAACCTGCCGCCGCCCGATCCGGTGGCGAGCGCGCGCGACGGCTGGCTGGGGCTCTCCAGGCTCGCCGCCGCCAACATGCGCCATGCCGGCCTGCTGCGCATCGACCACGCGATGGGCCTGACCCGGCTGTTCGTCATTCCCTCCGGCGGCGAGCCCGCCGACGGCGCCTATGTCGGCTATCCCGTCGACGACCTCATCGGCCAGGTCGCCTTGCAGAGCCAGCGCCACAAATGCATGGTGATCGGAGAGGACCTCGGCACCGTCCCCGACGGCTTCCGGGAGAAACTGACCCGCGCAAATATTTACGGCATGCGTGTGCTGTGGTTCGAGCGCGACGGCCCCGAACCCCGCGACCCCGCGGGCTATCCGTCGCATTCGGTCGCCTGCGCCAGCACCCACGATCTGCCCACCCTGGCCGGCTGGTGGCGCGGCGCCGACCTCGGCGAGAAACTGATGCTCGGACTGATGAGCCTCGCCGTGGCGGGCCGCGAGATCGCTTCCCGCGACGACGAAAAACGCGTGCTGCTCTCGGCGCTGCGCCGCGCCGGGTGGCTCGGCGAAGCGGGCGTCGATTTCGACGCCGACCTCAGCGACGAAATCGCCGCCGCCTTCCACGCCTACATCGCCCATTCCGGCTCGGTCCTGGCCAGCGTCCAGTTCGACGACCTCGCCGGCGAAACGATCGCGACGAACTTGCCGGGCACCGACCGCGAGCGGCCAAACTGGCGGCTGCGGCTGGGGCTCGACATCGGGACGCTGATGGCGCGGCCGAGGGCGAGGGCGATATTGGCGGCGATCAGGGGCGTGAGGGGGTAGGCGGGCGCGAGGCTAACGGTTTTCTGGGCTAATCAACCGCGTTTTCCATCATGGCCGGGCCCAGTCCCGGCCACCCCCACGATTTGCGAGCAAATCGTTGACGTCGCGGTGTAGTAGCCAATTCGCAAGCTTTTCCGCGATGGCCCGACGTGGATGCCCGTGACGAGCACGGGCATGACGGAGGACGCCGGGCTTATCCAGGCGCCTATCGGCAGGGAGCGGCTTAGGGCGCCCCGATGGGTCGTTCTCATTCGGTCGGGAAGGGTTTCTCTCAGGCGACGCGTCGGTTTGAATGGCGCCGGCCGGCTGAGCGCATCCTCTGCGCTTTGTCAGATGATCCTCGCCAACTCCCGAGGGCGGGAGTCGTCTCGCGCGGTGTCGGCTCGGGGCGGATCAGGCGCCCGCGCGGCAAAGGCTTTCACGCCGCCAGTTCCGCCACGACGTGACGAAGCGCCATTCCCGGGAGCAGCAGGCCGAAGAGGTTGCGCGGATCGTCCGGCTCCGCCAGCAGATCGATGTCCGCGAAGAATTCGGTGCCCTGAACCTGATCGCTGACATAGCGTAGCGCCGAGAAGTCCTCGGTGGCGAAGCCGACGGAATCAAACAGCGTGATCTGCCGCTCGCTGACGCGCCCGGGCGCCTGGCCAGCGATGACTCGCCAGATTTCGGTGACGGGGAAGTCCGGCTCCATCTGCTGGATTTCCCCCTCGATCCGGGTCTGCTCGGGAAATTCGACGAACACGTCGGCGCGTCGCAGGAGGTCGGGGTGCAATTCCGTCTTGCCCGGGCAATCGCCGCCGACGGCGTTGATGTGGACGCCGGCGCCGACCATTTCGTCGGAAAGGATCGTGGCCTTCTGCTTGTCGGCCGTCACCGTCGTGATGATGTCGGCGCCGCGCACGGCTTCCCGCGCGCTTCCGGCGACGAAAATCTCAAATCCCTGATCACGCAAATTCGCCTTGAATTTGCGAATGGCGGCCGGATCGATGTCGAACACCCGTAGCCGATCGATGCCCAGAAGCGCCTGGAACGCCAATGCCTGAAACTCCGATTGCGCGCCCAGGCCGATCAACGCCATCGAGCGGGATCCGGGACGCGCCAGCAACCGGGCGACCAGCGCGGAAGTCGCCGCCGTGCGCAACGCCGTCGTGATCGTCATCTCCGATAGAAATAGCGGGTAGCCGCTCTCCACGTCCGAAAGCACGCCAAAGGCGGTTACGGTTTGCAGCCCACGTCGCGTGTTGCAAGGATGACCGTTCACATATTTGAAGCTGAAATGACGGCCGTCGCTGGTCGGCATCAGTTCGATCACGCCCTGCGGAGAATGGCTGCCGATGCGCGGCGTCTTCTCGAACGCTTCCCAGCGACGGAAGTCCGCCTCGATATATCCGGCCATGCCTTTCAAAATCTCGCGGATACCCACCTTGCTGATGAGACCGACCAGATGCTCGACGCCAACATACTGAACCATGGAAAGCCTCCTCAGCCACCGGCAGGCTCAAGCATACGCGCTCCGAGCGGCGCATGATATGTCGAACTCTAGCGATATTGAGATCTGTATTGCGCATTTTGCTAGGCTGCATTATACAAATTGCCGTATGCATCATTTCGACGACCTCGATCGCCGGCTGTTGTCCATCCTACGCGAGGACGGGCGCGCGCCGATTTCCAAGCTCGCGAGCCTTCTCGAGGTGTCGCGCGCCACCGTTCAGGCGCGTCTCGACCGGCTTCTGGAATCCGGCGCCGTGTTCGGCTTCACCGTGAGGGTGCGGCAAGACCACGACGAGGGCGCGGTCCAGGCGGTGATGATGATTGAAGTCGCCGGGAAATCGACGGCGACGATCATTGGCAAGCTACGAGGCCTGCCGGAAATTCACGCGCTTCATACGACGAATGGAGCGTGGGACCTGATCGCCGAGATTCGGGCTGCGAACCTCAGGGACTTTGATCGGGTCCTGCGCGACGTCAGGGCCATCGATGGCGTGCTGAACAGCGAGACCAGCATTTTGCTGAGTTCGGTTTAGTTCGCGGCGCGTCTGTCGGTTTCAGGTCAACGTTCGCCGCCGCCGATCCCGGGAGAGCGCAGCCGTTCGGCGCGAATGCTCGCCGACGATCAGGACGCATTCCGCGGGGAAGGCGGCGCCTCGAGCCTCAGCCCACCAGCGCCAATCCCCAATACACCCCCGCCGCGATCGCGGCGGCGGCGGGCAGGGTCAGCACCCAGGCGACGACGATGCTTTGCGCCACGTTCCAGCGCACCGCCGAGGTGCGCCGCGCGGCGCCGACGCCGACGATGGCGCCGGTGATCGTATGCGTCGTGGACACCGGAACGCCGAGCGCGGTCGCCATGAACAGCGTGATCGCGCCGCCGGTTTCGGCGCAGAAGCCGCGCATCGGCGTCAGGCGGGTAATCTTCGAGCCCATCGTGTGGACGATCCGCCAGCCGCCGAACAGCGTGCCGAGCGCCATCGCCGCCTGACACGAAAGCACCACCCATAGCGGCACCTCGAAGCCATGCTTCATGTAGCCCTGGGAGTAGAGCAGCACGGAGATGATGCCCATGGTCTTCTGCGCGTCATTGCCGCCGTGGCCGAGCGAATAGGCCGCCGCCGAGACGAATTGCAGAGTGCGAAACAGCGTGTCGACCGCGAGCGGCGTCTTGCGAATGAATATCCAGGACACGGCCGCCACCAATAGCAAGGCCAGCACGAAGCCGACGACCGGCGAGATCACGATCGCCGCCGTGGTCTTGAGAAAGCCCGACCAGACGACCGCCTTCCAGCCCATTCTGGCGACGCCGGCGCCCACGAGGCCGCCAATCAACGCATGCGAACTGCTGGAGGGAATGCCGAGCCGCCATGTTACGACGTTCCAGACGATCGCGCCGCACAGGGCGGCGAAAATGACGCCGGAGGTGACGATTTCCGGGTCAATGATGCCCTTGCCGACCGTCTGGGCGACGCTGAGACCAAAAACCAGGAAGGCGACGAAGTTGAAGAACGCCGCCCAGAACACCGCGAGCGAGGGTTTGAGCACGCGCGTCGAGACGATCGTCGCGATGGAATTGGCAGCGTCGTGCAAGCCGTTGAGAAAGTCGAAGAACAAAGCCGTGACGATCAGGCCGACGAGCAGGGGCATGGCGAGCGTGGCGTTCATGCGCGGCGCTCAGAGGTGTTCGATGACGATGGAATTGACCTGATTCGCCACGTCTTCGAAGCGGTCCAGCACCTTCTCCAGATGTTCGTAGATCTGCGAGCCGACGATGAACGCCATCGTGTCGCTCGTCCGGTAACGACGGAACAACTCGCGCAGGCCGTCCTCGTTCATCTGGTCGGACCGCTCTTCGAGCTGCGTCACCGCCTCGGCGTAGGAATTGATCGCGCTGGCGTTTGTGGCGATCTCCCGCAGCAGCGGGATCGTTTTGCGCGTCAGCTTCGCGGCCTCGACGGCCAGCGCCGCCATCTCGCGCATCAGCGGTTCGAACTCCAGGATCTCGAACAGCGAGATCGTCTTGACGGTTTTGTTCATCTGGTCGATCGCGTCGTCCATCGATTCGATGAGGGCCTGGATGTCGCCCCGGTCGAACGGCGTGATGAAGGTGCGCCGCACCGCCTGCATCACCTGATGCGCGATTTTGTCCGCTTCGTCCTCCTTCGCGACGACGATGCGGCCGAAGCGCGAGGCATCTTCGCCGCCGTCGAGCAGGCTTTTCAACGCCTCGGCGCCCGCGACCAGAAGGACCGCGTGGCTTTCGAACAGATCGAAGAACTTGTCCTCACGGGGCAGAAGTTTCTGGAACCAATTCATCAGGTGCGTGTCTCCACTGCCGTGTCCGCGATGTCGAACCGGCCATGCCCCACGGGAGTTGTCTGGACTACCCTTACTGGCAATATCCGAGGGACGGAATCGCAAAAAGGGTGGCGCCGCGGTGGGAATAGCCTAGGCTCGGCGCAGATGAAACCCGCGTCTGGACCTGCCTCCGCATCGAATTTTCCCGCCCTGCTTCAGGTCGGCGCCCTGCCGTTTCGCGCCGGAGAGGGCGGATCGGGCGAGGTTCTTCTGCTGACCTCGCGCGAGACCCGGCGATGGGTCATTCCCAAGGGCTGGCCGATGAAAGGCAAAAAGAACTGGCAGGCCGCGGCGCAGGAGGCGAAGGAGGAGGCCGGAATCATCGGCCAGACGCAAAAGACTCCGATCGGCGACTTCTTCTATTTCAAACGCAAGGCAGCCCATTTCGAGCTTTGCCGGGTCGAAGTCTATCTGCTCGAGTACCGGAAGCGGCTGGAGTCCTTCCGGGAAATGGGGCAGCGCGAGGCGCGCTGGTTCTCGCTCGCCGAAGCGGCGGAGGCCGTGGACGAACCCGGACTGACGGCGTTGCTGCACCGATTGGCCGAGGAGTCGCTGCTCGAGCGCTGAACCTGCGCGGCGGCGCCCTTGCGTGCCCCCCCCCCCCCACCCCCATCTAGGCCTCATGCTAGACTTCACCCCCTCCCTCCTTCTCGACACTGACACCGAATCCTTTGGCCCCGGCGCCCCTGCGGCCGACGACGTCCCGTTGCTCGACGCCTATTCGCGCGTCGTCACCGACGTCGTCGATCGCGTCGGGCCGAGCGTGGTGCGCATAGATGTGCGCAAGAACGGCAAGGGGGCGGGGTCCGGGTCGGGCGTCATCGTCTCGCCGGACGGACTGGCGCTGACGAACTCCCATGTCGTGCAGGGCGCGCGGACGGTGGAACTGACGACCATGGAAGGCCGGCGCTATTCGGCGCGGGTGCTCGGCGACGATCCCGACACCGACCTGGCGCTGTTGCGCGTCGAGGAGGACGTTTCCCTGCCTGCCGCGAAACTCGGCGATTCCTCGCGGCTGAAGCGCGGGCAGATCGCCATCGCGATCGGCAATCCGCTGGGCTTCGACGCGACGGTGACGACGGGCGTCGTCTCGGCGCTCGGGCGCTCGTTGCAATCGCGCACGGGCCGCATGATCGAGGACGTGGTGCAGACCGACGCGGCGCTCAACCCCGGCAATTCCGGCGGCCCGCTGGTCTCGTCGAGCGGCGAGGTGATCGGCGTCAACACCGCGGTGATCATGGGCGCGCAGGGTATCTGTTTCGCGGTGGCGTCCAACACGGCGCATTTCGTCGCCGGCGAAATCGCCCGCCACGGGCGGGTGCGCCGGGCCTCTATCGGCGTCGCCGCCGCGACGACCGTGATCCCGCGCCGCATCGCGTTGCGCCACGGGCTCGAACAGACGACGGCGGCGCAACTCACCGAACTCGATCAGGCCGGCCCGGCGGCGCAAGGCGGGTTGCTCAGCGGCGATCTGATCGTCGGACTCGACGGGCGCAAGGTGACGGGCGTTTCCGACCTCGTGCGGATGCTCGACGCCGACAAGATCAACCGCGCCGTCAGCGTCGAGGTTCTGCGCCGCTCGGAATTGCTGCGGCTGTGGATCGGCCCCGTGGAGCGCGTCGCCAAGATCGCGGCGCGCTAGGGCTTGATCCGGTCGAGCCGGGTCAATCGCTTCCTTGACGACACGGACGGAAAATCTGTAGACCCTGCGCGCGCCTCCCGTTCCGGCGAAGCCAGGGGCTACGCCTAGCGGCGAATTTCACTCAGGTTTCCGGTCGGGTCATCGGTTGTCTCCCGGGCGTTTGCTTCTCGTCATGATTGAATACGACGGCTCTCGCCGCGCCCATCTGTCCAGAAGCGCGGCTACTTTAGCAAAATCCTCCGCGCATTGCTCCGGACACATCTCCGCTCCTCCAATTGGCAAGCTAAGGCGGGCTGCCGAATCGAGGTCAAGACGCCTTCGGCGCCACCAGCGGCCCCGGAAACGCCGCCTCGGCCTCGGCGCGCAAAAGCTGTTCGTGGTGGGCGACGAAGCGGCTTGCGGCGAAGGCGCCGATGACGGCGGCGACCAGCGCGGCTATGCCGACGGGCCGCGCGTAATGCTCGAAGGCCATGCCGAGCCAATAGCCGCCCATGCCGAAAATCGTCGCCCAGACGATGCCGCCGAGCGAGTTGAAGATCAGGAAGCGCGGCCAGGACAGATGATTGACGCCGGCGAGGAACGCGGCGAAAGCCCTGAGCAAGGCGACGAAGCGGCCGAAGAACACGATCTTGCCGCCGTGGCGCAGGAACAGATATTGCGCCACCTTCAACCGGCCCTCGTCGACCCGGATCGCCGCGCCGTATTTGTAGATTAACGGAAAGCCAAACTCCCTGCCTACCCAATAGCCGGCGTTGTCGCCGGCGATGGCGGCAAGCGCCGCGACGGCGATGACGAGGTAGATGTTCAGAGATCCCTGCCCGGCGAAAATCGCCGCGGAAATCAGCACGGTTTCGCCGGGCAACGGGATGCCGGCGCTCTCCAGCGCGACGAAGATCAGCACGGCGAGATAGCCATAGTGGTGAACGAACGGCTGCAGAGTTTCGACGAGGGACAAGGCGCTCGGCTCCGGGAACGATTGCCCTGGATTCGCCGAAGGCGAGGCGTTTGTCCAGGGCCGCTCGAGACGACCAAGCCGTGGACCGCGGCCCGCTCAGCCCCGGGCTTTGGCCCGGTGCGCCAAAAGCGCCGCCATGATGAGCTTTTCCAGGCCTTTGGGCTCTTCGAACGCCAGCGTGACCGGCAGCGCCATGATCGTTGCGCGCTCGGCGGCGGGAATCCGGACCGCGTCCTTCTCCGTGGTCACCAGCGTCAAACCGCGTTGCTCGGCCTCGTAGACCAAGGCCTCCAGTTCGCGGCGCGCAAAACGGTGGTGATCGGGAAAGCCCTGGCGAACCGCGACGCGGGCGCCGATCGATTCCAGGGTCGCGAAGAACTTTTCCGGCCGGGCGATGCCGGCGAAGGCGAGCACCGAACGGCCGACGAGCGGCGCCGCCGCGATGGCGTCGGGCCGCAGGTGCGCGGCGAAATGCGGTCGGCCCGGGGCGACCGTCTTCAGCCGCGCGCCGTCCTCGCCGCCGACGAAAATCACTGCGTCGACGAACCTCGCCTGCCCCGCCACCGGAGCGCGTAACGGTCCGGCGGGAAAACACAGACCATTGCCGAAGCCCGCCTCGGCGTCGACGACGGCGAGCCGCAGATCCTTGGCCAGCGCCGGACTTTGCAGGCCGTCGTCCATCACCAGCACGCTCGCGCCCTGCTCGATGGCGACGCGAGCGCCGGCGACGCGATCGCCCCCGACATAGCAAGGCGCGATTCGGGCCAGCAGCAGCGGCTCGTCGCCGACCGCCCGCGCGCCATGCATCGACGGATCGACCCTCAGCGGCGCCGCGCGTTTCTCGCCGCCGTAGCCGCGCGACAAAAAGGCGACGCGCTCGCCGCGCTGCAGCAGCATCTTGGCGATGGTGATCGCGGTCGGAGTTTTTCCCGCGCCGCCGAGCACGAAATTGCCGATGCAGATCACCGGCACGGCGACCTGCTCCCCCGCCCGCGCCATTTTACGCGCGGTGGCGGCGCCGTAGAGGGCGCCCAAGGGCGCGAGGAGCCGCGCCGCGATGGTGGAGCCGCGCCGATTCCAGAACTTGGGAGCCCGGAAGGCGTTCACGCTGCGGTCGCCGCGGCGAGGCGGGCCCCCAATGCGGCCATGGCTCGGTCCGCGGCGCCGGATTGCCGCTCGACCGTTTCCGCCGCGGCCCGGGCCATGGCGCGCAACCGGCCGGGATCGCCGAACAGGCCGATGAGTTGGCTCGCCAGATCCTCGGCGTCGCAGGTTTGCGCCGCGCCGCCGGCGGCGTCGAGCCCGGCGTAGACATCGAGAAAATTGGCTACGCTCGGCCCATGCAAAATCGCGCTGGCGAGCTTCGCGGGCTCGATCGGGTTCTGTCCGCCGCGCCCCGCAAGTGATTTTCCGACGAAGACGACTCCCGCCAGTCTATAGAACAGGCCGAGTTCGCCCATCGTATCGCAGATGTAGATTTCGACCTCCGACCCTGGCTTTTCGCCGCGCGAGCGCAGCGCCGTCGAAAATCCGGCCGCTCTCAACTCGGCCTCTATGGCCGCGCCGCGAAACGGATGGCGCGGCGCGATCAGGGTGAGCACGCCCGGAAAGCGCTTGGCGACCCGGCGATGGGCGATGGCCGCGATGCGCTCTTCGCCGTCGTGGGTCGAAGCGGCGACCCAGATCGGCCGGCCGGAAGTCAACCCGGAAAGCGCCGCGAGTTCCTGCCGGTCGGCGGGCGGCGCCGGCGCGTCATATTTCAGATTGCCCATCACCTGGACTTCGCGCGCGCCCAGACCGACGAGCCGCTCGGCGTCGCCACGGCTTTGCGCCAGACTGAGGTCGATGCGCCCAAGCAGCGCGCGGATGAAGTTCGGCGCCTTGCGCCAACGCTCGAACGAGCGTTCGCTCATCCGCGCGTTGACCATCGTCATCGGCACGCCCGCGTTGGCGGCATCGACGATCATGTTGGGCCAAAGCTCGGACTCTGCGATGAGGCCGAGATCAGGGCGCCAATGGGCGAAGAAGCGCCGCGTGAACGACGGCGCGTCGAGCGGCGCGTATTGGTGGAAGGCGCCCGCGGGCAGCCGCAGCTCCATCAATTGCGCCGACGTGACCGTGCCCGTCGTCACCAGCGCCGCGAGACCCGCCTGGGTCAGGCGCTCGATCAGCGGCAGCAGCGACAACGATTCACCGACGCTCGCGCCATGCAGCCAGATCAGCGGCCCCTTCGGGCGCTCGCGCCGGCTGGCGCCGCGACGTTCGTCGAGCCGCCGGGGATCTTCCTTGCCGCGTCGCAGGCGAAACGACAGCAGCGGGCCCGCGATCGGGGTCGCCGCCCAGGTCGCTAGCCGGTACCCTCTGAGCGAGAGCGGCATGCTCATGCATCCCTCAGATCGGCGCCTGGGTCCAATGCCCCCACCAGGGCATAGGCGCGCCGGTGCGCCGCGTCGAGTCCTTCTTCCACCGCCTTGCGCGCCGCCGCCAAAGCCGCGTCGTCAGCGTCGGCGGCGACGTGGATCAATTCGCCGATCACCACCGCTCCGCGCCCGAACGGCTTGCCGATGCTGGCTTTGTCCCAGGAGTTGAAATCGAACCGCCGGGAGGTCGCAACGGCCGTCGGCGCGATCGGACGTCCGGAAATTCGGGCGAGCGTGACGATGCCGAGGCCCGCGACCCGCGGCGTTTTCGGCACGTCCGCGGTCATAGCGATGGACACGCCCTGTTCGAGCAACCGCTTGAGAGCCAGCATCGCCGGCGCGCCGCCCTTTTCGCGCGAACGGTCGGCGCGACCGCCCGAACCGCGCACCGGCGTCACGCCGAGACGCCGCAGCGTCACGGCCTGCGCGCCCGCGTCCGCGTGGCGCGAAATCAGCGCCGCCATGCGGGCGATGGAATGCGGCCAGGCAAAGGAAATCATCATGTGTTGGCCATGCCACATCGCCACGATCACCGGCGTCTGGCCGGCGATCGTCGCGTCGATGTCGGCGGGCTCGCGGCGAAACCGATTGGTGCGCCTGACGATGCGCAAATAGATCGCGAACAACAAACCCAGCGCCTCGTCCAGCAACGTGGCGCCCCTGCCCTTGGCCATGATGTTCGTCTCAAGCCAGCTTACGCTTGAGGCCGGTCGGCTCCATGAAGCGATGCAGATGCACGATGAAATAGCGGGTCTGCGCGCTGTCGACAGTCATTTGCGCCTTTGCGCGCCAAGCCTTCTCGGCGCTGTCGTAGTTGGGGAAGATGCCGACGACATCGATGTTCGCGGGATCGCGGAACGTGTGGCTCTCGATATCGGTGAGTTCGCCGCCAAAAACGAGATGCAGCAACTGTCGCGCGTCCTGGGTTTCGTCGTTGCTCATTTAGTCAATCCTTGCCTGGCCCTGATCAGGGCATTTTGACGCGGCGCCGCGCCGTTTGCCCCCAACGCGAGAAAAACGCAACCGGCGAGCCGCTGGGAGACGGCTTCAAATTTCGTGCCGCGCTGTCTTGGCGGCGAGAACGGCGCGTCCCAGCGCTTCGGCGAACGCGTCGATCAGCGCATCGGGCGCGGCCGCCAGCGAATCGCGACGGGTCGAGGGGCGATTGTAGGCGAGCGTAGCGCCTGAACCATCCCTGAGGCTGGCGCCCGCCTCGGCGAGCAGCACATCGGCCGCCGCGACGTCCCATTCATGGGCGTTGATGGATGCCAGCGCCCCGTCGAGCGAGCCTTCGGCGACGCGCGCGAATCGATAGGCGAGCGACGGAATCTTCGGCTCCAAAACGAAAGCCACGCCCGCCTTTTCCGCGACCGCGGCGACCAACGGCTTGGGACCGCCGATCCGGGCGCCATCCAGTTCCGTCCTCTGGGAAGCCGCGATCCGGGCGCCGTTGCGCGTCGCGCCCGCCCCGAGCGAGGCGGCGAAGGTTTCGCCCAGCGCCGGCGCATGGACCACGCCGGCGACCACGCGGCCATCGACGACGAAAGCCAGCGCCACCGTCCAGCGCGGATCTCCGTTGAGATACGCGCGCGTGCCGTCGATCGGATCGACGATGATCGTTTCGCTGAGCGCCAGACGGGCGGTATCGTCGGCGGTCTCTTCCGATAGCCAGCCGGCGTCAGGAAAGGCGGCGCCGAGTTCGCGTTTCAGAAAGGCGTCGACGTCGAGATCGGCCTGGGTGACGGGCGAATTGCCGGCCTTGTAGCGCACGCTCGCCGTAGTCGGCTGTCCCAGGCGGAAATCGCGCAGCGCGATCTCGCCGCCAGCGTGCGCCGCCGCGACGAGGATCGCGAGCGCCTCGGCGGCCCGGCGTTGTTCCACGAGGCGGGATGGGGATGTGACTATGTTCATCGGTCAGCACAGGTTTACCGACCCGAGCCCCGATGTGCAACTTTTCAACGCGTGACGATCGCGACGGCGACGCCCGCCATCAGGCCCGCGGTCGCGCGCCGCATCCATTTCACCGCCGGCGTCGCCGCGAGCCAGCCGCGCACGCGATTGGCGGCGAGGGCGTAAGACAGGAAAATGCCGGTCTGTATCAGCGCGGCGAGGCCGGCGACGATGAACAGATTGCGGATTTCGAGCTGGCCGAGATCGAGGACAAGCGGCAGGATCGAAAGGAAGAACACGATCACCTTCGGATTGCCGACGGTGAGCGACAACGAACCCAGGAACGCCCGCGCGCCTGTCGTCGCCGCCGGCGGCGATGCGCCGGCATCGAAGGACGCAGGCATGCGTAGAAGGCTCAAGGCGACATAGAGCAGATAAGCGGCGCCGGCGAATTTGACCGCCGTGACGACGCCCGCGAACTCCCTCGCCAGCACGCTCAGGCCCGTCGAGGCCAGCAAGAACCAAAGCATATCGCCCGCGACGAATCCCGCGATGACCGCCTCGACCCCCTTCAGCCCATGCGCCATGACCCGGCCGACCAACGCCGCAATGCCCGGGCCGGGCGTGGCGACGGCGGCGAAATAGACGCCCGCGAACAGGAGGAGGGAAGAGAGGGACATTGTGTTTTGGCCTTGACGCCGGGACTTGCTATGAACGTTTCAAACGCCTCCGTCGGCGCGCCGTCAAGCCGCCTCGCATTGGGAAACCACCGCTGCCATGCCCCTGAACATCCGACCGGCGAAAAAGGGCGAGGCTGCGCTCGTGCTCTCCTTCATCCACGAACTCGCCGAATACGAGCGGCTCACGCATGAGGTCGACGCCAGCGAGGCGCTGATCGACGCGGCTTTGTTCGGTCCAAGCCCCAATACCTTCTGCGAA
>Ga0302157_10001981_pt1 | contig 24454 bp, 24 predicted proteins | sample I_Bog_N3_3_FD_193502 | JGI IMG/M metagenome (GOLD analysis project Ga0302157, IMG submission 193502) | Peat permafrost microbial communities from Stordalen Mire near Abisko, Sweden - I_Bog_N3_3 | ecosystem: Environmental > Terrestrial > Soil > Wetlands > Peat | place: Sweden: Abisko, Stordalen... | reverse complement strand
CTTTTTTTCGCCCTTGGCGCCCGATCGTTCGCCGTCGTCGCGCGTTCGCCGTCGCCGATTTTTCGCCCATGGCGCCCGATCGTTCGCCGTCTTTTTTTCAACGTCGCGCGACGACGACGGTGAAACGATGCGCCATGGGCGAAAAGACGGCGAACGATCTCGACGAAAAAAAATCGGCGACGACGACGGTGAACGACGACGCCGAACGACGACGCCGAACGACGACGCCGAACGACGACGCGCGACGACGATCGCCTGTGGCGACAACGACGGCGAACGACACCTCAAACGAAGGGATGTGTTTTACGACGTCGACGACGAAAGCTCGCGTGCCATGTCCGAGGCGCGGGTCACCCTCACAGCGCCGCGAGCCTCGCCCTCGCGTTCTCCGCCGTGTTGACGCGCTGCCTCTCCTCGAGGGTGTAGGGGTCGACGGCGCCCTCGAGGAAGGAGGCCTGCATCAGCTTGAGGTGGAGGTGGTCCGCGTGGGTCTCGTCGGCGAGCGCCTTGGCGTCGGCGAACTGGGCCGGGGTCATGACGTGCCAGCGCTCGGCCGGGCCGCCCGCCTCGGGGACAAAGTCCGTCGCCCACATGTCGCGCGCGGGCGTGTGGTCGGCGACGGACCTGCTCAGGTCGGCCGGCTCGCCGCCGCCAAAGCTCCCGCACCAGAACTCGCGCTCGTTGCCCTCGTCCTGGAACGTGATGCGCGCGCGTTCGGGCCCGAACACGCCCGGCCCCACCACCAGGCCGGGGATGCCACGGCGGACGGCCGTGCGCAGCGCCGGGGGGACCTCGGGCACACTCACCCCCTCGTCGTACTCGAACTGCGTGTTCGACACCACCAGGATGCGCGTGTTGTACGCTTCCATTTTTGTGAGGTGCCCGACGGTGAACGTCGCCGTCGTCGTTCGCCGTCGCCGTTCGCCGTCGTCGTTTGCCGTCGCCGTCGGATGACGTTGAAAAAAAGACGGTGAACGATCTCGACGAAAAAAAATCGACGACGATGAACGACGACGGCGAACGACGACGGCGAACGACGACGCCGAACGACGACGAACGACGGATAACACCACAAAACGCCGTCGACACAGCAATGGAAGAAATCACCTCGCTCGCGCAGCTGCCGCCGGGGACGCAGTACGTGATGGTGCCCGAGTCGGAGCTGCGCCTCGCGCACGACATGGCGACGCGCTCCGATCCGGCCACCGTCGCCGCCGTGCGCGAGTTCAGGAGCGTGTTGTGCAGCCGGACTCTGCGCCTCAACACCGCCGGCCTCGGCTTCCCCGCCGTCTTCGACGACCTCGTAGCGCGGTTCTGGAGGGACGCCTTCGACGGGCTCGTGCTCACGATGTTCGCCTTCGGCTTCTGTCCCTACCAGCGCGTCCTCAGCCGCGCCGACTGCACGATCGACGAGTCGTGGGGCGCAGAGCACACGGCCGCGCGCAACAAGCTGGTGGCCGCGGGAGACCCGCGCGTCGACCCCCGCCACCCCACCACCAACCTTTACACCGTGCCCGTGATCCCCGCGTTTGGGACATACGACGTCTGCGTCTTCAGCGACGCCACGCGCCAGACGCGCGTCCTCGTGCTCCCCAAGGCCAAGCAGGGCGACTTTTTCGGCGTCGGTGTCGGCGGCGCCAACGCCAACGACCCCGACCGCAAAGTGCTCCCGATCCACACCTTGGCCTTCGACACCGACTACCTCCCCGACGTCGTGACGGGGGCGTTGCGGTCCCGCGTCGCCGCCCTCGCGCCCAGCTTTTTGAGGTTGCGCGATGCGCTGGTGCGGGCGGCGGCCGCCGAACGAGTGCGCGCCAAACCGCTGTTGTACGTGCAGTACAACCTCACGGGGTTCGGCGCGGGCGGGGGGTCCAACGGGCTCCTGCAGTCTTTCGCGAACCAGGAGTACGCCGACACCATCCCCGGCTCCGCGGACGAGGCGCGGCCCACGTACCAGATCGCCCAGTCGGGGACGGAGCTGCTCATGCAGGAGAGCGAGCGGCACGTCGCGCGCGTCGTCGCCGACCTGGAGCGGTCGGCGAGGGCGGGCGTGGCGGAGTCGCTGACGCCCGTGCCCTTTGTCCTCCCGCCGACCATGGCCCTCGCGCCGCACCCGCCCATGCCCGAGATCCCCGGGCGGCTGGACGCCCTCCGCGAGGAGCACGTCTTGCGAGTGGCCACCGTCTTCCGGCTGTGTCCGTCCATGGTGGGCGTCACGGGCGCGGCGCCGCCCACCCCCGAAGAACGCATCGGGCTCGTCGACGTTTTCGAAGACGTCCGCGACACCGTGCTCGGGTTGCTGGATGGCCTCTTTGCGGACCTCGTCGTCGAGGCGCCGCGCACCGCGCGCTTCACCTCGCGCTCGCCCGCGGGCGGGGTCAACTTTGTCCAGCCGCGCAACGACCCTTTCGTCGTCGCAGAGGCGCAGTTCAAGTTCGCGCCCATCGCCACCGCGCCCGTGCTCCCGCCCACAGCCGCCGCCGCCACGAAGCGGAAGAGGACCAAGGCGAAACCCGCGAAGCGCCACCGCCGCAAAAAGTCAGAGTCGGAGTCGAGTGGCAGTGACGACAGCGACAGTGACGCGTCGACGTCGAAGAAAAAGTAACGTTCGCCGTCGTCGTTCGCCGTCGTCCGTTCACCGTCGCCGCCCCTTCGCCGTCGTCGCCGACGACAAAACACAAAATGCAGGCGGTGCGTACGTGGGCGGGGCTCGCGCGGTTGACTGTTCTGATGTGGCGGGCGGGCGCGGCGAGGGACGACCGCCGATTCGAAGACGAGTGCGCGCTGACAACGCAGGCGCTGGAGGTGGCGCGCGGCATATACAGCACCATGGCTGAGACGGCCTGGATGCTGAACAGGCACGCGTGTGCTTTGCGTCGCGTTGGCCGGGTCGAAGAGGCGGTCGCGGCGCTGGACGAAGCGCTGGAGCTGTGCAGACGCGTCGACGCCGCGGACAGTATCAACTATGCCCAACTGCTCAACAACGCGGCCATCATGCACTGGATCGCCCGAGACGTCCCGGCTGCCCTGCGCTTCCTGGACGAGTCGATCGCGATGCGGGTGCGGCTGGCACAAAGCCCCGGTGACGCGGCCTTTGCAAAGGCCGTCACGCTGCGCGAGGAGATGCGCACCACCGACGTCGGCGACATCGCGAACGCGACGAGGATACGCGCGTTTACTCGCGAGCGCGACGACGAGAAGGAAGCTTGAGACGCAAAGCTTTAAAATGGGGCCGGGGACGAACGCCGTCGTCGCGACGGCGACAAAACGCCGTGGGCGAAAAGACAGACACCGCGTTACCCACCACAGCACTCACGCCCTTCCGACCTGGTAGACCCCCAGAATCCCCGTCGCCCGCTGGGCGACGAGGCCCGCTGTAGGACGCGCGTCGCCGACGCGCGCGGCCACGCCGACGAGGCCCGCGGCGACGCCCACCTGGAGGGGAAAGAGCACCGCGGGGTCCTCGGCGACGAGGTACGCCTCCGCGGCCTTCCACCCCGCCTTGTGCGCCGACATGTACACGACGAACCACAGCACCCCCAGGAGCAGGGACACGACGGCGACGCCGGCGATGCGGGACGCAAAGTGCTGGTCGGGGTTGCAGAAGGCGTGCGAGTTCTGGAGGAGCGCGATGGAGCCGTCCTCGGCCAGGAGGGTGCCGACGGCGAATCCGACCGTCCACGTGAAGGGGTGCACGCCGTCGACGTGGTCGAGGACGATGCCGCTCTCGGCGACTTCGGTGGTGACCTCGCCGTTGAGCTTGAGCTTCGCCGCCGCACTGGCGGCGACCTTGGTCGACGACGACCACCCCATGGGGAGGTTCCAGAACTGGCGGCTCTTCCCCCACGACCGCGCCCCAAACGTCACGAAGGACGCGTACAGGAGGCCCGCGATGCAGAGCGCGACGGCCAGCAGGGCAAACACCTCGCCGGCGTAGTTGGCCGGGTACACGTCGACGCGCGTGGGGCACAGCGGGTTGGTGCTCACGGCGGGCGGGGGCTCGTTCGTCATGACGCGCGAGAGCGCGGGGACGGCGTACGTCGTCACCCAGAGGGCGATGCAGATGGTGACGAAGACGCCGAAGCTCGCCCTCACCGTCTGCGCGAGCTTGAGCACGGCGTCCCGCGTGAGCGCCCACCTCTCCGCGGGGACGAGGCCGCGGAACATGTAGATGGTGGCGACGATGACGATGGTGGCGGCGAAGTTGCACCCGACCTCCCACGCGAAGGAGCCGCGCGCGAACGGGACGACGACCCACCACGTCGCGAGCTGGTGCATGACAAACGTGGCCACGATGGAGGCGGGGAGGAACACAAACGCCCGGTCGACGGCGCGCGTGATGCGTCCCAGCATGCCCTTGGAGTCCAAATCCACCTTGCCGTACTTGTCCGCGAAGGACTGCTGCGCGGGGGTCTTGGGGGCGTCGCCGTCCTTCGCCGCGGATTCCTCGACGCCCATCAAAGCCACATCCGGTGCCCCGCTCAGGGCGACGACGTCCCAGAACGCCCACCCGAACCCCAAGGCGAGGCTGGAGAAGACGGTGGAGAGCGCCATGAAGCCCACGGAGTCGTTGTTGAGCGTGGACGAGGTGCCCGTGCCCGGGGTGCCGCTGATCATGCCCGTCGCGATCCACCCCTCGAGTGGGCCGCTCAGAAACCCCCACCAGAACTGGAACATCGTGAGCCGGAACACGTCGGAGACGGCGGTGCGCACGAGCGCCCACTTCTTGCCGGTCTCCTCGAACGCGTAGGCGCTCATCCCCAGGAGCACAAACAGCAGGAGCTCCCAGATGACGGCGGCGGCGACGTAGTACCAGAAGTCCATCCCCTCGCCGGGGAAGACGACGTTGGGGTTTCCCTGCGCGAACCCGAGCGCGAGGGCGCGGCGGCCGTGCTTGTTGAAGAGCACGCCCCAGACCGTGGCCGCGGCGACGGAGATGATGCCGGCGTACACGCGCCGCCCCCCCACGCCCGCGGAGTCGGGGCCCGCCGTCTTGACGTGGGCAGCGACGCGCATTTCGGGTTCCGGCGGGTTCCGGGCGGCGAGCGCGCACACGCGTACCGGTTTTTGTGGTTCGACCTCCGTCACATAAACAGAAAAAGCGCGAAGCGCACACGTTCCGGGCGGAACCGGCCCGCGTTTGCGATGGCGACGTCCTCGCCCACGACGGCGAACCCGACGGTGCCGACGTCCTCGCCCACGACGGCGAACCCGACGGTGCCGACGTCCTCGCCCACGACGGCGAACCCGACGGTGCCGACGTCCTCGCCGACGCCGCCGACGCTGAGCCCCTACTCCCCCGGCCTCGACCCCGGCGCACAGGCGGGGTCGGCGATCGCGGCCGTCGTGGGCGCGATTGTGCTTTTGCTCCTGCTGGCGTACGCGCTGCGGGCGCGGCACGCACGCCCCCCGGGGGCGGCGTTCTCACCCGTGGGCCGTGAGTGAGAGAGTATGCCGTCGTTACACGTCACGCGCTCCCGCCGCCCCCGCCGCCGCCGCCCTCCCTCACGGCGACGCATCGCACGACGAAGCACAGAAACGCCGGCCAGACGAACCACGTGAAGGGGACGCTCAGCGCCCAGAAAACGATGACGAGCACAAACGTCGCGACGAACGCCGCGGCCTCGTACCACTCCAGCGCCCCGGCGATGGCGACGAAGCCGATCCACATGGCGGCGTAGCCGACGTAGACCTGGTTGGCCTCGGAGGCGTCGAAGCCCCCAAACGCCCCCGTCACGGCGCTGGCCACCAAACACGTGGGCACGCAGCGGAGACAGACGATGGAGACGCACTCGTCGACGCGACACCGTTCCCACCGCGTCACCGCCAGCGTGGTGGTGGTGTCGTCGTCGTCGTCACCACCGCTCCGCCGCTGGGCCGCCGACCGCCCCCTGCCGTGCGCGACGGCGTTGGCGGCGACGGCGAGCCCGAGGGACATGAGGACGACGTACGGCTGCGTCGCCCCGAGGCTCGCGCACACAGCCGCCGCAAAGACCAGAGCGAAGACGACTACGACATAGGCCGCGGCCATGGCGCGGTGTTTGTGCGGCGGGGACGGCGCCGGCGACGCCGCCCAGCGCTTCGGGAGCCGCGGGCTCGGCGGCGCCGCCCAGCGCCCCACGATCGCCACCGAGCGCGGGACGCGGACGAGGCCCCACACGCCCACGAACGCCGTGACGAACCACGGCCACCAAACCGGCTGCGCGCAGTTGCGCAGCATCAACAGCCAGGCCTCGCTCGAGTACGCCCCGCTGCACGTCCCCGGCCCCCCGCCCGTGGTGCTGTAGCACCGCCCCGCGTGGCACTCGGGGGCGCCGTAAGCGCACATGTACGTCGGCGCCGAGGCGGGGCACACGTCGGCGAGGGCGGTGAGGGACAGCTGCGGGACGCCGTCGAACTCGCCGGTGAAGTGCAGCGACAGCATCACCACCACGAGGACAAACGCAGCGAAGCACCACAGCGCCCTCTCGTGCGGGTCGGCCGCGCGGACGCCGCCGCCTCGGCGAGGCGTCGCCGTCGTCGCCGCACTCGACATCGACCCGTCGTTCTCCCGCGCCGTCGTCACCGCCGCCTCCGCCGCGTCGTCGTCCCCCGCACGTTTTGGTTTGACGTCGACGACGACGGGACGTCGACGCACAAAAAAATGGAGGACGTCACGCCGACGTCGCCGGCGTCGGCGGCGGCGGCCCCACGGCCGGCGCCCGTCGCGAGCGCGACGACGATCACGCGCATCAAAAAGTTCAGCGACGCGCACGCGGCCCCGCTGAGGCAGAACGTGCTCGCGCACGGCTACCCCGCGGTGCTCGTCGCGACGCCGCCGCTGGTGCGGCGCTTCACGGGCACCACGGACGCGCGGTGGCCGCTGCACCAGGTCATGATCTGCCTCACGGCGGCGGCGCGGTACTTCATGATCGAGTACGACGACGCCGCGGGGCCGGACTTTATGAGGCGCGTCATCACGTACAAGGAGACGTCGTTCTTCGACGAGCGCGGGAAGCCCGTGATGGTGGCGCAGACCCCCGACCCGCACACGGGCAAGGCAAGGCCCGCGATCCCCAAGCAGACGATCGCGGCCGTGGCCGGCCCGTACGAGAAGAGGCGCTTCAAGGACCTGTGCGAGCGCAGGCGCAAGGCCGACTACATCGCGCTCTTCGAGGCCGCCGACGCCACGCTGCGCGGCGCGGGGGCGCTGGGGCCGCAGGAGCCCGACGGCCGCGCCTCGTACGCGGAGAAGCGCCGCTTCCACTACGACGCGCACCTCGCCGAGCAGGTCTTTCACGGCGACGCGTGCGCGGCGTCGTACCTCGAGGACATCGGCGCGAGGAGCCTCGCGCGGATGCGCGCCGTGGAGTGGTGGCTCGAGAAGATGGTGCTGATCGAGTCGTGGATCTACGAGTACCGCCAGAACGACTACATGCCCCCGGCGGCGTTTCGCCTCCAGTGCATGAACGCCCCCGTCGCCGAGGCGGCCGTGGGGTTCTTGTCGGACGCCCTGGGGGTCGTCGACGCGTCCGGGGTAGATGGCGGGTTCTCTGAGACCGAGACGCGGGTTCTGGCGCAGTGGGCCAAGCTCCAGGCCGACGAGGACGCGTTCTGGCACCAGGAGGAGCAAAAGTTGCTCGCGAAGGAGGCGAGGGCGGCCGCCGCCCGCGCCGCCGGCGACGAGCTCATCGCGGAGGAGGACGCCGCCGACACCGCGATGAGCTCGTCGCGGGCGGAGGCCACGGCCGAGGCCGAGGCGCGCAAGACCAAGCGCCGCGCCGTGCGCTCGCTCAAGAACGTCGTCGCCGAGATCAAGCAGAGGCGGTGCGGGTTCGAGTGAGCGGTTAACCCTCGTCGTCCACGGCCTCGCCGATGGCCGCGTCGCACGTCTCGAGGCGCGCGACCTTGGCGCGCAGCTTGGCGTTTTCGTTCCGCAGCGCCTCGTTCTCGCAGCGCAGCTGCGTCCAGGTGGCCATCATGCGCTCTCGCGACCGCGCCGCGTGTTTCCGGTTGCGCTCCTTGCGCGCCTCGGTCTTGGCGTCCGCGTCGGCGGGGTCGTCGCGGGGCGGGGGCGCGGCGCCGTCGAGCGTGTCGATTTCCATCTTTGTGACCGCGCGGCGGACGCGGCGGGCGGTCACAAAACACAAAAACGGCCCGACGATGAGCCAGCCAGCCTTCCGCGCCCGCGACCTCGTTCAGCTGTGCGAGTCCGCGGCGCGCCTCCGCGCCGCCGCGCGCGCCGAAGACGATTACGAGGCCGAGTCGCTCGCGCTGGAGATGTACGCGTTGGCTCGCGCGCACATCGGCGCCATGACGCCGGCGGCCGCCCCCGCGCCCGCCATCACGACACACTCGTCGCCGCCGCGCTTCGTCGCCGGCCCCGACGCCTTTGTGACGCCCGCGCCCAAGTCCAAGAGGGCCAGGGCCTCGGCCTCGGCGGCGGCGTCGGTGAACGTCGCCGCCGCCACGCCCGCGCCCAAGTCCAGCGCCGCGCGCAAGCTCACGTTCACCGAGGTCGACACCGCCACCGCCGCCCCGGTGGGCATGCGCACGCGCACACGCACGCGCAAGCCCGTCGTCGTTCCGCGCGCGATGCGCTTCAGCCCCGGGGACGAGGACGAGGACGTGCTGGGGGAGTCGACGACGGCGTCGGCGACGTCGTCGGTGCGGCGCAGTTTCAGGCGCGCGCGCGACGCGCGCGACGCGCGCGACGGGCGCGCGAGCGGCTACGACTCCAGCGACGGGTTCGTCGTCGACGACGACGTCGACGTCGACGACGAGAGGCGCGCGTAAACACAACGCAAATGTGTCGTCTCTGTCGCCGCTCGCAGCCGCCGCCGTCGCCCGCGGCGGCCACCGACGTCGGGGACGACGACGACGACGACGTCGACGAGACCTCCGCCCTCGAGGGCGGCGGCGGCGCCGTCTCGCGGCGCAACGGCGCCGCCGACAAGGACCCCAACGACAAGACGCGCACGCTCAAGCAGCGCGTGCAGCGGTCGCGGTGGTGCAAGAACGCGTGCACCCTCTCGCACGCGTCGTGGACGCTGTGCAAGGGCCTCGTGTGCATGGGCATGTTTCTCATCATCGTCATGTTCATCGTGACGGCGATGACGCACGTGACGACGGTGCAGGTCTGGTACCAGGTCAAGTACCAGGTCCCGACGGAGGAGGCCTGGGAGCAGCACGTGGCGTGCGTCGACGACGTGGCGTGCGACCTGTGCTCCGTCCCCGTGACGCTCGCGGAGCAGTCGTCGATGGACACGCGCATCGCGGCGTTTTGCACCGCGGGGGCGGGGTGCCTGTGGCTGCGGCGCAACGTCGAGGAGGCCACGCGCGTGATGACGACCTTCAACACCGGCGACGTCGTCGCCGACGACACCACGTACCCGTGGCAGAGCTCGCCGTTCATGTACGGCCACAGCTCGATGACGGTGTTTGGCGACCCCGACACCATGGCGTCCGTGCGCGGGTACGCGCCCACGCACCTGCTGCTGCAGGTGCGCGACCCCTTCGACGAGGCCATGTGGGCGTTCCACATCCAGAACACGTGCTCCGGGGTGTCTTCGTCCCTCATGAGCTGCAACGGCCGCGAGTCGTACCTCAAGGAGTTTGCCGAGGACGGGGCGTGGCCGGCGTTTGCGCTCGCGTCCGCGGCGGCGCAGATGGAGGCCTGGGCCGTCTGGGAGGCCTCGGCGTTGCCCCCAGGACGCAAGATGCTCGTCTACTACGAGGACTGGCTCGACGACCGCATGGGCGTCCTCAGCCGGCTCTTTGAGTTCGTGCCGTCGCTCGCCAAGAACCCCTCGAGGGGCACGGCGTGCGCGATGGCCTTCGTCGACCCCGCCCTCACCTCGGCGGGGAAAATCAGCGTCGACCAGGTCTTTTCCTCCGCCCTCGTCGCGCGCATGTGCGACGTCGTGCGCGCGAGGTGGAGCGTCCCCGCGTGGGGGAATCGGTGCGTCTCCGGCCCGGGCGCGCCGCCGTCCTCGGCGTCGCCCACCCCGCCGCCACGCGTCCCCCCCACCTTTGCGCCGTCGCCGCCCCCGTCGGTGGCCCTCACGCCGCGCCCGCGAACGAGGTCCGCGGCGCGCACGGGCTCGCCCACGGCGGCGGCGGCGGTGGTGACGCTCCCGCCCACCGCCGTCCTCAACGACACGGCGGGCGGGGATGTGGACGACGACGGAGACGACGGTGACGTGTGAGGGGTGCCGTGTGTTACCGCAAACGCGTGGCGCGTATCGCCCCGCCCGCCCACCCCCGCGAGAGTGAAGTGTGCGTCTCTGGGACGAGCTGCGTGCACGAGGCGGGGGGCGTCGGAGAAGCGTCTCGTGTCGCCGGGGCACGAGTTCAGTCCCGTGTGACGCTGACGTCGATGACTGCGACGACAGTCATCGACGTCAGCGTCACAGCGAAGATGCTCGGGACGACGTAGGGCGACAGTCGCGTCGTCATCGCGCGTTCGTCGTTGTGACCCGCCGTCGTTCGTCGTCGGCGTTCGCCGTCGTCGGCGCCCGATCGTTCACCGTCTTTTCGCCCATGGCGGTCGTCGCGACGTCGTCGTTCACCGTCGCCGTTCGACGTCGGCGTTCACAACGTATAACGCAGACGATGGAGACGACGACGAGGAGGACGCCCGCCGAGCAACGCGACGCCGACATCGACCGCCTGGTGATCGCGACCCTCGCGACGCGGGCGATTGCTTCTGCCGTGCTCGACAGGGCCGGCGGGGACGTGGTGGACGCCGCGGTGGACCTGCTCAAGTACGGCTTGTGCTTTGGCCTGTGGCCCGGCGGCGAGCGCCCGCCCGACTCCGAGCTCCTCGAACTGGCCAAGACCAGGGTCGAGGCGAGCAAGTTTCCAGACGACCCCGCCGAGGCCAAGGCCGCGGTGCGCGACACCCCCTGGACGGCGAGCGGCGAGTACACCGCCACGTACGGCGGCAAGCCCATGACGGACGCGGAGGCGTCCGCAGTCGACCAGATGTTCCCGGGGGGCGTTCTCTCCGGCGTCGAGGTGCGATTCGAGCCAGGCTCCGCGCCGCCCACGGTGCGCGCCGGCGCGACATGCGTCGTCACCTTTTACCTGGAGGATTTGTAGGTACAAACGCTCGTTCACCGTCGTTTTGTGGTGCGTTCACCGTCGTTCGCCGTCGTCCGTTCGCCGTCGTCCGTTCGCCGTCGTTCGCCGTCGTGCGTTCACCGTCGCGCGTTCACCGTCGCCCATGGCGCCCGATCGTTCGCCGATTTTTCGCCCACGGCGCGTCGTTTCACCGTCGCCATTCAGCGTCGTCGTTCAACGTCGTCGTCGTTCGCCGTCGTCTTTTCGCCCGTTCGCCGTCGTCGCGCGCCGTTCGACGTCGCGCCGACAGCGGTCGTCGCGACACCACACAATTCGAGCATGCTCTCTCGGGTGACGCTGGTGAGCGTGCGTTTCATGCACGACACCGAGGCGGCCGCGGCCGCATCATCGACCTCGACGGCCTCGACGACCATCCGCTCCGACGACGTCCTGGTGGGGGCGGAGAGCGGAGGCGGCGACGAGGACGGTGACGACGACGAGGAGGCCGAGGAGACGACGACGCGGGCGCTCTCGCTCGCCGTCGTCTCCAACTTCTCGATCGACTGCGCGACGTGCGGGACGCGGTCGACGCAGCGCGTCGAGACGCCCATCGCCAAGTTCAGCGAGGCGTACACGGTGCAGTGCGGGTGCGTGCGCGGCGAGAACGGGGACGACTTCAAGCGCCTCAAGTCGGAGCAGACGTTTGGGGGCAAAAAGGCCGCTCGCCCCTTTGGGCGCATCGTTTTCGGCGGCGACGGCGAGTCGCAGCACGTCGTCGAGTTGGAGCCGCACAACCGCGTCACTACCAGCGCGCGCAGGCTGCGCAACAACCAGTACCTGTCGCACTTTACCTCCTTCGAGCACGCCGTCGACGGCGTCGTCGTCGTCGACGGCAGGAAGGCCGAGCGCCTGACGCTGCGCTCCCCCGTCGAGGACGTCTACATGAGCAACCAGCTCTCCTTCGTCTGGTGTCCCGAGACCGCGACGGCGGCCGCCGCCGAGGCCACCGCCCACGTCGAGTTCGTGGGCGTCGTCCTCGCCTTCCAGTGAGCTCGCGCGGCGACGGCGCGGCGGCGACGACGCGGCGACGACGACGCGGCGACGACGCGGCGACCTCGCGCGTAACACAGACCGACACTCCACACACGCACTCCACACGCTCACGCCAACGCGAGTGCCCCCGTCGCCGCCACCTGGCCGACGCCGAACGTGTAACCGCCGACAAACACCCACACGATGAAGATGAGGGAGCCCCACGCGAGGCCGTTGGCGCCCAGCACCGTCATGAACGACCCCGCGACGACGTAGTTGCCGCCCTGCGCCGACGTGAAGAACATGTACATCGACGTGAACATGCACAGCCCCAGGAACGCAAACTGCCACAGGAACGGGAGCAGCCGAAAATCGAACTCCTCGAGGGGCTCGTTGACGACGGCGACGGCGAGGGCGCCGAGGAAGCAGAGGACAAACATCGAGAAGAAGAACGCGCCCATGATCATGGGCGTGTTGGTCGCGGCGCTGTTTGCCCACGTGTACTGCCACGTCGCCCCGCCCTCGAGGAGCCCCGTCGCAAACGCGAGCCAGAAGAGCCCGACCTCGACGGCGAGAAAGATGCCGCTGATCTGGACCGTGTCGTTGTTGCCCACAAAGTACCCCATGTCTTGGATGCACCGCGTCGTCATCCCCCAGCCGTGCAGCCGCCACCACGTGGCGAAGAGAACCACGGCGCCGCCGAACCCGGTGAAAACCGCCGCGGAGATCTCGTACCCCCCCATCACCTGGCCCTGCGTCGCGTTGGGCGCGTAGGGGGGGTGCTCCGTGTTTGCCGTGGCGTTGCCGTACGTCGGGTACGACGCCGCCCCGATGCTCAGCGACATCAGCAGCAGCCAGAAGCAGAACACGCCCGTCCACAGCGCGTACACCGGCCCATCGTCCTTGGCCATCCGCACGCGCGCGTCCGGTTTTTTTTCTCTTGTGTGTTCTGTGTGCCGGTTTTGCGCCGCCGCCGCCGTCGCCGCCGCCGTCGCCGTCGCGTCGTCGCCCGTCGCAGACACAACGCAATGGCGGCCACGGCGGCGGAGGCCACGGCGGCGGCCACGGCGACGGCGACACCCCTCGGCCGCGTGCAGGTGATGGACGCGACGGAGGGCGTGACGACGACCAACGGGTGCGAGACCGAGATCCTCGTGTTTGGGCGCAACATGGACGGCGAGTCCGTGTGCGTCCGCGTGCGCGACACCCCCTGGACGGTGTACATGCGCGTCCCCGACTCGTGGACCGCGGAGAACTCGGCCCGCGACCTGGTGCGCGTCCGCGAGGCCATGGACAGGGACCTCGTCGCCGGGGTGCGCCAGAGGCACAAGTGGGGGTGCCGCCGCACGCACTGCCCGCGGTGCGGCGTCACGGCGCCCGCGGCATGGGACGGCGAGCGCACCTACAGCATGTGCACGGAGCCGTGCCGCGAGGACTCGGTGCTCAGCTCCGTCGCCGTGCTCGCGGCCGACCTCGTGCACCGCAAGTCCCTCGTCGAGTACGCCTCGCGCGCTTCCCCCTTCGTGCGGTTTGGGCTGAGCGCGGCCTTCTACGTCCCGGCCGCCGCCAAGTGGGTCCAGTCGTACGTGGCCGGCTCCGGCCCCGAGTGGGCCGCGTGCGAGGTGCACGGCGTCGTCCCCGACGCCGTCATGGGGTTTCTGTACGCGTCCGTCCAGCTCGACGCGGCCGAGGGGCGCAGGGGCGCCGGCGGCGTCGGCGCCCTCGCCTGGCTCCGCTTTCCCCTGGACGGGGCCGTCGCAGCCGGCGCCGCCGACCGCAAGTCCATCTGCGACCTCGAGTACGTGGCCGCGTTCAGCGCCCTCAGCGTTGACGCGGCGTGCACCGACACCGCGCCCGTGCGCGTCCTCGCCTTCGACCTCGAGACCAGCGGGCTGCTGCCCCCCAAGCTCAAGGCCAGGGTCGACGCCGCGCGCGCCGCCCGTGCCAAGGCCGCCGACAGGGCCGCGCGGGCCGCGGGGATCGGGCCCATCTACTGTTTCAGCGCGGTGGGGCGCACCTTTTTCGCGACCCCCTCCACGCGCGTGGTCGTGGGCGACGTCGACGCCGTCCACGTCTGGTTTCCCCGCGACGAGGGCGCTGGCCTCGAGGGCCTCGTCAGGACCGAGGTCGGCGAGGTCACGGGCCGCGACGGCCGGCGCGTGCGCGTCGTCGTGCACCCCGACGAGAGGGCCCTGCTGCTCGCGTGGACCGACGTCGTCCGCGACTTCGGCACCGACGTCCTCACCGGCTACAACATCAACAAGTTCGACGTGCCGTACGCGTCCGTCCGCGCGCGCGCCCTGGGCGTGTACGCGCGCCACTCCCTGTGGACGAAAGTCCTGAACCACCAGGCCTCGCACGTCGACCTCGAGCGGTACAGCAAGGCCAAGGGCGACAACGACATCGTCGGCTTCGACGCCGGCGGCGTCGTCGTCGTCGACATGTTTCTCGTGGTGCAGCTGCTCGAGCAGCTCGCGCAGTACGGGCTCGGGTACGTCGCCGAGACGCTCCTGGGCCACACCAAGGGCGACCTCCCGCACGAGCTCATCACGCCCTACTGGCGCGGCACCGCCGTACAGCGCACCGAGCTCGCCGACTACAACTACATCGACTCGGCCCTCGTCATCGACCTGTTTGCCAAGGAGAACGTGATGAACAGGCTCGGGTCCGAGGCGCGCGTCTCCGGCGTGCTCCTGCGCCACCAAGTCTTCGTCGGTGTCCAGCAGCGCAACTGCCGTCTCCTCCACGGCTTTCTGCACGCGGCCGGCTACCTCATGCCGCTGCACACCCGGCGCCGCGTCGACCCCCTGGGCGCGGACGGCTTGCCCCTGCCGCTCTACGACGACGAGACCGCCGAGGACCGCGAGCGGCAGTTCGTCCCCGCCTACGAGGGCATGGCCATGCCCATCGAGAGCGACGCCGAGGACGGCGGTGACGGCGAGGGCGACTCCTCCTCCTCCTCCTCGGACGGCAGCGACGACGACGGCGACGAGGACGAGAAGCCCAAGGCGGCGCCCAAGCCGAAGGCGGCGGCCAAGGCAAAGCCCAAGGCGGCGGCGAAGGCCAAGGGCAAGAACGCCGTCGCGTTCGCGGAGTCGGACCCGCTCCAGACGCGCCTCCTCTCCTTCTCGCGCTCGGCGTCGGCGGCGTCGTCGGCCGGGGCGTCCACCACCACGTCGACGCGGAGCATCTCCCTCGCGTCGGGCAAGCGCGCGCGCGACGGCGACGGCGGCGACACGGCACAGCGGCCCCCGAACAAGAAGCCCAAGACCAAGCCGCTTTACAAAGGTGGTTACGTGCTCAAGGGCAGGCCCGGCTTCTACACCAACAAGACGCTCTGCGTCGACTTTGCGTCGGTGCGTCTGCGTCTCCGCTCCTTGAGGACGCCGCGCGTCTGCGTCGCGCGGCCAGACTGACGCCAGGCACGCGTTCGCTGCGCCCGCTGCGCCCGCCGCGCCCAGCTGTACCCGTCGGTGATGCGGTCGCGCAACCTGTGCCTGTCGACGTGGGGCCGCAGCCGCGAGTACCTGGTCGACGTCCAGGGCGTTCCGCCCGACCACGTCCACCGGGAGCCCACCGGGTACTGGTTCGTCGACGCCGCGCACTGCGAGGGCGTGCTGCCGCTCATGCTGGCCGCGCTCATGGCCGAGCGCAAGCGCATCAAGGGGCTCATGGAGGCCGCCAAGGCGGTGAGCCCGCGGACGCCCGAGCTGGAGCAGCTCATCAAGATGCTCGACGCGTGGCAGACGGCCGTCAAGGTCTCGACGAACGCGGTGTACGGCGCGTGCGGCGCCCAGTCGGGGTCGTTGTGGTGTTTGCCGGTCGCCGCCACGACCACGGCTATGGGCCGTTTCTACATCAAAGCAGTGCAGCGCTTCGCCGAGGTGCCGGGCCAGTTCGACGACCTCGGGTTCGGCCCCGTGCGCCTCCGCGTGCTGAACGGCGACACCGACTCGTTGTTCATGGAGCTCGAGTTCGCGGACGACACCGTCGAGCGGGCGCACGCGCTCGGGGCCAAGATGGTCGCGAAAATTAACGGCCATGGTTTGTACGCCAAACCCATGGCCATCGCCGCCGAATGCCTCTACTGGCCGTATTTGTTTAAGAAGCCCAAGATGTACGCTGCCCGTAGATGGGAGGCGGGGGTAGACGAGCCGAAGACGAAGGAGGCGGGGAGCGTGACGAAGCGGCGCGACAACGCCAAGTTCGTCTCGCGCGTCAACGGCCAGTTTATTGCAACACTGATGCGCGTCGCCGCTCACGACCGGGCGGGAGGCATCGCCCAGGCCACGCAGATCGTTCGCCAAGCCAATTCCGACCTCCTCAACGACCGCGTGAGCCTCGCGGACTTGACGATCACGATGCGGTTGAGCAAACGGCCGGCCGCCTACAAGAACCCGAACACGACGCACCTGCGCGTGGTCAAGCTCTGGGCGGAGGCGCGGCCGGGCGACGAGCCCAAGGTGGGCGACCGCGTCCCGTTCGTCGTCGTGCGCACGCGCGAGGAGGTCGACACGCGCAAGGAGGCCAAGGTCGCCGATAAAGCGAGGCCGCCGTTCATGGTCACGTGGACGCCCCCCGCTGCCGCGGCCGTCGGCGGCGGAGAGGCGTCGGCTCCGGTGGCGCCGGAACAGACGACGTGGCGCGAGCGTCCAGACGGCGAGTTCTACGTCCAGAAGAAGCTACGTTACCCAATCGAGAGCGTCCTGAGCATGCTCGTGCCGCAGGCGGAGTGTGACGCCCTCTTCGACATCCGAAACTACGACCGGGTCGTGTTCAGCTCCATCCACAAACGCACCATCCAGCTCCACGACCGGCGCAGGGTCAAGCGCGTTCGCGGCGGCGACGGAGGTGACGACGACGAGGCGCCCGACGAGTGACGTGCGCGTTACCCTCGTCCGGCCGCCAAAGCCGCGGCCGTCTCCTCCGCGGTGGCGCGACGTGCCTTGAAAACGCCCACGCGGCACCCCTTGCGGATGGCTTGGCTGATGCCCGATGAAGCAGTGCGAAAGTCGAATCCGCTCTTTGCGATGACCATGGGCGCCGCTGCCGTCTGCGACGGGAACCACGCCTCGACGCCGTCGATCGTGTTCACGAGGACAACGGCTTGGCGTGCGCTTTTGGTGCCGTCGTAGCGTCCGTTTGCATATGCGCTTCTCGAGTTGGAGGAGTGCGTCCCAGCTGCGAGGTCGGCGATGCCCCACTTTGAGCGGTCGTCTTTGATGTGCTCGACGACCTGGGGAGGGATCTCGTCGGGATGGTGAGTTCTCCACTGCACGAGGTGCGCGGCCATTAGTTTGCCGTCGATGGCCAAAACAGGGTAGGCGCCGGAATCGCAGATGCTGCGCACGTGTCTCTTTGAGACATTGAGTATAATATCGCCGATCGCGGAAACCCAGACGCCGTGCCGCAGCACTACTTTTTTGCCGCGCCGGTCCGTGTAGTGCTTGAAGTACACCAAGTGCGCCTCGTGCTTGCGCCTGAGCTCGGCGTCGTACAGAACGCGTGGTTTCCGCGGCGGAAGCACGCGGTTCAAGCCTTGCTCCCTTCGTGTCGCGTACCTCAGGTTGTCGGGGTGGTTGTTGCCACGCGCACGGTCTTTATGGTCGACCTCCAGCCCGCTCGAACCCTCCGGGTGCGCGAGCCACATGACGACGCTGGCGATGAAAAAATGCAGTTGTTTTCTCGCCTCGAGTGTCGCCGTGGCTCTGTGATACCCGGCCTTGTCGCTGCGCACGCTCACGGGCTCGTTGCGGATGAGGTTGAAGAAGTACGCGAACCTGGGCGTGCCGCGCATGTTGTCGTCGATGATGAAGTTGTGCGTCGGGAAGACTTCCGCCGAGTGCGGCTGCGTGCACCTCCTTTCGCCCTCGAGGATGCTCGTGGGAATCGTCAGCGCGATGACGTCGCCTCCGCCGGCGACGAGGAGGTGCGCAAGCGCCGGCGGCAGCGGCACGATGAGGCGCGCGGGGAAGTACGAGGCCAAGCGCGGGGCGGCGGCCGTCCTCGGCTTCTTGGTCACCGTCGGCGTCGCCAGCGTCGTGGGCGCGGCGACGTCGTCGTCGCCGCCGCCGCCGTCGGCGCCGTTTTCCGCCAGGCGCTGTGCGACGCGGCGTTTCATTCTCGCCTTTGAGTTGTGACGGCGGCGGTGGCGTCGCCGTCGCTGCGTCACCGTCGCCGTCACAACTCAAATGAGCGACGCCAGCGACGCCAGCGCTGCCGCGCGCCTCCACGACGTCCTCGCCGACGCCGCGCGCCTCCACGCCACCGCCGACGCCGCCGGCACCGCCGGCAGCGACGACGACGACCACGACGACCACGACGCCGAGTGGCTCGAGCACGCGCGGGCGTCCGCCGACAACGACGCGGGCGTCCTGGGCGGCGGGTCGCACGACGACGCCGAGGCCGACGCCACGGTCCCCACGTCCCCCATCCGCGTCGGCGACGAGGAGGACGACGAGGAGGACGAGGACGAGGTCAGCGCGCCGACGCCGACCTCGGTCTGCGACGACGACCTCGAGGAGGAGGCCCCCGAGGCGGCCCCCGCCGCCGCCAAACCCTTCGAGTGCCCGGAGACGTCGCACGTCTCCGAGTTCGGCGACACGTTCCGCTGCTGGGCGAACCCGAGCGTCGTGCACTCCGAGATGCGCGACGCCGTCGTCGAGTTTATGGGAGTGCGCAACCCGCGCAACGCCCTGCTGTACGTGACGTGCGCCCCCGAGCACGCGCGGCACACGTTTGTACTCAGCTTCGTCGCGGCCTTTTCGGCGTCCCTGCGCCGCGCCACCGTGGTCTGGGTCCTGGGCGAGTGGGCGAGCACGCACGTCCACGACCTGGTGTCGACGCTGTTCTACACGCGCTTTCTGGACGTCCCCCACCACGTCGTCGGGGACGTCTTCGACGGGACCGTCGCCTACGAGTGCGACGAGGCGGGCGTCGTGACGCGGTCGCGCCCCCACGTCACGCGCACCGACTTCTACGCGCTCGTCTACCTCCCCCGCGCAGACGGCACCGTCAACCGGATCTACCTCTGCGGCGACCCCGCGCGCGTCCCGGCCGCGGACCAGCGCAACGTCACCGTCATCGACGCCTCGGCGCTCGTGTACCACGACGGCCTCGTCATGGCGCAGCGCGAGGTCGCGCGCGGGACGCCGCACGTCGTCGTGTTTGCGGACAGCGTGTACCAGGCCGAGCTCGACGCCGAGTCCAAGGTCGAACTCCTCAGCGCCGGGCTCCTGCTGGCCAAGTTCGTTTCCCCGGTGGTGGCGGAGCCGCCGGTCGCCGCGGCGGAGGAGCCGGTGGTGGTGTGAGGGCGGGTGGTGCGAGGGAGGGAGGGGGTGACACGCGACGCGCGACGCGCGACACGAACCTCACACGCGCCTGGTCCTCTTGGCGTTGGCCTTGTCGTCGCGCTCGTACTCCTCGGCCTCGTCCTCGTCCTCGCGCGGGGCGGCGGCGCCGCCCGCGCCCTTGCGACGACGGGCCGGGGCGGGGGCAGCGGGGGCGGCGGCGGGGGCGGCGGCCTCGGCGGCCATGACCTTCTCGATGGCGTCGTTGCAGGCCGCGCGGCGCACGGCGTGGTCGCCGCGCTTCTTGGTGAAGCGGTTGTAGCGGCTCGCGCCGCCGTCGCCCGCGGCCTCGAGGAACGCCGCCGCCTGCGCCTTGGTGAGCACCGCCGCGCCGCGGCCCATCTTGTTGCTCGGGTGGTCGAGGCACCTGCGCGCGGCGGCGTCGGCCTTGCGCTGCTCGGAGCTGAACTTGTCGCCGGCCTCGAAGGCGCCGTGGTAGCTGCACCACAGCCGCCCCGGCGGCGGGTTCGCGGCGTCGTAGGCGTCCGAGTCGTCCGAGTCGCTGCTGCTGGAGGACTCCAGCGCGCGTCTTTCCGCGGCCTCCCGCTCGTACTGGTGCGTGCGGCACTCGCGCGGGTAGGTCCTGATCTGCGCCGACGTGAAGTCGCCCCTGGGATTCGGCCCGCACTCGCGGCACGTCAGCATGTCCAGCTTCCTGGACCCCTCCCTGTCGAGGCGCGCCAGCCTTTGCGCCGGCGTCTCCTCGGCGGGGGGCGTGGCCACCGCGGCCGCCGCGGGCGCCGCGGCCGCGTGCGCGTGCGCGCGCGCGCGGTGCGTCCCGTTGCGCGCGCGGCCACGGGCCTCCTCCTCCGGGTCGTACTCGGACTCGTCGTCGGTCTCCTCGGCCGAGGCCTCCTCCTCCTCCTCGGACTCGGACTCGGACTCGGCCTCCTCGGACTCGGTCACGCCGCCGCGCATGCGGAAGGACGCGCGGGGCTTGGTGTCGGCCCTGGCCCGGGCGGCGTCGACCTCGGCGCGCGCGGCCACCGCGGCCGCGTCGGCGGCCCAGGCCGCGTCCTCCAGTCTGCGCGCGAGGGCGCGGGTGTCGGCGGCCGCGCGCGAGAGCGCGCGCGCGGCGACGGTCAGCGCGGCCGCGCGCGCCGCGCTCGCGGCGCTCGCGGCGCTCGCGGCGCTCGCGGGGGCAGAGTCAGAGGCGCTCATCGCGGAGGCTTTATTGTGCCCCCGTCACAAGTGACCGTCGCGTTCTCCGACCGCGGAACGGTCACAACTCTCCGTCGTGTTCTCGGGCCGCGGAACGGGTCACAATTCTCCGTCGCGTCCCCATGAGCTCGCCCGTGTCGCCATCTAAAACCAGGATGACGACGGTCGTGGTGGTCGGATGCAGCGGCCTGTCGAACTCTGAAATGGGCGCACGCGATATGTATCGCACCTCGGTCCTCAGGGGGAGGAAGCCGTCGACGCGGCGGTAGTATGCCTCGACGGCCCTCAGCTTCCACCCCCGTTTGAGCCACCACGGCGTCGCGTCGCGCTTCGCGTCGCGCTTCGCGTCGCGCTTCGCGTCGCGCTTCGCGTCGCGCTTCGCGTCACGGACGCGGACGCCGTCCATGGCGTCGAGCACCGACCTGATCTCGGTCTTTTCGGTCTCGTCCAGCGCGCACCACCACGTTTTGCCGGCCCTGGCCAGCACCGCGTCGACGGCCTCGCGCCAGGGGCTGGGCGGGACGTTGCCGGCGCACTCGCGGCACATGAAGTGCGCGTGCGTGTTGAGCCCGCCCCACGACACTCGGCCCATTTTTGTGACACCGCGCCGCCCCCCGCCGCCGCGATGAGCGCCCCCGCCGCCGCCGCTGCCCCCGCGCTCTCGCCCAGCGTCCGCGCCTTCGACACCGGGAAGCGCGTCGTCGTCATCGACTTTGCGGAACATCACCGACCCGCAGTGCATCGGCTCCGAGCACTGCCTCTACGTGTACTCCTACGGCGGGCGCACGGGAGAGCTGCACACTGCCGCGCACGCGTTCGATTCGCGCGAGGAGGCCGAGAGGGCGCACGTCGCGCGCCTTCTACGGCGCCGCCGGCGCGCGCCTTCTACGGCGCCGCCGGCGTCCTCGTCGACGCCACAGCCGCCGCCGGCGCCGCCGCCTCCGTCCCGCCTCCGGCTGTGGGGACGGCGAGGACGATGACGCACGCGGAGATGAGGGTGAGCGGGCGAGGGCGGAGTAACGCGCGCACGCGCACGCGCAAACGCACAGCCTACACGCCCATGAAGGGTGCGTACTTGGGGTCGGTCTTGGCGACGCCGGACCAGATGACGGCGAGCTGGAGGGCCACCACAAGATCGTCACGACGACCACCCATCTTTCCGGAGAATTGCGTCCTCGCCCCGCGCAGAGGGTCCGTCGACGCGGTGCGCACCTCGGCGTAGTCGCACATCTGCTGCTTGAGCTTGCCCAGCACGGTCTCCGCGGGCGACGAGACGCACACAAAGTCGTGCGCGATGTGCACCGCCCCGCGCACGAGGCGCGAGCGCAGCTGGTTGGCCATGTCGCGCTTGAGGGCCGCGTCGGTGGGGACGCCGACCTTGAGCGCTGTCTCCTGCATGATGAGCACGTTGTTGAAGCGCTCGTTGATGTACTTGGACAGCCATCCGGCCTCCTGGCCGAGGTTGAGCTCGATGGCGATGACCAGCGTGGCGTTGGCCGTCGCCGCCGAGGCGCGCAGGCGCGTGAGGTGGTGGGCGAGGGGGCTCAGGTAGTCCTCGGGATGGTTGGCGTCGATGGCCTCCGCGCCCGCGATGACCGTCTTGCCGTTGTGCTCGTAGAAGGAGACGACGGCAAAGTCCGACCCCCCGCCGGGGCGCGTGTCGTACTGCCCCGAGTTGGGGTCGATGGCCACGAAGATGTGCTTGACAAAGTCCGCCGAGCGGTACGGCGCGCACGCAAACAGCTCGTCGATCTTGAGGCGCGGAAACACCTTGTTGTCGGCGCCGGCGCTCAGACCCAGCAACTCGCTGGCGGCCACGGCGGGGGCGGCGGCCACGGCGTCGGCGGCGGCGTACGTCATCTCTCGTCAGTTGGCGGTGAGCGACGACGGCGACGGCGAGGCGACGACGACGACGGCGAAACGCACCGGTCTCTGTTGGCGGGGTTGCGTCGCATGAGGAACTTGACGAGGGGGACCTTGCGCATCGACAGCCACGGCGACAGGCGGTGGACCATGTGGGGGCAGTTCTCCTTCTCGCCCTTGTTGGCGCACGACGCGCACACGGTGCTGTACCGGAACGCCCGGCTCATCATCTCCCCCGTCTCGTCGTAGGCGTCCTGCAGGTCGTCGCTGTCGGGCTGCAGGACGTTCTCCGTGCTGATGCACACCATCGTGCACACGTCCAGCGACATCAGCGGCGCGATGAGCACCTCCTTGACCGCATCGTCCACGAACGCGGCCTCGTCGACGATGACGAGGTGCGCCTTGACCCCGCGCTCCGTCTGTGCATCAGCGGTTCCCACGGTTCCCGCGTCAGTCCGCCGTATTTTCTGAGGGGCGGCGGCCGCATGGCGGCATGGCGACGCACCGAGTCACGCGAGCTGCGGCCCCGCGAGGGCGGTCAGCCCGCACCCGCCGTCGCACGTCCACCCTCGCCGGACGGTGTCGCAGAAGGGCGTCCGCGGGTCGCGCGCGCGGTAGAAGCACTCGTCGACGTCGCGCATGAACACCACCACGCCCGGCCCGAGGCCGTACTCCTCGGACACAAAGGCCAGGCCGCGCGGGTCAAAGACGAAGCGGACGCACTGAATCGCGGTGAAGAACGCGAGCATGCCGTACTTGAAGAACACGAGGCCGCGCGAGGCGGCGGCGACGTACGGCGCCCCTTGTGCGGTGGCGCCCCAAGCCGCCCTCGCCCACCGCCGCGCGCGGCCCTCCAGCGGGCCGCGGCACTTCGGGCACGCCCCCTTCCACTCCGCGTAGCACGCGGTGTGGTAGGCGTGGCCGCACGGCGGCACCGAGAAGGGGCGGGGGTCTTCGTCGACGTCGTCCCAGCACACGGAGCACTCGCGCATGGAGGAGGCGGAGAGCCCCGCGGGCGGGGGAGGGGGCGCGGGCGGGGGCGCCATCGCGGCGCGCTGTTGTTGTGAGCCCTCCCGTCGCGTTCCCGAGGGTTCCGCGGCCGCGGAACGCACCGGCGACGGCGCGCCGGCGCGCCGGCGGGAGGGCGCGAGGGCGAGGGCGCGGGCGAGGTGACACTACAGCTCGCCAATCACGCGCACGCCCATGTGGTGCAGCGCCGCGCACGCGCGCTGCGGGATCGACGTGTCGGGGGCGAGGCGCGTGAAACGCGTCGCGACGACATTGCCGCCGCGCGAGACCACCACGAGCTCCTCGGTGCGGCCGGTGCCGGTGCCGAAGCACGCGCACAGCGTCGCGTCGCGCACGTACACCCCGTAAACGTCGGCGGTCTCAAACACCACCGTGGTGTTTTCGTGGCGCACCATGAAGGCGTGCGGAAGGACGGGCGGCGGCAGAGCGTCCGGGTCGAGGGCGGTGACGTCGACGACGCCCGTGGCCACGAGCTCGGCCTCGACGAGCGCGCGCCACGCCTGCACCGTTACGAGGTGATGGTCGCGGGTGTTTCTGTACGTAGTGCACTGCTCGTCGCCCTTCGCCTCGACGATGAGGTCGCTCCATACGATGTCGGCTCTGGTCCGCAGACGCCGGATGAGGGCGACGTCGAGCCAGTACCGATTCCCCTCCATCACAAACATGCGCAGCGTCGCGGGCAGCGGCGCGGGCAGCGGCGCGGGCGCCGCCAGCGTCGCCGTCGGCACCGCATCCGCCGCGGCCGGTTTCGTCTCGGCGTCGTCGCGGTCCATGTTTTGTGTGACGACGACGGTGAACGCGCGTTCACCGTCGTCGCCGTCGTTCGCCGTCGCCGTTCACCGTCGTCGTTCGTCGTCGTCGTCGTTCACCGTCGTGCATTTTTCGCCCATGGCGCCCGATCGTTCGCCGTCTTTTCGCCCACGGCGCGTCGTTTCGCCGTCGTCGTCGGATGACGTTGAAAAAAAGACGGCGAACGA
>Ga0302157_10001975_pt1 | contig 24498 bp, 6 predicted proteins | sample I_Bog_N3_3_FD_193502 | JGI IMG/M metagenome (GOLD analysis project Ga0302157, IMG submission 193502) | Peat permafrost microbial communities from Stordalen Mire near Abisko, Sweden - I_Bog_N3_3 | ecosystem: Environmental > Terrestrial > Soil > Wetlands > Peat | place: Sweden: Abisko, Stordalen... | reverse complement strand
AAGGCCCTTGGTCCGCCCATCTCCCCTGACCCCAATTTCCCTTGACCCCTTGCTTGCGACGCCCGGCGCTGCTAGCCATTCCCCCGCAGCCGGTTTAGCTCAGTTGGTAGAGCAACTGATTTGTAATCAGTAGGTCGCGGGTTCGATTCCTGCAACCGGCACCAAGGATTTGAATTCCGGCGGGCGGCGTGGGACTCTCCGCCGGCGCTGCGCGCCGGGCGATCTCGGCCCGACTTCGCGGTCTGGGCCCATTTTCGAGGCCGCACCGTTCATGTCTCGCCTTGCCCATCGCTCGATGTCGATTGAGCTATTGCATAGACCAGCCGTCCGAGGGACATCAGAACGGGTTTTCCGGGATCGATCGTCGAGGATTGCGACAGCGAAAGGATCCAGCGGCCGCCCGCGGGGTTGGGCGCCACGCTGGCCATCCAGGCGTCGAGCACGTTGGCGATGGCTCCGGGCGTCGCCCCGGTGAGAATCTGGTCCGGCATCAGAGCGACCGCCAGCTCGCTCAGGAGCACGTCCTCCCCGGCTCCGGCGAGCGCGAAGCCGTAACTGAGACCGATCGCCAGCCGTAACCCATCCGGCCGGTTCGCGGCGGGGAACAGGCTTTCGAAGGCGTCGGACAAAGCGGTCTCGACGCTGGCGCCGGCGAGCGCGATGGGTTCCACGCGGGCGATCGACGGGGTGACGATCGCCGCGGCGGTCACCGTCGAGGTGCGGTGGAGGAAGCGCGGGTTGGTCGCTGGGCCCTCGCTGCCGAGGAGGTCCCAATTGCGTAGAACTTGCAGACGGGCGCGGGCATTCTGCGTCGCGCCGCAATTGAGGCCAGGCCATGTCAATTGCAGTCGCGGCCAGGCGTCGAGCGGCAGTTCGACGCCGGCCGGCGGCGCATAGGCGCGACTGTCGCCGGCAGGCTCCTGGCCGATCAGCGCGATCCAGACGCCATCCGGCGTCAGACAGGCCACATCGGGCCACGCGATCACCGCCCCGATCGCCGCCGGCTGCAGGGTCAGAGTGTAGGTCGCCAGCTTCCGCGACGACGACGATTCGTAAGTGATGGCGGCGGCGAACACGCTCGCCTGCGCTGGGATCCATTCGGGTTCGGAGGGGCTGGCCGCTGTCGATTCGGGCAGCCGCGTGGTCCAGAGTCCCGATATGCGATCGGCGAGATCGGCGAAGGTGGCGACAGCATTCCTGGTGACCAGCGATGGCGCGCCGCCGGCAGGATCGCCGAGCGCCGCCAGCAGGCCATTCAGTTTGTCGGCGACGTTGACATACTGGGCCAACGCGGTGAACAGATCGGCGTCGGCTTGCGTCCGCGCCGCGAGGGTCGGGGTCGGGGCGAGATTGAACTCTACCGTGACCAACACCTGATCTTGCGCCGCATGCTCGTGCGAATAGACCAGTTGGAACGCCCATGCGGGTGCGGTCGCCAGCGTCACCGGCAATGTCAGGTCGGCGAGGCCCTGTTGGACCAGGATCAGCGGCAGCGCCGGGAACGAGCGCAGCGGAATGGGCACTGTGGCCGGGCCGAGAACGATATCGAGCGCCGCGGGCATGCCGCCCCCGGAAAGCGGCGGCGTCATCGTCAGCCAGTCGGAGCGGTTGTAGCCGGGCGCTTCGGCGACGGGGCGGCTGTTGATCTCCAGATTTGCGACCGAAAAACTCAAATCGAGCGAGACGAAAGCCTGCCGGCCCGGATCGCTGACGCTGAGCGGCAGCGTGAGGAAGGGGGCGGGATCGGAGAGCGAGATCTTGCCCGCTTGCAGCCGCCACGACGGGTTCGCCTGATCCTCGATGGACGGCGCCGGCGCCTCGCTCGCCCGCGCTTCGCCGTACAGCGCCGCGTCGCCCGACGACTGTGTTGACCGCGTCCACGCGCTGTCGACCGCCGCGTCATATTGTAGGATCGCCGCGGCCGACGCAGCCGTCGACAAGGAGAGGCCCAGCCATTGGCCCAAAAGACGCTTCGCCTCCTCGAGGCCGGCAGCCAGATTCGGATCGGTCACCGAGCGCCCACTCGTCGGGCCGTCGCCAGAAACAGCGAAAACAGGGGTCAGCGCCCCGGGGATCGCCGCTTGCAGGGCGGCCTTCACTTGCATCAAGCGGACGAATTCGCCGCGAAGGGTCGCGTCGTTGAGCGCCCCGGCCGTCGCCGGCGCCAGCAGCGCGTCGAAATCGCTGAGAAAGCGCGCCGACCAGACTTCGACGTCGATGCTCTGAAACTGCATCGACAGGGCATTTGCGGGATCGAGCTTGCCCTCGGCGTCCAGCGGTTCGATCGAAACTCCGGCGCGACTGACCAGGCGGCCGTAGAGCGGCGCCAGCGACAGCATGCGCGCCTGCTGCGCGCCGGCGAAACTGACGGGACACGCGACGGCGACGCTGGTGACGCCGGCGGCGCCGAAGTCCGCGACCCACACATCGGAGGTTTCGCCCTCGATCTTGGCGGTGGCCAGGCGCATGTTGGGGAAAGCGGTCTGGAAGTCCTGGCGGAAAGTGTCGAAGGTCATCGATCCGCCGTCGGCGCGGCTGGCGGCCGAAGCGATCGTCGCGCGGGCGGTCGCGACCGAAGTGGCGACGAAATCGGGATGCACGAGGGCCGGCGGCCGGGCGACGGTCAGTTCGACGGCGAGCGGGAAGGCGGCGCCCGGGGTCGGGCCTGTCGCGGATGGTTCGACCGTCAACACGAATTCGGCCGGCGGCAGCAGGGCGCGCGTCCCCGCGGAGAGAATCGCCTCGCCCTGATTGGCCAGCAGCACGCCCGCGACGTCGATGTTGGCGGTAAATCCCTTCGCGACCGCCTGCGCATTGAAACGGCCAACGATACTGTTCAGCGTGTCCAGGGCCAGCGTCTGCTCCGGCTCGAGGTCCGGGTTCGGAGCGATCACAGTCTGGCCGGAGGACAGCAGACCGACGATTCCCGCGTTGGCGAGCGCGAAGGCCGCGACCGAAACGCCGTAGGCCTCCGGGATCGCCTCGGGCGCCGTGGCCGCCGGCAGGATCACGGCGGGGCAGATCAACACGCCGCCGGCCCTCAGCCGACCCGCGACGCCGAAAGCGGCGGCGACGTCGGCCATGGTCGCTTCGGACGCCGTGACCTGGACCGAGGCGAGCACGGCGGCGAAACTTTGCAGCCCATCGGTCTCGACGGGGACCGAGACGCTGCCTACCAAAACGTCGAAAGTCTGGCCTTGCGCCACCGTGCCCGGCAACGCCGCGTTGCGCTCAGCCAATGCGGTTGCGGCGTCTGGCGACGAAGCGAAATCGAAACCCGCGGCGATCCCGGACAGGATGTCGCCGGCGCGGATCGTGTAGGGCGCGCGCGCCTTCTCGGGCGCGGGCGACATTACGGCCCCGGGCACGGCAAGGCGCGTCCCCGTCGGCAATGACGTGGCGCGATTCGCGCCCAGGAGAGCCGCCGGAGGGCAGCCGTAGCGCGCGCTGAAGGCGGCGAGCCTGTCGTCGCCCCGAGGCGTGATCACGCCGAAGTCGCCGAGATAGACGAGCGCGCCCGCGTCGTAGATATTGGCGAGCGCGAGATTGGCGGCGATCAGATCGTCGCTCGACGCGCCGCTGGAATTGTCGCCGAGCGTCTGGCCGCCATCGGCGAGGTAATGGCCGCAATGTCCGGAGGCGCCGGGCAATAGCAGATCGTCGGCGTCGGCATGAGCGGCGCCGAGCTGCCCGGGAAGGATCCGGACGCCGCGATTGGCGAAGGCTTGGCTGGCGTCGAGAAGGGTCCTGACGAGGGGCGGGTCGCCTTCTGACAACGGGGTGAGACCGACGACCACGTCGACGCCTTCGACGCGGAAACGGAACCCGCCAGCGAGGATCGGATCGGCGGCGCAATCTTCCGCCAGCCAGCCGGAAGTGGTCGACAGCGCAGCCGCCGCCGACGCCAGCGTCGGCGCGTCCGTGGACAGCGTCACGGCGCGCGGCGGATAGGAAAGAATCGCGCCGGCGCGAAGCGGCAGATCGTCGAGGTTTTGCGTCGCGCCGAGAATGGCGCTGGCGCTCGGGCGCGGCCAGCCCGGCTCGAGCGCCGCGGCGGCGGCGATCGAATTCGCGCTGTCGCCAGCGGCGAAAACGGCGAAGGCGGGCACGGCCAGCGCGACATCGGAGCCGAAGATATCGACGAGCAGCGTCTCGGCATTGACAGCGGCCAAGGCCTCCCAGCCGATTCCGTATTCGGCGACGACGCTGTCGAGCGGGCCCGCGGGCGGGTAGACGGCCTGAAAGCCGGTCGCGACGTCGGCCGCCACATAGGCGCCGGCGGCGAAGCCCATGAGGCCGTCGGGCGCGCCCGCTGCCGGCAGCGACCCCGAGATGTCGAGCGTCGTTTTGACGGCCGCCGTCAGGCCGGGCTGGGCCCACTGAAAGTAAATCGTCTGAAACATCTGGCGTTGCCGCTCGGCCTGCGAGACCAGCGCGTCGCCGCGCTGATTGACCGTCGGCATCAGCGCTTGCGCCTTGGCCGCGAGCGTGACGCTGACGACCGGCGCGCCGGCTGTTCCCGAGACCCGGAATCCGATGCTGGTCGCCGGCCAGGACGATGGGCCGATCAGCGGATCGGTGTAGCCGAGCGGAACCACGAGCGGCGATCCCGAAGTCGAGCTGCGATTGCCGAGCAGGTCGCCGAAGCGCAACGTCAGATCCAACGCCGGCGCCGAACTCGCCGTGCCGACGCCGCGATAAGGGTCTTCCAGAGGGTCGGGCAGTCCGATCACCACCGGCGCCACCGAAGCGGGGCCGAACCGATAGACCGGCAACACGGTTTCATAGGCCCAATAGGGCGCCGGCGGCGGATCGCCTTTCGACCGGCGCCCGGCGCCGCGGGCGATGCGGCGGGCGCGTTCGCGCGCCCAGGGCGGCTGCGTGTCGCCGTCGAACGGGCGCGGCGGGACGGTCGGCGCCGAGGAGGGAATCGTGAACGGGCCCGATGGGCTCGCCGAAGTGTCGGCGAGCAGCAGGCTGTAGCTCTGTCGAAGCGCGAGTTGCCCGTCGTCCGGCGGAATCGATGGCAGGATCGGACGCGGCAGCGTCAGCGTGAAGCCGGCATTGCCGGCTGGAACCAGCGCCTGCGCCGTGAATTCCGAGGGATCGTCGTCGCCTTCGGCCTCGGCGAACAACAAGCCCTCCGACAGTCCCTGGTCGACCACGACGAAGGCGGTGTCGAAAGGCAGCAGCGCGTGGGCGGCGGGCGCGTCCTCCGTCGCTTCGATTTCGTCGCGCGCCGCGCTCATCACGATCAGCCGCACCGAGGTTTGATCGCCGGCGTCGAAGGCGCCGTCGGCGATGCCGCCGTCCATTCCGAACAGGAAGCCCTCGCCGCCGATCACCGAGCCTTCCCAGAGCAGACGGACGAAGCCGCCGAGATCGCCGAGGTCGGCGCGAACCCGGGTCGGATCCACGGGGACCCGGGCCGCGCGCTCGACATTGGAAGAGGGCGGCGCGGATTCGCTCGACAGATTGGTCTTCAACAGCCAGCCGCCGCCCTCGATGACCTGCAGGCCAAACCGATCGGGCGCCGTCGTCGAGGGGCTCGTCGCGAGATAGCCGACGGCCGCGGCCGGCTCAGCCTGCAAATAGCCGACGAGATCGAGCAAAAGCGGCAGTTGTTCGACGCCGACGCCGGCGAAATGATAGCTTGCGCCCGTTGCGGCGAGCCGGCGCACCTTGAATTCGATCATCGCGGCGAAAGTTCCACTGGCCACGGGGACCGCGTCGGCGCTTTCGGGCTCTCCGACATAGACCGCATATTTGGTCGCCGTTCGGGCCCGGGCGCGGGCCCGAAGCGCCGGCGGGAAGGGATGCAGCGACAAGGTATTCTGGCCGAGCGTGAAGCCCGGCACCGGCAAGGCGACCGGCGTCTGCAGGGTGACGTGCTGCGCCAGGCCATAGGTGACGCGGGCCTCGCCGCGCAGCGGCAGCGGTTCGGGCGGCGTGTGCGGCGGCCACGCCAATCCGGTCGCCGGCGCGGTGGCCATGACCTCGGCGTTGGTGACGGTGAAGTTCAACGCGCTCACGGGATCGGTCTGGACGACCATACCGGCGCCGACTTCGCGACCGCGAGCGATGCCCCGATTGGCCGGCGCCGCAAAGGCCGCCGGCGCCCGGGCGCGCAGCTGCGCCAAATCTTCTCCGGCGCCGACGATGGTGCTCTCGTGCAGCGTGATCCAAGCGACATTCGAAACCAGACTGAGCGAAACCGCGGTCCCGCCCGGGTCGGACGAATCGACAGCGAGCGTCCATTGCTGCCCGGTCTCGTCGAACAGCGGTTTGGAGTTCGTCGTCGAGGCGACGACGTGGCCGTCGCCGCCATCGACCGGTTCGGGAACCTGCTGTCCCGAGAACAGCGCGCGCGAGGCTTCCGCCGCGATGCCGGCGGTCGCCTCCGCGACCACCCGCGCGACCAGCGACTCGATGACGTCGGCCGGCAAATGGCGCGCGATCAGTGTTTCGCCCGCCACCAATCCGGCGACATTCGCCAGGCGATGGCCGAGTTCGCCGAGACTTAGCCCCGACGCCGCCGAAAGCCGGGCGAACGTGGTGCTCCCATTGGGCGTTGCGGTCACTGAAGGAATGGTGATCAGCGCCAGCGGCGCCAACACCGCCGCGCCGCCGATCCAACCCGCCAGACCCGCCCAATCGGCCGCCGGCTCGGCGCCGACGCGCCAATTGACGATCGTGCGCCGCGCCAGCATCGCCAGCGTTTCCGCCGTGGCAATCCGCGGCCCGCTCCAGGCCGGCAGCGAATAGCCGCCCTCGACGGCGACGACGCCGTCGCGAAACAGCGGCCAGCCCTGTGTTCCCGTCGTCGTGGCCTGCGTCTGCTCGAGATCGAGCGTCATGCCGATGCGCGCGAGGGTGTCGCCGGGGACCGTGACATAGGTCCCGCCGGGCGTTCGATCATCGAAGGCGACCGGGATCGAGAGCTCAAGTCCGGCTGGCAATTCGCCGCTGTGCGGATCGACGGTGGCGGCGCTCAGGACGTCCTGGTTGATGTCGGCGACGGCCTGCGCGTACCATCCGGCGACGTCGCGGTCCCCGTCTGCTTGCGCGGAAGTCAACCCGGCATAGCGGACGAAGAAAATCGCCGCGGCGCGCAAAACATTCATCGGATTGGGCGGCGTCGTCCAGGTCGCGGCGGGGGCATCGAACGCCGCGCCCTCGGTGAGCAGGCGCGCGTCGAAATCCTGGCCGGGAACGGCGAGGATCGCCGCCGGCTCGACGCCGAAGCGCGAAGCCAGGCCGTCGAGCGTATCGCCGGCCGCGACCGGGACCGCGATGTCGCCGAGATCGAGCGCGGAACCGAAAAGCGCGCATTCCGGATTGTCGATCGCCAGCCCTTCCGGCGAGATGCCGAGCACGATCGAGAGGCTAGCGCCGACCGTCGTGCTGGCGAGCGTCGTCGCTATGTCGGCATTGAGAAACAGGATCTCGTCCAATGTCGCCCCGAGCGCCTCGGCGATCGTCTCGATCGTGTCGCCGGGACGGACTTGATAGGGGACGGTCGCGATCGGCAACGACGCCGCCAATTCGGCCAGGGTGTCGTCTGCGCCGGCGGGCGGGAGTGGGCGCATTTCGAGACTTGCCCGGGCCTCGCGCAGCGCCGAACGGGCGATGATCAGGCACCAATCGCTGAACACATGGCCGGCATAGGAGAAATATTGCGCGGTCGGATCGTCCGGCGGCGCGGACGGCGATTGCGAATGCGGCGAAAACCGCCGCGCCTGAGCGGCGGCGCCCCACAGATATAGCGCGCCAACCGAGTTGTCCGAGGCGAAATCGACAGGGCCGGTCTGATCCGAAGTCCAGGAGAGATACGGCGGCATCGCCACCGCCATCGCCCCGAGCGGGGCGGGCGGATTGCTTCGCATCGGAACGCCAGAGATCGCGAAATTGATGTTGGTCTGAAAGAAAGTTCCGAGCGCCGTCGGATTGAAGCCCGCGGCGGCGGCGTCGGGATCGTCCAGCAAGGCGGCGGCGAGAGCGAGGCGCCCGGCGGTGATCGTATCGGATGTCGCCCAAGGCCCGCCCGGAATCGCCTGGATGCAATAGAGCAGCAGACCGCGCACCAGCGTGTCGGCGGCGAGCGCTTCAAGATCGCCGTCGTCCGTCGCCTGGGCCGCGAGCGCCGCCGAACGCTTGCGCGCGGCCGCCGCCGTCAGCGTGTCGGGCGCGACGCCCGATCCGGCGAACAATTGCAGCGCGAACCGGTATTGCGGCGCCGCATTGGCGGGCGGCGTCGCCGACCAGGAGAGCGGAACCTCGCTGACCGAAAATTGCGGCAGCATCAGCATCGGCGCGAGGCGCGGCGCATCGGAAAACACCGGCAGCGAAGGCTGCCAGTTCATCGTCGCGTCGGAGACCAAGCCGAGCGTTTGTCGATGCGCCGATTGCAGCGCCGCGATGCGTCGCGACGGCCGTCGCCGCGGGCGCGCCAGCCGCTGCCGCGAGCGCCCGCGCACGGAGACGCGCCGCGACTGACCGGCGCCCGCGACTCTGCCGTCGCCGATCGTCGGCAAGGTTTCGGTTGATTGGTCGCTCGACAGGATCCAGGGCGTCGCGCTCGCCGTCCCCAGTTGGAAGCTCGCGTCGAGGTCGATGCCGTAGCTGAAGCTGAGGTTGACGAATCCGATCTTGACCTCGGCCTCGGCGTCGACTTTCACTTCCAGCGCGAACAGGGTGGGCTGGTGCGCCTCCAGCGTCACCATCGCGGCGGCATAAGCCTCGACGGTGAGCGAGACCTTGACGACCTTGAAGTCGATCTGGCCAAAGAGCTTGCCGTGGATCGCGGCGACCGCTTCCGCTCGGTAATACACGGAAGTCGGCGCGCCCGCCGTGGTCGAATGGAACCAGCCGATCACGCCCTCGAAGATGACCTCGACTTCGACGTAGAGGCCGCCCGAAACCGGGCCCTCGTGGATGTCCTTGCCGACGCCGATCGCCAGGCCGACGCCCAGTTCGATGACGGGCGCAAAATTTCCGTTGGTGATGCGGGGCGTCCGGCTCGACGTGACGCCGTCGAGCAGGCCGAAATAGAAGCCGCCGCGGCCGATATAGGGGAAGGCCTCGACGGTGAAGCTGCGCTCGAAATCGCGATCGTAGGGGAAGCCGAGATCGATCTTGAAATTGCCGTTGGTGTAGATCTCGACGACGAGCACGCCCAAGGTGACAGAGACCTCGCCGAATTCGAACGAGCGAAACGCCTCCGGCAAAGTCAGTTCGATGCGGAACATGCCGACGCTATTGGAGATCTTCTTGTAGAGAATCTCGAATTTCAGGCCGGCGAGAACGCCCGCGTCCTCGCCGCCGAGCCCGATCGACAGGCCATAGAGGAACGGATCGTTGAAGACGAAGCCGAAGTCGATCAGGCCGAGCAGGCCGACGTCGACGCCGAGCAGCATCTGGCTGCTGGGGCTCCATTGCACCCCTTGGTCGCTCAGCGGGTTTGCGCCGGCGCCCGAGACCGGTTTCAACTCGTCCTTGAGCAGCGCCAGCGTCTGGGCGACCGTATCTGGCAGCCGCGTCAGCGCGACGCGCTGGCCGAGGCCGAGGTATCTCAGATCGATGAATTCGTCGGCCGCGCCCGGCAGTTCCGGCGGCGATTCGTTGACGACGTCCCAACTCAGATCGTCGCCGTCGTAGCGCTGGCCGAGGAAGTCGCCGGTGAGGATCAGCGAAACGCCGCCGTCCTCGCCGCGGCGATAGCGGACGCCGATCGTGTCGAGCCGCATGAACACCAGATCGGCGTTGGCGGCATAGACGAATTCGACGAGGTTTTCCGTCGGGTCGAGCGTCAGCGTGAAGCGCGAGAGTTCGACGCTGTTAAGGATGTTCCAGGGCGACGGCAGCGTGTAGCCGATCGTCGGGGCGGCGAGATCGACCAGATATTCGAGGATGCCGCCGACGGTGACGCCGCCGAGCTGCAGCGTGATGACCTGATGCGCGGGCGCTTCTTCGCCGGTCGTCCGCCACGAGGTCACCGCGCGCAGCCAGATCTCGTCGAACTGGACTTGGAATTCGAAGGTCGGCTGCGGCGAACCTAGGCTGGCGGCGCCGCTGACTTCGATCCGGTTGATGGAAAAGCGCGCCGCGAGCGTTCCGGTCGCGGACTGTGAAGTCCCCGGCTTGACGATGTCGAGCGAAGCCGCCGCCGCGATCTTCAGTTGCGTTCCAAACAGCGCCGGCGCCCAGGCCGCGGAAACGCTGCCGCCGAAGGCGTAGGCCTCGGAACCTGTGGAGAAGGTGAAATAGAGGCGGTCGACGAGGAGCTCCAGCCCCCACGTGGCGCCCCCCTTTGCGCCGATGAACCTGCCCAGGAGCGCCGTCAGGTCGATCGAATCGCCGGGATTGAGCTCGCCGGAAAAGGTCCAGCCGGTGGGGTTGACCTCGGCGGGGCCGGGATATTCGGCCTGGAGGTTGAAGAAAGGCGGGAGACCGTTCTGCGTGACTTCGCCGAAATAGAACTGACCGCCGATGCCGCCGGCGAGATTGCCGCCGACCATGCTAACCTGGAAGGAAAGATTCAGGAGCGTGACGTCGGTGACGCCGAGATGGATGGTCCAGCCAAACTTCGCGTAGATCTTGGACGGATCGAACGGCGGCTCGGGCGGATCAGGCAGGTCGACCGGTTGGCCGAAGACGATCTTGGCGTTCGCCGAATAGGATTGATCGCGCGGATTGGCCTCGATCGACAGTTCCGTGACGTTCATGCCTTCCGGTACGTCTGGCGCATCCCCTTTGAAATACGCCGTGAACAAATCCGTGATCGCAATGTAATCGCCGGACCTCATGGTGGCGGACGCCGCCCATTGCGGAATTGTCAGGCTCGCGTCGATCCTGACCGGCGGCGTGGTGGCGATGGCGATGGCGCCTTGAATATTGGCGGCCATCCAGCTCGAAGCGCCGGCCGATCCGAGCTGCCAACTGATGCCGACGCCGTCGAGGGTGATGAACGGCAGGGGCGAAGTCCAGGACCGTGTCGAATCGATCGCGACCAGCACGTAATCTACCGTAAAGCCGGGCGGATCGAGCGTCGGGCTCAAATAGAATTGGATGGCGCTGAAGCGGAAGCCGACGATCGTCAGAAAATTCGTCGGCGTCGGCAGAGTTGGCAAGCCAAATATCTGGCCGAGTTGGGACATTCCCCCGACGAGATCGGCGCCGTCGCCGCCCATCGCCACAGTGAAGCCGAGCGACCGCTCCGAGGCCAGCACTTGATAGCCGACGCGCGCCACGAGGCCGCCGACGCAAAGCCGCCCCGAAAAGGTCAGGTAGGAAACCGCCGGGTATTCAAAGTTCGACGTCGTCAGATCTGGGCGACAAATCAAGCCGAAACCCAGCGCGGCGAGGCTGGGGAGTCCCGAGCCGAGATCCAGCGTGGCCGACGCGTCTTCCGCCAACAGATCGATGGTCGGAAATTCGGCCGGCGTCGAGGGAAGGGTCACCGTTCCCGAAACGTTCAGCGGCCAGGAGGAGACCAGGCCGCTCAACCAGCGCCAATTCGGCAGCGCGCGCCAGAAATCCGTCTGAGGCAGGAGACCGGCAAAGCCGAGGCCGCTTTCGCCGACGAGGGTCGAACCGCTCAGCCGAACCGAATTCACTTGCACGGACCCGAGGAACGACTTCGCCATCGACATGCCGTTCTCCCCTGCCCAGGGCGTGGTCGGCAAGGTGGGAAACGTCGTCCCGAAGTTCCATTCCGGCTGCGAAATCGTCAGCGTGAGCGTGAGCGTCACATCTTCCGAGGACGACGACGGAGCGTCGCAGTCGAGGCGGGCGGCGACCGTCACCCAATTTTGGGACTCCGCTTCCGAAAGTCCCCAGCGACCCGTCGCCGTCAAGGCGGCGGAACTGGGGCCGACGGCGACTTGCGCATGGGAAAGGACAAAGGGCGAATCGATGCTGAAACGGCCGAGAACCGGCAGCAGAGGCTTCAAGGGCGCTTCGACGGAGGCCGCCTGGTAGAGATCGATCTGGTCGTCGCCGTTTATCGATCGGTTGAGAGCAGCGACGACGGTTGCGAGTGTCATGAGATCGACCGCAGATTTCCGAGCCGCGACGCCCGCGGCGCGCCGTAACGGAACCAGGATGGCCTCGCGCTGGGACGCCGGGCGCAATCCGCCGCGGCCGGAACCGCGGAACGCCGTTGCGCCGGGCCGATGATCTGGCTCGCGGCAATGGGGGGGCCGGGAGCGGCGAAATCGATGCGGGGCGCTGAATTGAGCTCGAAAGTCGCGGTGTCCGACGTCGCCGTAACTTTCAACTCGCCCGTATCGTCGTACTCGAAGGTCCAGTTGTGATAACTCGGCACGCCGGTCAGCGGCGCGTCTTCATTCCCGGTCGCGAGTTCACCAACGTCGGGTGGGTAGACATAGCGCGGATAGAAATCTTTTGATTCGCGTTTTCGTTTGCCCGTGAGCTTCTTGGGTACCACAACCTCCGGTCGCTTCACGAGCGTATTGTAACGCGTGTCGTCGAAGTAACGCGTGGTGTAAACGTTGCAATCGGTCTGCGTGGTCAAATATGCCGGACGTCCCGGCCAACGCGTCTTGTCGTCACCGGCGAGGGAGTAATCTATGTAAGACGTCAGGAAGTGCTTGGTTTTTGATTTTGTATTTTCGTCGTGCCAGTACGGATTGGGATCGAGATAATCCACGAACTCCATGATGACGTCGATGTGTGGGTGATAAAATCTTTCATCGGCGCTGGCGGTGATGGTCTTTGGCTCAAAGAGCTTCACAAAATCCGCTATGTAAATGAACCATTCGTCAGTTATATTTCCGGTGGACCTGGCAAGGTCGAAAGTCGTGAGGCGTGATCCGTGATGGGGGAGCGTCATCATCAGGCACGAGGGCAAACCCGTCTTTTCGTACTCTCCTCTCCTATTCAGAAACAGATTGTTGATCGCTTGCAAAGTCAGTCCGGTCGCGTCGCCCGTCGACAAGAAGCATGAATTGTTCCATTCCAAAGCCGAAACCAAGGACTCCATGTTCACTTGATGGCTCGTGGAGTTCATTTTATCGTCGTCGTGCAACAAATTGTCAAGTTTTGGATGAGGCACATTGACCATTACGAGTTGTAACTTGACTTCGTCCTTGGCCGTCTTCCATAGGGGAGTCCATGTTTTCTTGATCCGGCTGAAACCGCTGTGCAGACTGGGAAGATAGGTAACGGCCCCGCAATATTTGTCCAGGAATTCGATGGTGCTCTTGTACTCGCGGGTCTTGGCGTCCCACTGTAGGTAGCGCCAACTCGGGTTGCCGTAACGGACCATGCCGATCCGTTTTTTATCCGGCGCGCCCAGCCCAGGCTCCAGACCCGAGATCAGGCTATAATGATCGGCGTCGCCGTGGGTCAGCAGAACGACGTCGATCCGCGGGTCTGGGCGCTTGCCGATCGCGTCGTTCAGCCACTTGAGGTTCTTGGCGGAGAGCGGCGCCTTGCTCGAGCTGCCCAGGTCGATCAGAATGTTGTGGACCACCGAGCCCTTGTCATCGACGATCTCGATATAATTGCCCTGCCCCTGCCCAACGTTGAGCACGTGATATCGCACGCTCTTGATCGCCATCCCCTCAACTCCTGGTCGGAATGCGGCCGATGCGTTTGGCGCGGGCCGGTCGCGAAAGACCGGCCTTGGCGGCGGAGGGCGTTGACTTCGCTTTTTCGCGATCCGGGTCCGAATAAGCGGCGAGCCAGCCGAGCTGGCCCGCCGAGCGTCCATCGCGGCCGCCGAACAGGCTGATGTCGAGATTGCCCGGCGGAAAATGAAAGCCGAGCAGGGAAAGCGTGAACCGGGACAGCCGCAGCAGATAGGCGCGCTGGGAATTCTGTTGGTAGGTCGAGAACACGAAATTCTTGAAGCCCAGGCTCAGCACCCCCTGCAACGGCAGGAAGCCGCCACGAGCCGACGCGCCCGGCAGCTTCAAGCCGAGATACAGCGCCGGCAGGGTGTTGGGGCCGGTGACGTACCAGGCCGCGAGCAATTCCACCTTCAGCCCGACGCTTCCCGCCAGCGCGCCCAGGCTGCCGAGGTCGAGTGACATAACGAGGCCGTACCAGGGCGGCGCCATCGGGGCCTGGTCGATCGGCGCGGAGATCGAGAGATAGCCCATGTCCTCCGGCGACACGCCCGAGGACGTATTTTCGAGCGGCGTCAGATCGGGGCTGGAAACGAACGCGCGCGCGGTCACGGGAAAACAGGCGATCAGGCTGTCGGGCCGCGGCCGGCTGTTGGGCAGATCGAAATGAACGCCGGTCTCGCTGGCGGTCCAGATCTGAGCCTGCGGCTTCGACAGCGCGAAATCCATCGTCACGACGAGCTGGTTGAAGACGAGATAGCCCTCGAACGGCGGATCGCCGTCGCTTGCCCCGGGGGCGGCGCCATAGCTGAACAGATCGAAGTCCTCGACGTTGAGGAATTCCAGTCTGCCGCCGAGCACGAAGCTGCAGGTTATCCAATCCGACAGCGGGTTGGCCTGGGTTTCCAGGCGCAGGGTTCGGATCTCTACCCCGATCACCACGGAATTGATTGACGAGAAGCGGTTCTGTCCGACGATCGAGAAGGCATAGGCCGGCGAGCCGCCGGACGACTGTAGCGAGCCGGCAACCAGCAGGTTGTTGCCGTTCAGCGCGTCCTTCTTCAACAGCGGCGCGCCATAGAGCTGGTTCAGCGCCAGTTCGATCTGGGTCGAGAAGCCGGCGAGACGCGCATTGGCGAAGCGGGCGGTCAATTGCATCGTCTTGAAGGCGAACGGCCGCGTCTGTTCCGGCACGAGATCGACCGTATCGACATAGGAGATCAGGCCGAACACGCTCGATCGCAGCAGGGTGGGAGGCGACGTGGTTGCGTCGAACGCGGTCGCGCCGATTCCGACGTGATGAGCGAAAAACCGACCCGGGTCGATGCCCGCCGCGAGAAACCTCAATTCGGGCGGTAGCGCCCCGAGCGAAACCGGCGCGTTGAGGAACAGCACGCCGTTCCAGCCGGGATTTTGCACGACGTCATGATAGAACGCCGCCAGCGGGTCTTGCGGGTCGGCCTCCACGGCTCGCCGCGCGTCGCCGATGAGATCGTTGAGAATGCGCCACGTCGCCGCCAGGCCGCCGCCCTTGCCGCCCGCCGCTTCTGGCCAGCCCCAGGCCGCAGTATCCGCCGCCAGAGCCTCGAGTGAACGGTCGGCATATTTCCAAACCATGAGCGTGGGATCTTTGCCGGCGCGCCAATGGGCCGGATCGAGATCGAAACGCCAGCCGTCGAGATCGAGCGCGAAAGGCGGGACGCAGGTCGCCTGCGCGGTCAGGACGGCGGGATCGGCGACGACGAAGAACAGTTGGTTGGCGAGGATTGCGGCGACGAAGTCCGGGCCGGGATTGGCGAAAGCCAATTGGGGAGTCGTCGATCCGGGCAGGCTGGCGACGACCACTTCGTCGATCGTCTCCCCTTGGACGTCGATGGCGATGGTCAGCCCGCGCGGCGTGATCGCCAGCGTGTCCGTCGTCGTGGCGAGGCTGGTCGACGTCCGCGAAGGGACGATCTGCTGGCGGCGCTTGGGGGCCAGCGCCGCCGTCTCCAGCGCGCGCGCCGCGGCGAACTGGCTGTTCGCGATGCCGGAATAGACGCCCACGGGATAGCTCGCCGGCAACGCGTCGTTGACGGCCGGCAGCGGCGCCAGTCGCGCCGCCGGGACCGGCTGGAACGCCAACGCGCCGCCGCCGCCCGAGTAGAACGGCGATTGCCGGGATTGGGCGAAATAGGCGAGCCCGGGCGCGCTCGCCTGTTGCGGCATCGCCGCGATCCAGGCGGTCGTCGCCGCATCGGTCAGCAGCGCGTCTTCGCCCGCGGGCAAACTGCCGTCGAGCGCCACGGTCGGCGCGAAGGCCGGCTCGCCCGCCGTGAACAGGAGGATAGTGTAGTTCGTGGCGAGTTGAACGGATTCGAAGCCCGACAGACCGAGTTGCAACTGATCGACGAGGCCGGGTCCCGCGCCGCCCTGGGGAGCGACGACCTGCAAGCCATAGGCCCCGTCCGGCGCCAGACTGAAAGTGTCCGTGGACTCGGCGTCGTCGCCGTCGATGCGACTGGCGCAGCGGCAGAACATCAGGCCGCTGTCCCACAGCGGCGGCGACGGCGTCATCGGGAACAGCGCCGTGGCGTAGCCGCGCTGCGTCACCAGTCCCGACGCGATCGTCGGCGAAGAGGCGAACCGCAGGCGCGTGCGCCCGCGCGTGAACGGATGAAGCGGGTCGAGGCCGATCTCCAGGGAACTCGGCTGATCGAGCACGCCGAGGATCGGCATCGAGATCGGGCTCAGCCTCGGATCGGCGGGATCGCGGCTGGCGCGGATGGCGTAGCGCAATTCGACGCCGAGATCGGCGAGGTCCGCGCCCGCGATCGCGATCTCGCCGCCCCAGACGCCGATCGTGGGCCCCTGCAAAGCGATCCCGTTCGCCGATGACGGCGTGAACCCGGATCCGGGCGCGTAAAAGAGCGTCGCGCCGGCCGCGATCGTCACATGGGCGGGATTGCCGCTCGACAGGGTCAGCGCCGCGCCGGCGGCGACCTGCAGGCTATAGGCGCCGAGCCGCCATTGGCTGATCCCCCAGGTCGTCCAGCGCAGGTCCGGCGCAACGCCGAGTCCGAGCGCGTACCAGGTCGTCGCGCGCCAGTAGGCCGAGGGGTCGTCGGGGTTCTCCAACCAGAGAAAGCGCGGCGGACCGGCCGATCCAGCCGACGGCAACCAAGCGATCAGCGCCGTCGAGAGCGCGTCGAGATCGGCCGGCGTGGTTCGCAAAAACAGATAGCCGCCGCCGACGTCCTGCCATGTGGCCGTCAGATCGAGGGTCGGCGTCAGGCTCAGATGGGCGCTGGCGAGGTAACCCGCCCAATAGCCGGGCAATCCGGCATCGCCCATCGCGCTCGACGCGTAGAGCCGGGTCTGGCCGACCTGGGTGAAGCCGGGCGCGGTCACGGGAAACGGATCCGGTCGCCCGGCAACAAGGGCAGGTCCATCGCGCTTGCGGGGCCGCCGTAATTGGCCATGGTCGCCCAATCGAGCCGAACCCGGTAGGGCTGCGAGACGTCGTAGACGGGCTTCGGCGCCGGGTCGGAGCCGAAGGTCACGAGCCCCGGCCCTCCGGCGCGCTCGAGCGTCAGGCCCTCGAGCTGCACGGCGGTCGGCGGCGGCCTGTTGCCGAAGCGATCGAGCATGTTGCCGATCGTCGTTCCCACCGGGACCAGCGCCTCAGCGCCGTTGAGGCTGACGCGGATCATCACGCGCACGACCGCGCGGCCGCGGAAATAGGCGATCGTGGAGCCGGCGCTCGGGATCGGCGAACCCGATTGTAAATTCGTGAACGACGGCGCGGCGGCCAGCGCGAAATTGGCGTTGGGCGCGATATTCCCGACGCTGGTCGGATCGAGCAACTGGCTCGGGAAATAAACGCGGTAGAACGGCTGGCGGAAACCGGTGAAGAACAGGTCGGCGGCGTCGGCGATCCCGGCCGCCTGATTGGCCGCCACATCGGTGCTCGGCGGCTGAACCTGCATCGCCCCAGCGGCGACGAGCCGCGAGATCAGGCTGTCCGTCGACACGGTCCAGGCGCCGTTGTCGGAGAGAAAGTCGCCGATGTCGAAATCGAGCGTCGGGCCCGCGGCGTAACCGTTGAGCCACGACGGCGAATTCCCCGACCAGACGTTGGTGTAATTGGCCGAACTGATCCTCAGCGTCGTTCCGGGCCTCAGATCGATGAAACCGGTTCCCGGACCATCGGAAAGCGCGAGGCCGAAGGCGTAATAGGGGATTTCCGCGAAGGTCTGCGGCATCCAGCGGGCGATCGCCTGTTGCAACAGCGCGATCCCCCAGGGCGCCGCGCCGGCCGTCTCGGCGTCCTGCAGGAACTGAACGTAACTGGCTCTCAGGCCCGGCCGAATCGACGGCAGCGCGACGCCGTCGGCGACGAAGGTCCAGGCCTCGCTGTCTCCGGCGATCGACAGCACTTGATAGGTCGGCGCCTCGGGTGGATTCGCCGTCAGTGCGAAAGACCCGACCTTGGCCATCGTGATCGGCTGGGCGCCGAGCAAGGGCAGGTAGATGTTGATCGTCGCCGGGGCGAGGGCGATGCCGCCCGCCGGATATAGATAGGGCGGCGGCTGGGGCGGCTGCGGCGCCTGGGTCGAAACGAACCAGCCGGCATGGAACAGCGCCATTTGGTCGGACGCCCAGCCCGAGCCGGAGGGCGTCACCGCCTGGACGACCACGAAGAAGCCGCCGGCGCCGCCATCGACCGGATCGAGCGCCTTCGCGAAGCGGCCCGAAGTCCCCGTGAAAATGTAGGTCGGGTTGATGATGTTGCCATTGCCGATCACCGTGACCTTGTATTCGACCGCGTCCGCGACCGCTTCCCAGCTCACGCTGACATTGACGCCGTCGTAATCCGCAGACAGGATTTTCGGCGCGGCGGTCGGGATGGTCAGCGGCAAGGATGCCGGCCCCCGCGAGATCACGTTCCCGGCAGACATTTGCGCCGCGACCGTCACGGCCACCGGCGGAAACGCGCCCTTTGCCGAGGCAAAGGTGTATTTGGGCGAAGCCGTTTTCGTTGTCAGCTGCCAGTCGGAAAACTCCAGCCAGTAGCCAGCGCCGTCGGGCGGGGAATTTCCAAAGGTCGAGTTCCAGAAAAAACTCGGGACATTGCCGTAGAGCGTGGTGCTCACCCACAGGCCCTGCGGCGTCGTCGTCACCAGGAGCGGGGCCGTGGCGTAGGTTCCGTCGTCGTGAACTGTCAGAACGACCGGCCCGCTCACCACCTGCAGGTTGAGGCCATAGGAGGCGGTGGGCGCAAGCGCGACGGCGCCGAAATCGAATTGCCCCAGCGTCGTCGCGGTCTCGACGACAGCCTTCAGCACGGGGGTGGAATTGGTCACATCGAACAGCCGCAGCCGATACGCCGAGACGGCGCCGATCGAAGGGGCGGTCCATTCCGCGAAAATGCGGTCGCGGTCGCACTTGACGAAAGTGAACGACGGCGGGGCGAAGTACAGCCCTGTCGAGGCTGTCGGCAATGTCGCGGTCGCCGTCGAGGCGATCAATTGAACGGAGTAGGCTTCGCTCGAACTCGCCTCGGTCTGCAAGAACGAATATTGCAGGGTTTGGACGGGACCGACGAGATCCTTCCAGAACAGCGGATTGCCGCTCGAGTTGACGACCTGCAAGGTCTGCGCGATCACGTCGCTCGGGATTTCGGGAAAGCGCCAGGTCGCTTCGAAGTCCCAATTGTCCCCGTTCGGGGTCAGCGTGATCGCGGTGAAGACCGGCGCCTTCGTCGGCGCGGCGTAGGGGGCCGACGCCGGCCCGTAGCTCTTTAGCGCGCCCGACGTCAGCACGCAACGCGCGACCAGGGTGAGGCCGGTCAGGCTCGAGGAGTTGGCATAGCTCAGCGTCACCGATGAAAGGCTCGAAGTCGTCGTCGCCTCGGCGAGAACCCGGTCGAAACAGCGCAAGGTCACCGTCGCCAGCGTTCCCGGCGGCGCGCCGGCGGGCAACGCAACGGTCGCGGCGACCGCGTTGGCCGACACGGCGATCGACGACAGCGTCGGCGCGGCGATCAGCACGTTCGCTGAATTGTCCTCGGGAACAGTCAGCGCGACCGGCCCATTCAGCAACTGCAGATTGAGGCCGTAAGAGGCGGTCGGCGACAGCGCGGCGGCGCCGAAGTCGAACTGCGCCTGGGTCGTCACCGTTTCGACGACAGCCACAGGCGTAGTGGTCGAAGTGGTCAGATCGAACAGACGGAGCCGATATGACGACACGCTGCCGGTCTGCGGCGCCGTCCATTGCGCCAGAATGCGGTCTCGGGCGCAAATCACGGACGTGAACGCGGGCAGCGCGAAGCTCATGACTATGGCGGCGGCCGGCAGCGAGGCGGTCGAAGTCGAGGTCGTCAGCGTCAGCGTGTAAGTCTTGGTCGTAACGGCATGCGCCCGGGTATACGAAAGTTGCCAGCTTCTGTTGGCGGCCGGAACGGAGCCGTTCCAGACCATCCCGCCCGAGGAGTCTTGAAACACAATATACTGAGCGGTTATATCGGAAGTCGATTCCGGTAAAGTCCACTCGACATTGATGTTCCAGACCGTCGCGTTCGACGTGACACTGAAGTCGACGAAACCAGGCGGCTTCGTCGGCACGACATAGGGCGGCGATAAAGGCCCGCTGCAAGTCAAGCCGCTCGAAGTCAGGACCGCTTGCGCGACCAGCGTGAGTCCGGTCAGACCGCCGACATTGGCGTAATTGAGCGTCACGGTTGCATTGGACGGCGTGCTCGTCGCCTGGGCGAGAACCTTGTCGCCGTAGCGCAGGGTCACGGTCGCCACGGTTCCCGACGGCGCCACAACGGTCGCGGTCACGGAGCCGCTCGTCGCCGTGATCGACGTCAACGTCGGCGCGGAAGTCAGGAGGGTCACCGAGTCGCCGACTGGACCGAGCACCGGCCCGATCCGCACTCGACAGGCGACGCTCCAGACCCCGGCTCCCAGTTCGCCGACCACGGCGATGCCGCCGCCCGGTCCGGCCGGCACGGCGACCACGGTTGGATTCGATCCACTCGAAGTTATCAGAAGCTCCATTGCCGACCGCTGCTTCCAGCTGGCCGACCCCGGCAGCCCCCAGGCCACTTGAATCACGTTTCCATCGTAGTTCGCGACGGTTATCGGCTGCCCACGCGGCGGAACGTCATATTGTTCGAGAAACGGCCCGTACGAATAGGGCTGACTGTTCAAGGAACCGAGCGCGCTGTTCGCGACGAGGCGGAGAAAGATCGCCGCGTTGTTGCTCACCGGATCATTGCAAAGCCCCCGCCCCCGGAACCCCTTGAGCAGGAATTGGCCGATGAGCGTGTTCGGGTTCGAGTTGACGACCATGACTTCCACGGCCGTCGACGGCAAGGCCGAGTCCGGAAAATCCCAACTGGCGCGAATCGTCTCCAGATCGGAGTCGATGCTGAGTTCGGTCAGTCTTGGGACGTCCGTGACGATCACCGACGTCGCATATTGCCCGGCGACCCAGGTGGGAGTCGTATTCAACGTAGCCCATTGGACGTCGACATAATAAACAATAGAGTTCGATAATATTTGTGGAATATTGAAAACGGCTATGCCGTTATTTGACCCCGCCAGAGGCGGACTTGTATACCATATGTATCCTGTCACATCGCGCACCCGCACCGTCAGGCACAGTTGGCTATTAGGCAAGATGAACGCATTGACCGTCAGCCCGTTGGCTGGCCCCCCCGCGACCGTGGGATAGCAGGTCGGCTGGTATTCCACGGAATTCAATACAGGCTGACTCATTTGCGCCCCCCAGCGAAACGGTTCCTCAATGCGACAAATTTAATCTCGAAGGTCCTCGCGACATCGATTGACGACGGCAACCCGGCCCCGAGGCGGCTGAAGTGTTAATGTCGTGGCCAAAGTATCAGAAAGCCACGATGTGACCAGACAAAGTAAAATAAACGAATGCGCGACAATTTCACGAACAGCAAAATCTAAATCTCCCCTCTCCTACTTAAGCTTATACACCAAAGTCAGAATGCCGCCAAGTCGATTTCTGGTCTTTCCGATGCGGACGCTAATATTTTATACAAGCACGCGATGCTTTGCTTCGCGCCAATCTCGGTCCTGTAGACTATCGTTATTCAACATATGTCGTCTGCTGTACCGGAGACGTCGCCCAAAATCTCTCCCACTCTCCGCGCGGATCGCCACGCGTTTTTTTCGCTGATCTTCCATCAATCGCCGGTCAGAGTAAAGCCGTCAAAGCCATTTGGGTTTGAGCAATCGCGCGGAAGTTGGCCCGAGGGGGCGCTCGGCGCGCGAACGGCCAACGTCTCGGCCGTTCCGCGTCTCTTGCGAAAGATCACGCACTCAACATCCTCGCCGGGGGGCAGCCGTTCGTTTCGATCATATTTCGGAGCGCCCGCTGCCGGAGGCTCGACAGGACGTCGAAGTCGGCCGCGCACGCGGCGTCGGCGAATCGGAAATTCGCGTGACGGTTTGCCAGCAACCCGCGCGGCCAATCCTTCCGCGGTCCTCTCGAAATCCGCGAAGCGGATGAGATCGGCGCAGGTCCGGGGACTCGCGTTCAAGCGCCCACGGCGAAAAACCGCCATCGCGAAGATCGCGTCGTAGGCGTCGGGCGGCGCTTCGGTCGCGGCGCTGGCGGCCGCGAAGCCGATCCGCGGGTCGCTCCTCGCGCTCCCATTGGCGCCGGCAGGTCGTTATCCTGTCGACGCTGATGTCGAACGCGTCGAAGGCGGCCTCGGGAAAGTGTCTACGCGAGGAAAAACCTCCTCGCCGGTCGAGCAGCCGATTGACAGAATCCGGCGCTCGGGTCCATCGCCGACGCCCTCGCGAACGAACCCGAATGCGGCGGGACAGCGGTCGAGACTGGTGTCGCCAAACGGGCGGAACAATCCGGGCGGACGGAAAAGACGCTGCAGGTCGACGTAGGCAACGCAGTCGCGCAGCGGCTTTAAGGCCGCCTCGGTTGCGTAAACGGGGATTTGGACCCGTCGGGATTGTCCGTCGCAATGGGGAAGCGCCTGGGTTGAGGCCTTGGAAATCCGGGCGGCCTTGTCCGACTCGAGCCTTCGCGGATCTTTTATCTCATTGAAAACATAGAATTGCGTGTTTTTCACATAGGCCGAAAAACCCAATGATATGAGTCGCAAAATCCCAAGTCCGACCGGCGACAAAATTGCTTCACCGAGCCGGATCAAAATTATTCTGAAGTCTCGCGAAACCATCGCCAAGTCCCTCCGTAGAGAAATCGAAGTCCCATCGCGGACTTTTCCGCTCGCGACGGGCAATCGTTGGCGAGAACGGGGTCGGTTTGTCTTCGGAGGTTGTTTATGTTTGGATTCAACAAAGCCGCAAATCACACCAATACTCAGACAATAGCCTCTACCCTGGACAGCCGGAGAGGATTTATACGCGGTCTCGGTGTGGGGGCGGCTTCGGCGATGGCTTTCGGCGGCGGCGCGCTGACGACCAGCAGCGCGAAGGCGGACGCGACATTGGATCTCGAGATCCTCAACTTCGCCCTCAATCTGGAATATTTGGAGGCGGAATTCTATCTCCTCGCAGCGACGGGAATGGGGCTGTCCCCGGCGGACATCGGCCCGAATCCAGGCATCGTCACCGGCGGACATCAGGTCACGTTCAATAATACGCTGGTGAGCGCTTACGCCCTGGAGATAGCCGAAGAGGAGCGCAAGCATGTCCGATTCCTGCGTGCGGCGATCACCGCATTGGGGGGTACGCCCGTTTCACGGCCGGCCATCGACCTGCGAAACAGCTTCAAGACGCTGGCCAACGCCGCAGGTCTGGGCTCCGACTTCAACGCCTTCACGAATTCCAACCACTTCCTGCTGGCGTCCTATGTGTTCGAGGATGTCGGCGTCACCGCCTATCACGGCGCGGCGACCTCGATCACCAGTCCCGCGATTCTCGACAGGGCGGCGGGCATCATGGCGGTGGAAGCCTACCATGCCGGCCTGATCCGAACTGTGCTGTTCGCCGAGGGATTCTCTTCCGATACCGCCGCCATTTCCAATCTGCGCGCGATTCTCGACGGCACCGCGGGCACGATGAATCTCGACGACCGGGGCGTCGGAACCCTTCAGTCGCCCACCATCGTCGATTGCAGCGATTCGCTGAACGGTTCGCTGCTCGGCGGTTACCCCAACCCGCCCCCGGGCAACAATTCCATCGCTTTCGACCGCACCACCCGGCAGGTGCTGAACATCGTCTACGGCGCGCAAAACGCAAAGAACGGCCTGTTCTTCCCGTCGGGTCTGAATGGGGCGATCAATTAGCGCGGCCCGGCGTAAGGGCGCGAGCGCCATCTGGAAATGAAATGTGATTTGACAGAGGCGGTTCCCAGGCGGATGGTCTCCGTGTTGCCCTTGACAGCTTTGGTTGACAAGGGCAAACCCATCGGCCTCTGGTTGGGGGCTGGCTGTGAAATTGGAGGGACTATGACTCCGCCTGGTCAGATTGCTGGGCCTCACTGTTGGTGAGGTCGCGATGCGAGTTATCCCGCAACTCCACAGCAGGAGCATAGCAGAAAACCAAACATCGTTGTTTGATCGCAGCGCGTGAGTGTCGCGATAACACCTGTCAAAATACAGAATCGTTCTTCGGGACGATAAAGGGCCCCGCAGCCGCTTGAATGCGCCGGGGCCCAAATCTTGCGCGGATCGCCCTCATTTGCGAAACGGGGCGCGCCCTTTGCGGACAACTGCATTTAGCCGAGCACTTCACGCGTCGTTCTCTTGAAAACAGCAACCCAGGTCGACGCCGCCTCGCCAAACATTTCAAGGCAACGGACTCGATTGCAAGGGGGGGGAGGCCGCATGAAGGGACTCGAAGCCCAGCGCATCATCCTTCTGGCCGGTCGGCCCCGCCCTGCGCCCGCATTCCCACGGGCG
>Ga0302157_10001974_pt1 | contig 24500 bp, 19 predicted proteins | sample I_Bog_N3_3_FD_193502 | JGI IMG/M metagenome (GOLD analysis project Ga0302157, IMG submission 193502) | Peat permafrost microbial communities from Stordalen Mire near Abisko, Sweden - I_Bog_N3_3 | ecosystem: Environmental > Terrestrial > Soil > Wetlands > Peat | place: Sweden: Abisko, Stordalen... | reverse complement strand
CGCTAGGGTTCTAGCGGATCAATGACGCCCGAACTCCAGACACTTGCGGCCCTCCTGATCGTGGCGGCGGCCGCGGCGGGGCTCTTCCTGCGCTGGTCTGCGAACCGCCGGAAACCGGGCTGCGGCGGCGGCTGCGGCTGCCCGGCGGACGAGCTTAAGGACAAGCTTAGCAGCCGGGACAAGGCTGCCAAGATGCGGAGCTGAACCGGCGCGGCACCCGGCCCCGAGGCGGGCAAAAACGCGCAGTTTCTCCCGGAGAAACAACCGGCCATGTCCATGCTCGTCCTCCACGACCCGAGGTGCGCCGACTACTGGGCGCTCGGGCACCCCGAGAAGCCCGAGCGCGTCACCCACACGGCGGCGTACCTCCAGGACACCTTCCCCGGCTGGACGTGGGTTTCCAAGTTTGACGAGGTCCCCGACAAGACGCTGCTCCTGGCCCACACCCCGGCGCACCTGGCACGCCTTGAGCAGCAGAATGACTTCGACCCGGACACGCGCTACCTTCCCGGGATCGGCCAGCACGCGCGACGCTCGGTCGCCGCGGCGCTCCTTGCGGCCCGCCACGCGCACGACACCGGGCGCCCCGCGTTCTCGCTCATGCGCCCGCCCGGACATCACGCGACCGCGAACCAGGCGATGGGATTCTGCTACCTGAACCAGGTGGCGATCACGGCCCTGGCGGCGATGCGCGACTTTGACATCCGCCGGATAGCGATCTGGGACTTTGACGCGCACCACTGCAACGGCACCGAGGCGATCCTCCTCGGCAGGGAGGGCATCCTCGTCAGCTCGGTGCACCAATCGCCGGGCTACCCGGGAACGGGGCTGCACGACCTCGGCAACATCCGCAACTGGCCCGTGCCCCCGGATGCCTCGAGGGAGTCCCACATGGACGCGCTGCGCGCGTCGCTTGACGCCATCGTCGGCTTCAGGCCTGAGCTGGTGCTCGTGTCCGCGGGCTTTGACGCGTACGTCGGTGACCCGATAACGGAGATGACGCTTGAGGCGGAAGACTTCGCCTCGCTAGGGCACTGGCTCCAGCACACCGGGATTCCGGCGGCTGCGGTCCTTGAGGGTGGCTACAGCGCGGACCTGCCCGAGCTCGTGGGGGAGTTCCTGGGGGCGTGGTCCGAGTGACAGGGCTGTCCTAGTTATCCTTCTTTTTCTGCAGGGGGTTCGCGGCCACCACCTTGGCGAGCGCGTCGTGCCATGGGCCCGTGTCGACCTGCTCGAGCGTTCCCCCGAGGACGACGTGGACGGTCACGTCCCGGAAGCCCGCGTCGTCCTTCTTCGGGACAAGGATTCCCGCCTTGGAGAGTAGTTCGGCCGGGTGACCCTTGACGCTCAGGACAAGGTCCAGCGAGAGCGGACGCTTGGGGAGGGCTGCGCCCTTCCCAAAGGCGATGTCACCCGAACCCCGGAGCCTCTCGTCCGGGAAGTCCATCTCGATATCGGAGAGGTGGAGCGCCTGGTCCGGCCCCGCCGCGGCCGCGATCGTGAGCCGGTCATAGCCGATCTCGGCGATCTCGTAGGTGAAATTGATGATAGCGTCCGCAGCCGGGCTCACCTTGTTCCTGTCGATGCGGTCAAAGCCCTTGTGAATGCCAAAGATCGAGCCCACCGCGGAGCTCACGTCTCCTAGGGTATCCGAGACCGGGGTCGAAGCCTCTGGCACGGCGTCGGCAACATCGACTTTCAGGAAACGCAGGATTCCGGACTGGCTCTTGAGCAGGATTTGCGGGTGGGCGTCCCGCGCCAGTTCATCGAGACTAACGCCAACGCCGGTGAGTGTCGCGGCGGCGGAAAAATGTCCCTCAAAGGGGGCCGATTGGCCCTTCGGAGCGGTGCCGAAAAAGGCCGCGGCGTCCACATCCTCCACGCTTCCCGAGGCCTTGATCGCATAAGGGCGTGCAAGCGAGGGATCGAAGGAGATCGTCCCCTCGAACTTGCCCAGGTTGTGGTTCAGGATCCACACGCGTCCGGTTTCAAGGCGTACCTGATCGTGTTTCAGGACGAGCGCCCCCCCGACCTCGTCGTAGTTTCCGTTCGGGGTGCGAAGCAGCTTGAACGAGAACCCGATATTTCCCGTCCAGCCGCCCCAGAAGGGCCCGGGGACTTTCGATGCCGCGGAGATTCGTCCCCCTCCCGCGGCCGCAAGTGGCGCTGCGAGAAGACGCAGGTCGCCCTCGGCTATGTCCTCGCTGGTGAGCCTAATCTCAAGTTCACCGCCGGAGCGCCCAAACGCGCACGAACCCTCCGTGGAAAGCTCCCGTTTGCCCCCATTGGAGGCGAAGTCGATGGGTGCCGTGAAGGCAAAATCCCCGTCGGCATCGACGTCGAGGTGCACGGTCGCGCTCACCGTTTGGCTCGGGTCCTGCCCGGCCCAGATCACCTTGCCGTCAATTCCCGTAGTGTCGCCGAGCTTTGCCGAGAAATCCCCGGACGCGGATTTGCCGACCTGCCAACCGGGCCCGGCAACGCCGGCTTCAAATGCGAGCGCTTCGAGAGCCGCGCTCCATGTACCCGTGACCGCGACTGTCGGGTCGGCGCCGGCAACGCGTGAGGCCTTGGCCTGGATCTCGCCCAGGAAACGGCCGGCTGCGCGGACCGAAAGCGGCCCGACCGTGACGTCCCAGCCCGTTGGGGCGTAGGATGCGAGGAGTGGCGCCGACAGGTCGAGAGGAGCCCCGGCGAGACCCGCAACCGAGACGCCCGAGGCCGTGAGCGGCTCCTTCAGCCGAAGGGAGAATCCGCCGTCGTGGGGCCGGATCACGAAACGGGCGTTCGCCTCTCCGGCCGTGAACCTGAGCCGGCTTGTGGGACTCGAGAGCCACTCGAGCGGCAGGCCCTTAACCGACCCCTCGAAAAAGTCCTCTCCCGGCTTGGGGACGACGACGCTCCCGGTGTTCCCGTCAAAGTCGAAGGTTTGCAGCGATTGCACGACCACCGTCGAGCGGGCGCCCTCCAGCGAAAGCATCAGGTGGCCCACGTGCAGGGAACGGCCCGAGAGCGTGGCGTCGAAATCGACATCCACGTTGGCCTTTCCGACGCGCTCCAGGATAGGCGCGAGAAACGAGAGGCTTCCAGCGGCCGACTTTAGCCGACCGACGGCATGCATCCTTGAGAGGCCGCTGTCCGCCTCGAAGCTGCCTTCACCGACTGCTGCCAGGGTAGGAAGCGTGGTGAACGGCGAGAACGGCGCCAGGTCGGATTCCACGAGGTTAGCCTTCCACGTTCCCGATACCCCGCCTGTCGCCTGGGACGACGTGGCATCAAAAACGACGGCGCGCCTGCCGCCCCGGCTGAGGCTCAACGAATAGGTCTCACCGCCGGGCCCGTGCTCCGCGGAAGCCTGCACCGACACGGCGAGGTTGGACTGGGCCTCGCCGATCATGGTCACCTCGGCCGCGAGCTTTAGGACATCCAGCGTCCTCGGCGTCCTCATGAGGAGGGTAATCGTCCCATGGGCGAAGGCGGAGCTCACGGCTGTCCCGGTTGCCTCGGTGGACGCGTCGAACGCGAACTGCCCGTCATGGCCGCCGGAAACGGTTACGTGGACCTGGGTCGTGCCCTTGCCGGGTCCACCCGGAAGGATCACGTCACCCTCCATGTCGACGCCCTCAAGCGACACGCCAAACGGAAGCTTCACGGTAGTGACGTAGCCAAGAAGGAGCAGGCTGGCGCGCGTTGCCGACGCCTGATTCTCGCTTGGCGTGGCGGCTTCGTTGGCCGGTTTTGCGTCCTCGGCGTGCAAGGCGCCCGCCTTGCTCAGGTCGAGGGTCCAGCCCTTTGCAAGGAGGCCCTGGACCGACACCTTCCTCTCTAGGAGTGCCCGGGTCAGGGGAACCTGCGCCTGGAGCAGGGGCAGCGTGAGAACGGCTCCGTTGAATTCGATATGAGCCTTCTCGATGTCCACCCTCCCAAAACCCGCCGACAGGGAATCCACGGAGGCGTGGACGCCCGGCTGGCGGTTGAGCGCCGCCTGGCCAGCCCATGTCTGGAGGGGCGGCGAGATGGCTGTCAGGACAAGGAGGGCGGCGAGCGCGGCAGCAATGCACAGCCAGATCAGGATGATGCGTAGGATTCTCAAGGGATGGACCTGCCACTTGGACTGGTCCGAACGGGAAATGTGTCGGGAAACCGGCAAGGATCAATGGCGCACCTCCGGCTCGCCTGGTTGCCGAGGGGGCACGGCGACCAAGCTAAGGTATCATGGAAGTGGATTACCTCGCATTTTTGTGTTCGCGTCGGGAATTGGAATTCTTCCTCAATATCGGCGTTCGGTTAACTCCAGAATCAATTGTCGGGGAATCGCCATAATTGTACTGACCGGAGCCGTCTTCCCACAGGATTGCGGTTCGCCTAAACGATTACCTCCTATGAGCATAAAGATTAAGGAACTTGCATTTGTCGCCTATGCGGTTTCGGACATCAAACGGGCGCGAGGGTTCTACGAGGGATGGCTTGGACTTAAACCGGGAGTGCAGATCGAATTCGCCCCGGGAAAATGGTGGATTGAGTATGATGTTTCAGGCGTTGCACTCGCCCTTTCCAATGCCTCGCCAGAGACATGGCCGCGATCGTCAAGCGTGACGCTTGAAGTTGCGGATCTTGACGGGGCACTGGCCGACGCCAAAGCATCCGGCATCACCGTCACCAACGAAATTGCGGAGTTCCCGCCATGCCGGTTGTTTACGGTAAGGGACCCCGACGGCAATGAAATCGGCCTCCACCAGAGAAAAGCGTAGGCCGCGGTAACAAGATTGGACCGAATTGGGGTTTTCGCCCGCCCCGCTCCTGACGATGAGGGGACGCTCTATCCAATGCTGAGGAAATCGAACGTTATGCGGCCCCAAAAGGGTTCCGTTATGATCCGTGTAAATAGCACGACGGGACCCGCATTGAATCGATTTGCTGCGGGGCTTGTGGTTTTTGCGGTCGTTCTTGGACCGCGAGCCTTGGGAGAGGCAGGCGAAGAAACATTTTCCGACAAATGTGCTTCGTGCCATGGGCCGGATGGAAAAGCCCACACGCCGGCGGGTCGGAAGCTGCATGCAAAGGACCTCACCGGCAGTAAGCTGACCGATGACGACATCAGGAGGCAGGTAAACGAGGGCCACAAGGACCAGAGGGGGCAGGTCATGCCCGCGTTTAAGGACGATCTTAGACCCGATCAAATCGAAGCCGTCGTTGTCTATGTGAAGAGCCTTCGAAAATGATGCTTATCGTTGCAACGCGCCCATTGAGCCCTAACCCCGGGGGCAGGCCTAGCCATCGCCAAAGGACGGGTTCGTTTAAGGGCAGCTGGAGAAATTCATTTCTTGGCGCCTTGTTGTAACACCCGCGCGACCCTAGCTATCCTCGCCATCCTCTGCCGCGGGATGAGCTTGGAGGCCGCACCTTCCGAGGGCGACGCGCAAGCCGAAGCCCCAAGGCAGGAGCTGCGCATCGATTCGACCCTCGATCTTCAGGTTGAGCTGCATCGGCGCGGCTTCTCCTGCGGATCGATCGATGGCGTCCCTGGAGCCCAGACGGCAGCCGCACTGGACGCATTCCAGCGAGGTGCGGGGATCGCGGAGACAAAGGAACTGGACGCCGCCACACGGGAACTCCTGCGGCCATCTGCGCCCACGCTTGGCAGCTACACCTTCAAGCCGATCGAACTGGCAGGATTGCATCCCGTTCCCGCGACGTGGCTCGAGAAGTCGCAGTCCCCGGCAATGGCCTATGAATCGGCGCTCGAGCTGGCTGCCGAACGGTTTCATGCCCATCCCAATCTGATTCGGAAGCTCAATCCCGGGGTCAATTGGGACGCCGTGCTGCCCGGGACAACGATTGTGGTTCCGGCTGCGGACCAGGTGGTCGTGAGCGGCACCGCGTCTCAGATCATGATCACCCTGGACACGCATGAACTTGAGGTGGTCGACGCGTTGGGCCGCGTGATCGCCCATTTTCCAGTGAGCATCGCGAGGATGGTTGAAAAAAGGCCCGTTGGCGGCCTTCACGTGACTGTTGTGATACCCAATCCTGATTACACCTTTGATCCTGATCTTTTTCCCGAGTCCGGGGAGGGCAGGGCGCTCGGCCGCAGGCTCACGATACCGCCTGGGCCGAACAATCCGGTCGGCTTGGCCTGGATCGGCCTGGACAGGCCGGGCTATGGCATCCACGGAACGCCGGAACCGGAGAACGTGGGCCGAACGGAGTCCCACGGCTGCTTCCGGCTGGCCAACTGGGACGTGCTTACCCTTGTGGGGCTTGTCCGGGTCGGGATGCCGGTGAACGTGCTGTAGGGCACCAAGGGGCGCCGGTCGGAGATGGCTCGGGAATCCCGCTGAGGGTCGCTTTTAAGAATCGCCCTAGGTCGCGTTGGGCCCCACGCTGCACTCGACTGCGATGATTTCCCGTTTTCTGCCGCACCCGGTCCGCCGACTCCTAGGTGTAAAGACCCAACACCCTCGTATATCGGGTTTTACGCTCATTGACCATCCGGGCCGCATCCAGCCCCTCCTCGACGCGATCGAGAGCTCGGGAGAGGTCGTTATGGATACCGAGGCGGACAACATGTACCGTTTCCGGGTTCGGATTTGCCTGCTCCAGTTTTACGTGGCCGGTGAGGTTTACCTGCTGGACGCCCTTGCACCCATCGACCTGGAGCCGCTTTGGCGTCGGCTGGCAAAAAAGCACCTGGTGATGCACGGGAGCGACTTTGACCTGCGACTCCTCCACGATTTTTGCGGTTTCAAGGCAAAGAGCCTCTTCGACACAATGCTAGCGGCCCAGCTTCTGGGCCGGGGAAGGATCGGCCTGGCATCGCTAATCGAGGACAATTTCGGGGTGAAGCTCGACAAGGACGGCCAGAAGGCCAACTGGTCGCGGAGGCCGATCACGCAGAAGCTCCTGGACTACGCCGCGCTCGACGTGTGGTACCTGCCGGCGCTGCGCGACCTCCTTGCGCGGGAGCTCAAGAGGCTGGGCCGGGTCGATTGGATGGAGCAGCAGTGCACGGCACAGATCGAGTCCGGCACCACCGGATTTGCTCCCCCCGACGAGAACGACTGGAGGATCGGCAGGTCCGAGCGGCTGAGGGCCGTCGGCCAGTCCGTCCTCCACTCCGTCTGGCACTGGCGCCAGGAGCAGGCGCAGAAGCTCGACACTCCGCCGTTCAAGGTGTGCTCGAATGAATTTCTGGTTCGGCTTGCGACTGCCGCCGACGAGGGCGGCACCGAGGAGTCCATCCTCCGGGAGGTCAATCTCGGCAAGCGCCATGGCCGCCTGATCGGCTCGCTTTCGGCGGCGGTCAGGGACGGGCTCGCAAAGGATCCACGCACGCTCCCGAGGAGGCCGGGCCGCGACCCCAACCACCACCCCCTGACCCAGGCCGAGATCGCCCTCCTGGATCGCATCAAGGAGGAGCGCGACAAGATCGCCGCCAAGATCTCGATCGAGCCGACGCTGATCGCCAACAGGTCCCAGCTCTCCCAGATCGCGCGCACGCCCCGCAAGCTGGGCGAGATTCTGCTGCCGTGGCAGGCGTCCCTCCTAGCCGAGGCGCCCTCGCTCAAAGCGTGAACGCAAACATAGCCCGGCATCTGGAAAGGATGGCCGCTGCGCAACCCGGGGCGACGGCCCTGAAGGTCCCGCGGGGACGAACGGACGCCGAGGGCATTGACTATCTAACGCTGAGTTTCTCCGGGCTCTTGACCGAGGCCGACGCGTGGTGCGGGCGCCTCCTGGCCGCCGGGGTCAGGAGGGGCGACAGAACGCTGGTCATGGTGAAGCCGGGGCTCCCGTTGATCGCGCTCGTGTTTGCGCTCTTCAAGGTTGGCGCCGTCCCGATCGTCATAGATCCCGGGATGGGACTGGGAAACTTCCTCTCCTGCGTGCGGCGCTCCCGCCCGCGCGTCCTGGTTGGGATTGCCCTTTCGCAAATCCTGTCGCGCGTGTGCGTTCGGGCCTTCTCGAGCGTCCAGGTCCGCGTCCCGGTGAGCGGCTCGCTCACCGCGCGGGCGGCGGGGCAGGGTGGCGCGGTGGTGGAGGCCGCCACGGCGGAACCAGGAGACCTTGCCGCGATCCTTTTTACCTCGGGTTCAACGGGGGCGCCAAAGGGCGTGTGCTACGAACACGGGATGTTCGATGCCCAGGTGGCCATCATCCGCGACACCTACGGAATTGAGCCGGGCGAGGTGGACCTGCCGCTTCTCCCCATCTTTGCCCTTTTTAATCCGGCGCTCGGGATGACAAGCATCATCCCGGAGATGGACCCTCGGCATCCGGCAAGGGCCGACCCGGCGAAGATCGTGCAGGCCATACGCCAGGAACGGGTGACCAATTCCTTCGGTTCGCCGACCCTCTGGAGGAAGGTCGCCGCCCACTGCAGGGAGAACAGGATCGAGCTTCCGAGCCTGCGCAGGGTCCTGTGCGCGGGAGCCCCGGTTCCCGCGGATCTCTGGGAAGGCTCAAGGGCATTCCTCACGAAGGGGCGCCTCCACAGTCCCTATGGCGCCACGGAGGCCCTTCCGGTAAGCACCATTTCGGCCGATGAGATCGATGCCTCCTCGACCAGGGGCGCCTGTGTCGGGCGGCCGGTTCCCGGCATGGAAGTAAGGATCATCCCTCTCACGGACGGCCCCGTCGACGAGATTTCGAAGGGTCTCCCGGCGGGCGCCGTGGGCGAGATCGTGGTTGCGGGCCCGGTCGTCACCCGCACCTACGACGGCCTGCCTGAGGCCACGCGAGCCGCTAAAATCCCGGGCCCTGCAGGCGCGGTATGGCACAGGATGGGGGACTGTGGCCTGCTCGACGATGCGGGCAGGCTCTGGTTCCTGGGGCGCATGGCTGAGCGTGTTGAAACTCCCGGAGGGACCCTTTTCACGGAGCCGTGCGAGCAGGCCTTCCGGACGCATCCGCGCGCGCAGCGGTGCGCACTTGTAAGTGCCGGTCAGGAACCTGCGATCGTGGCAGAGACCCGGATATCGGGCGAGGAGGATGCCCTAAGGCTCGCCGGCGAGCTCCGCGCCCTGGCGCTCGTCCACGCGCATACGGCGGCCATTAGGACCTTCTACTTTCGCGAGCATTTTCCCGTGGACGTTCGCCACAATGCGAAGATCCACAGGCTCTCCCTGGCCAAATGGGCTGCAGGCGCGCGCGCGTTTCGCGTCGCCTGAACGCACCCACATCATGCTACGCTTCTCCCCTCGTGGACTCCGCTGAAGCACAAGAGTCATGTCGCGGCCCCGCGCTCGTCACGGGGGGGACCGGCTTCCTTGGCCGGAGGATCGTGGATCGGCTGCTGGCGCTTGGAAGGAAGGTCACGGTCGCCGCGCGCAGGCCCGCGCCCGACCTCGAGGCGCGCGGCGTCCGTTTCATTCGCGTGGAGCTCGAGGATGCGACGGGTGTAAGGGAGGCGTGCCGCGGGATGGAAACAGTGTTCCATGTGGCGGCGAAGGTCGGTGTTTGGGGCTCCCGCGCCGATTTCCATCGCGCGAACGTGCTCGGAACGCGGGCGGTCCTGGACGGCTGCAAGGCCCACGGGGTTCGGAGGCTGGTTCACACGAGCACACCGAGCGTAGTCTACAACGGCCGTGACCTGTCGGGCGCCGACGAGTCGCTCCCCCTCACGACGGATTGCCCAAGCCCGTATCCGCTCACGAAGGCGGCGGCCGAGGCGGAGGTTCTTGGGGCCCACGGCGCTGTGCTGCGGACTGTGGCGCTCCGGCCGCACCTGATCTGGGGGCCGGGTGATCCGCACCTCGTGCCACGCATCCTTGGGCGGGCGCAGTCCGGACGCCTAAGGATCGTGGGCGAGGGCAGAAACCGGGTCGACATGGTGCATGTCGAGAATGCCGCCGACGCACACCTCCTGGCGGAGCGGGCGCTCGCCCAGAGGGAGTGCCGCGCCGGCGGGCGGGCCTACTTCATCACGAATGGCGAGCCGGTCGTCCTCTGGGACTGGATCAACGTCCTGCTTGCGTCCCTGGGCCGCCCTCCCGTCAGAAAGAGGATCCCGCTTTGGGCGGCCTCCGCGATCGGGAGCTGCATGGAAGCGGCATGGAGTATCCTGCCGCTAAGGGGCGAGCCGCCGATGACCCGGTTCGTGGCGGCCGAGCTCGCGAAGGACCACTGGTTCGACATATCCGCCGCGCGCCGCGACTTGGACTACTCTCCAGCGGTCAGCATGGAATCGGGGACCGCGGAACTCGCCGCATGGCTGCGGCGGCAGCCCTAGGAAGCCCCCTGCGATGGCCGGACTTCTCCAGAGCAGGCTTTCCCCCCCCGGCCCGGCGCCGGCCCCCCCTGGGAGGGACCTGGCCCTCGAGGGCCTGCGCGGACTGTGCGCCCTCCTCGTGCTCTATGGGCACGTGTTCGCGCCCATCCCCTGCCTTGACCCGGTTTACTCGCCTCCCGACTTCTTCTCGTGGCTCGACGAGGCGAGGCCGGCGGTCCTCTTCTTCTTTGTCCTGTCGGGCTATGTGATCGGGCTCACCGTCAAGTCGGGTTTTGGAGGACCCGCGGTCAAGGGATACCTGGGCCGGCGCGCGCTCCGCCTGGTTCCCGTCAACACGGCCGCGGTCCTCATGAGCTGGGCGCTCGCGCCGAGGACCGCTGCCTCGACCGTGCTCGGGAACCTCGGCTTCCTCCAGAACTACAACGTCTATCTCTTCGGCTGGCATGTCCCGGTGATGGCCAACGACGCGAGCCTCTGGACGCTCAATTTCGAGGTGTTCTACTACCTGGTTTTCCTCGCCGTATGGCGCTACGCGCCCCGGGTCGGCGTGTTCATGGGATTCCTTGCCCTGGCCGCCGCGACAGCGGCCTTTTCCGTGTTCCCGCCGTTCCTCTCGTGCTACGTGATCGGCGGCCTCTACTGGTTTGCCGGCCTCTCGGTCGCATGGCTCGGGCCTCGGCCCGAGGGCCACGGCAATTGGCCGAGCGCCCTGCTTGCAACCGCGGTCCTCTGGCCGGTCGCCTCTTTCGAGGTGCTCCTAGGCCGTCTGGACTTTCCCGAGCTCAATGTTCCCCCGCTTGCCCTGAAGCGCCTGGATCTCCTGGCTGCGTGCCTGTGGCTCCTCCTTGCAACCACGGGCCGCTCGCCCCGGTGGCAGCGGAGGCTTGGGCTTCTCTGCCTCTCGCTCGCCACGGCGGCGCTCGTTGAGCGGTTCCTCACGGGCAATTTCGGAGAAAGGGGAAGAGGGGCGTTCCTTGTTTACGCGGCGGCGCTCGTCCTCGGCTGGGTGTCCCTGGAGTGGAGGCCCAGGCCTGCGCTCCTCGCCTGGCTGGCACCGACGGGCGGCGTCTCGTTTGGAATCTACGCCGTTTCGCTCGCGCTCCAGTTCAGCATCCTCTTCCAGCCGTCCCTGCCCCGCGGGACCCCGTGGAGCTACGCCCTGCGACTCGCGCTGGTCGTCGGACTCTCGACCGCGATCGCCTGGCTCCTCGAGCACCGGCTCCAGCCCGCGCTCCGGCGCAGGTTCATCGCCGCGCGCCCCGCTGCCGCACTGCCTCGAACAGGGTGATCAGCGCGGCCATCGCCACGTTCAGGGAATCGGCCTGTCCCGCCATCGGGATCCTCACCGGAAGGTCGGCGTTCCTCAGCCAGAAATCGCTCAGGCCGTACTGCTCGCTGCCCATGATGATCGCGATCGGCCCCCTCAGGTCGCTGTCGGTGTAGAGGTCCCTGGCCGAGGGGGTCGTGGCCACGGTCTTTATTGCCCGGCTCCGGAGCCACTCCAGGACCTTCGGGCTCTCCTCGACCACGCACGGAACCGAGAAGAGGACGCCGGTCGATGCGCGCACGACATTCGGGTTGAATAGGTCAGTCACGGGATCGCACACGATCACGGCGTCGCACCCGGCGGCGTCGGCGCTCCGGAGGATGGTGCCCAGGTTGCCGGGCTTCTCGATTGCCTCGACGACTAGGATGAAGGGGCTCGCCGAGAGGGGCACGTCCGCAAGGGACCTCCTCCACTGGGGGGCCACGCCGAGGAGCCCGTCGGGTCGTTCCCGGTAGGCGACCTTTGCAAAGGCCTCCTTCGACAGCTCAAAGAGCTTTGCTCCGCCTGCCTCGGCCTCGGCCATCAGCGCGGGCTCGTTTGAGCCAAGAAACCAGTCCCTTGAGAAATAGAGCTCGTCGATCTGCACCTTTTTTTCGAGGGCGCGGCGCAATTCCCGGTAGCCCTCCACCAGGAAAGCCTGCTCCTCGTCCCGCGGCCGGCGGTCGCGCAGGCGCACAAGCCGCTTCAGCCTCGGGTTCTGAAGGCTGGTGATTATCTCGACGGGCATCGCCCTATTTGAATTGTAGGAGGCACCCGTGTCGAAAAAGAAAAGATTCAATGAGAGGCCCTTTGCCTACCACCAGGAGATCGAGCTCCCAATCTCGACCCTCACCAACATGGGGCAGGGCCTGGGCCGGGTGTCGATTGAGGGGTCGGGCGGGGAGGCGAAGTGGGTTGTGATGGTGGCCTTCGCACTGCCGGGCGAGAGGGTCCGGGCGCGGGTCTTCCGCAACCACGCCAACTTCTCCGAGGCCGACCTTCTGGAGGTCATCGAGGCGTCACCCCACAGGATCCCGCCCCGGTGCGCCCTCTTCGGGCAGTGCGGGGGGTGCCAATACCAGAACCTCCGGTACGAGGAGCAGCTGGAATGGAAGCGCCGGCAGGTCGGGGAGCTGGTCCTGCACATGGCCGGGCTCACGGTCGAGGTGTCGCCCGTGATCCCCTCGCCGCGGCCCTTCGGGTATCGTTCCAAGATCACGCCCCACTTCAACGCGCCGCGCGAGGGCCGGGACCTTGCCATCGGATTCCTCAAGCAGGGCAACCGCTTCGACATCGTGGACGTCCCGCGGTGCGAGATCGCGACCGAGGCCATCAACACCCGCCTCACGCTGGCGCGGGCAGACATCCGGCGCCAGGCCTCGGGCCCGGGCTACGAGCGCGGCGCCACGGTCCTCTTCCGCGACGCCAGCGGCGTCGTGACGAGCGACTACGGGCAGCGGGTGACAGAGGAGGTACCGCTTGGGGCGGACGGCACCCTTCACCTGAGCTTCCTCGCAAGGGACTTCTTCCAGAACAACCCCTTCATCCTCCCTGCCTTCGCCACGTACGTGAGGGACCAGGCGCGCTCGACGGGCGCGCGGTTCCTGGTGGACGCCTACTGCGGGAGCGGCCTCTTCGCGCTCGCCGCGGCCCGCGCCTTCGAGCGCGTCGCGGGGGTCGAGGTGAGCGAGTCCTCGGTTGCCTTTGCCCGGGAGAACGCGGCCGCGAACGCGATCACGAACGCCGCGTTCTCGGCCGGCGATGCCGCGTCGATCTTCTCCGGGCTCGATTTTCCGCCTGAGGACACTGCGGTCGTTATCGACCCTCCCCGCAAGGGCTGCGACCCCGAGTTCCTCCGCCAGCTCTTCGCCTTCCTCCCGAGGTCGGTCGTCTACGTGAGCTGCGATCCCGCCACCCAGATGAGGGACTTGAAGGAGTTCCTCGCCGCGGGCTACGCGGTGACCGCGGTGCAGCCCTTCGACCTCTTTCCCCAGACGCGGCACCTGGAGTGCGTCATCACGCTCGTCCTCGCCTAGCGCGCCGCGGCGGGGGACCCGTCGCATTTCCACACGGTGACGTCGTCGATCGCGCCGACCTGCGTCCACGTCCCCGGCAGTCGTGCAAGGACCCCGGTCTCGAAGGGCCAGAGGACGGCGTAGAGCCCGCGCCCGCTCCGCCCGACCGAGAGGCGCACCTGCTCGGAGGCCGGGGGATGCATCTCCTCGTAGCGCAGGATCGTGAAGTCGCTGAAAAAGAACAGGGCGCCGCTGGACTGCGAGGCCACGAGCACGGCGTCCTTGGGAAGGTGGGCGGCGAGCCAAACCGAGACGCGGCCGTATTTCCTCTCACCGTGGCCGATGGTGCGGGCATCCCGGATCGGCCCCTCCTGGCCGGCCTCGACCGCGAGCGCGCACAGGAGGACCACGGCCGGCACCGCCGCCGCCCACGGAACGGTGTAGCGGGCCTTCAGGCCCTCGAGCCAGAGGCTCACGGCCGCGAGCCCTGCAACGATCAGGGCGGGGGCTGCGGGAAGAATGAAGCGCAGGAACCACCATTGCTCGTGCGTCCACCGGTAGGAGGCGTAGAATGCGAGGAACCCCGCGGCCCACGTCGCGAGGACACCGACGACCCTGGGCCTCGCCCTGGAAAAGGCGATGATCGCGGGCGACAGGAGAACAACGGGGCTAAGGAGAAGCGGCAGCCAGTGCGCGTAATACCCCAGGGTGCCCATGACGAGCGTCCGGTGAAATTCGCTCCCGATGGCCCCGTAGCCGCTCTCCAGGGGATGGCCGTAGGCCGCGTCATTGATCGCCATCCAGGCTGCGATCCCGGGCAAGGCCCCGAGCGCCAGGAGCGCCAGGCGCCTGGGGTACATCCCGACCGCCACGAGCACCGGCAGCGCCACCAGGAAATTGCTCGGCCGGACGAGGAACCCGACCGCGATGCACAGGCCCGATGCCAGGGCCCATCCCGCTCGCTCGCGGCTCCGGAGCGCGGCCACGACCGCTGCAGTGGCCCACACCGTGGCGGGGACATCGCTCAGCGCCTGGAGCGACGTGAAGAGATAGAGGGGGCTCGCTGCGAGAATGGCGGCGCCTACCAGGGACCATGTGCCGGAAAGGCCGCACGTGCGCGCGAGCGCGAAGACAAGGGCTATACCCGTCAGGGAGTGAAGGAGAAGCACGAAGTCGCCGGCGTGCTGCCAGCCGATAAGGGCCGCCGCCGGCACGAGCATGAGCGGCAGGCCGGGGGGATAGGTGGGGACAAGCTGAGCGTCCGCACCCAGGGCAGGCTTGAAGCCGAGGGGGACATAGAGAAAGGGTGTCTCCTGAGGGGAAACCCCCGCGAGGGTCCGCATGGGCGCCCGGATTCGCCCGGTGGCAAAGAGACGGGCCTCGTTGAAGTACCCCGAGTTGTCGGAACCACCGGGCACGGCTCCGATCAGGACGAAAAGGATCACGGCGTAGGCCGCCAGCCCCGCGATAAGGCCGAGCGTGGATCCTGGGAGCGTCTTCCGGGGATAGGTCACGCGCCTTAGTAGGTGTCGGCAAGCGAGCGGTGCCGGATTGATTTCCTGAGCATGTCCGGGGTAACGCGGGCCATGAGGTCGACCTCGACCACCTTCGACTGGCCGGGATAAAGGTCGAAGAAGTTGTCACTCGCGGTGAACGTCTGCCCGGAGATGTCGAATTCAAACTTGTGCTGGTAGACCGGGGAGGTGAAGGAGAGGACCGCGAAGCGCGGGGCCTTCACCCGCACGGAGATCCGGGTCTCCGGCTTCGGCAGCTCCATGAACCGCGGGAGCGTGAGGAAGGCTGTTGCCTCGCTGACGCGCTTTCGGCCCACGTCGAGCGCCACCCGGAGGTAGAGCTGCTCCCTGCCGAATTTTTCAATCGGGCCCCTCAGGTCGAGCGTCCTCTGGAGCGCGCTCTGCATCGGGTGCAGTGAGACCCTTTTCCTCCCGCTTAGGACCACGGTGCCGTCCAGGTGGAACAGGTCCCACCGCACGACCCCGGACGCCTCGCGGGGCCCGTCATAGCTCGTGTGGACGTGCGCGAGCCGCACGGTCGACGTCCTGTAGTTGTTAGTCCCGAATACCTCGTCCCCGGGGATATGGACGCTCACGTAGGCGGGCGCGAAGAAACGGCGCGCGGCGTAGTGGAGCGCCCGCCACCGGCCCGTGAACTCGATCGAGCTCCACGACGCGACGGGCCAGCAGTCGTTCAGCTGCCAGTAGAGAGCGCCCATGCAGCGGGGCATGTTGCGCCGGTAGTGGCCGACCCCGGTCGCCACGCAGTGCACCTGGTTCAGTTGGGAAAGGTAGACCAGCGACTGCTGGTTGCGCGGGAAGCGGTACCTGCGCGACACATAGTCCAGGATGACCTGGTTGCCGCCCCGGTTCTTCTGGTGGTCCTCCATCACGTTGCCGAAAATGTTGGCGTCGGAGGCCGGGCAGAACGTCGCCTGGGTCTGGACCGAGTTGTAGCTCTGCATCCCGAACTCCGACGCGAAGCGGAAGCTCCACTTCTCGTAGTCCTTGACGGGGTTCCGCCCGTGCCAGACGTCCCAGAAATGCGTGTCGCCCCGCGCCTCCCCGGCGGGATGGCTCGTGTCGGGGTCCCCCCTCCACGGCGACGAGGGCCAGTACGGCGTCGCCCCGCCGTGGGCCCCAACGACCGAGGGAAGCATCCTGTGGAAAAGGCGCTCGTAGTCCCGCCTGAGCGCCTTCTTCTTCGGGTCGACGAGCTCGTGGGCGTTGATGCCCCACACCTCGTTGTTTCCGCACCAGAGCGCCAGGCACGCCCGGTGCCTCAGGCGCTTCACCTGGTGCACGGCCTCCTCGCGCGAGCTCTCGATGAAGTCCGGGTCGCCCGGATAAAGCGTGCAGGCGAACATGAAGTCCTGCCACACGAGGAGGCCCAGCTCGTCGCACAGGTCGTAGAAGTCCTCCGACTCGTAGATCCCGCCGCCCCAGACCCGGATCATGTTCATGTGCGCGGCCGCGGCCGCCTCCAGGTCCCGGGTGTAGGCGCTCCGCGGGAGCCCCGCCACGAAGCAGTTTGCCGGGATCCAGTTGGCCCCCTTTGCAAAGAGGGCCCGCCCGTTCACCGCGAAATGGAACGACGTGCCCCACCGGTCCTTGTTCTGCTCCAGGGTGATCGTGCGAAGCCCGATCCTTTGGGCCCACTTTCCGATGAGGGTCCCGTCCTTCCCGAGGACGTCGACCTCCAGGGAGTAGAGCGGCTGTTCCCCCTGGCCGTTCGGCCACCAGAGGCTGGGGTTGGCGACCCTCACCGCCGTGCCGGAGCCCGACGCGATCGCCTTGGCCCCGAGCCCGAGGCGCCACGCGCACGTCGAGCGGGGGTCCCGCCGGGCGAGCCTTGGGGCGATGGAAAGGGTCACGCTTCCGTCGGGCAGGTGGTCTTGGGATACCTCGAGCTCGACGAGCCGGTTTCCCGTCCACGCCTCAAGACGGATGTCCTTCCAGATCCCCGCGGTCACGAAGCGCGGGCCCCAGTCCCACCCGAACTGGCACTGCTCCTTGCGGATCGCCGTGCATCCCCCGACCGGGTCATTGATCTCCCGCGGCTTGTGCCAGGTCCGGTGCGTCCGGATGTAGCGGGTGGCGCTGGCAAAGCGCACCGAAAGCTCGTTGCGCCCTGGGAGCAACAGCGGCCTAATGTCCCAGCGGAACCCGATGAACATGTTCTCGGTGCGGGCCACGACCCTACCGTTCACGCTCACCGTGGCCAGCGTGTCGAGGCCGTCGGCCGCGAGCTCCACGACCTCCTCTCCCAGCAGGTCGCCTCCGGCATCAAAGTCGGTAGCGTATTCCCACTCGCGCTCGTCGATCCACTGCAGGCCCGCCTCGTTCGTGCCCCAGAAGGGGTCCGGGATTTTCCCTGCGCGCAGAAGATCGGTGTGGACGCACCCCGGCACTGTTGCCGGGAGCCACTTCGACCCCGATAGGTCCCGGAATCGCCAGGAGGATGCGGCAAGCGCGACGACTCTCATCCTAGGGGGTTTGTCTGATCCCCAGGAAGCGGGTCACCCAGCCGTTGATCGCATCCGCCTGCTCGGGCGTGTACTGGTGGCCGAGCTCGAGCGTGAGGCCGAGGGTCTTCGGGGCGGTGACCAGGTTATACGCCGCATAGGCCGCGGTGGGCGGGCAGACCTCGTCGTTGTAGCCCCAGTTGTAGTAGCCGGGAACCTTGATGCGCCGCGCGAAGTTGGTCGTGTCGTAGTACGTGGCGGTCAGGATCTTTGCGGGCGTCGCCTGGAGCGACGGGCTCCCGTCGGGGTTTGGCATGAACGGGTGGGGCCATCCCCCGGCGCGGCCGTGGAGCTCGGATGACACGTCGCAGAATGCCGGGTGGGTGGCGGACAGGCCCGTCACGCGCGGATCGAGCGCCGCGGTCACGATCGAAAGCTGGCCGCCCTGGCTTGAGCCCATCACGAGCAGCTGCTTGCCGTCCCAGTTGGGCAGGGAGGTGAGGTAGTCATTGGAGCGGACGCAGCTCAGGTACACCCGCCGGTAGTAGTAATGGTCGCGGTCGTCGAAGTTGAAGAGCCAGTAGCCGTTGAGCGCGCCCGCGTACACCTGGTCGTAGACCTCCTTAGCCAGATTGACCGGGATGCCGTGGATGCCGATCTCCAGGACGATCGCGCCCTTGGAGGCCAGCTCCGCATCGCCAAAATAAGGGCGCACGCCCGCCCCGGGCACCTTGAGTACTGCCGGATAGTGTCCCGGCGCGCGCGGCTCGCAGAGGATCCCGTAGATGCGCGCCTGGTTCCCGCCGCCATTTCCGATGGTCCGGAAGCTCACATGGTACACGTCGACCGTCGAGGTGCACGCGTCCGGCAGGAGGGTCCGCTTTGCCTCGATGGGTATTTTCTCGAGCTCGGCCTTGCCGGCCGCCCAGAACGCGTCGAAGTCGGCCGGCTCGACCTGGGTGGCCTTGATCAGCTCGGGCGCGAACGCCGCCGTGGCCAGGCCCCGGTAGGAGCGACCTGCGACCCGGGTCGTCACGATGCAGCGCAGGAACCCCGGGACGTTCATCGTGCCGGCCTCGAGCGTGAGGCCCGAGAGGGGAAGGGCGACAGTCTTCTTTTCGCCCGGGAACATGTCGGGGCCGACGCTGTAGGTCACTGTGGCGTTGTCGATCGGCTCGCTGTCGGCGGTCACCGAGACGGCGAAGCGTACGGGCTCGCCCAGCTTGTAGGTCCAGTCGCGGTGGTCGGGCGCAACCACCACCTTGACGGTTGCCGCGCGCAGGTCGGCGCCAGGCGGCACGGGCGCCACGGGGACTCCGGGTGAGTCCGCAGGAGTCTGGGCCGTCGCAAGGGTCGTCCCTGCGGACAGGAGAAGGCACAGGAGCCATGGGGCGCGCGTTGTATTCATGGGATGGAGGTTTGGGCAGCCGGCGCCGGTCCACAGGCCGGGTGGGGGCTTCCCCCTTCTCCTGGGTGGGAGTCGGGAAAACCGGCGTCCACGAGGTTTTCCACGCTCCCCTTCCTTTAGCAAGAATTCCCGCCTGCGCGGGGGGGCGCTGGGGCCCCTCTATTCGGCGGATTCGCCGGTCACGACCGTGCCGCCCGTGACGCTCGCCTTCTCGACGATTGCCTTGGTGATCTTCTCGGCCAGCTCCGGCTTCTCGCGGATTGTCTGCTTGGCGGCGTCGCGGCCCTGGCCGACCAGCTCCCCGAGGTACGTTATCCATGCGCCCTTCTTCTCGAGGATCTTGTGCTCCAGGCCCAGGTCGAGCAGCGAGCCCGACGCCGAGATCCCCTCGTTGTACATGATGTCGAACTCCACCTCCGTGAACGGCGGAGCCACCTTGTTCTTCACGACTTTGATCTTGGTCCGATTGCCGATGACCTTTCCCTCGGGGGTCTTGATCTGGTCCTTGCGCCGGATGTCGATGCGGATCGACGAGAAGAACTTGAGGGCGCGGCCACCGGAGGTCGTCTCGGGGGAGTTGTGCACGATGGCCCCGCTCGCCAGCAGGAAATTTGCGTTGTCCTTGACCTCGAGATTGTACCGGACGCCCTGCTTGCCATCGATGAACTTCTCACGGCATTCAAAGATCTCGCAGGGAATGGCCTCGTCCACCTCAGACGTGCTGAAGTCGAGTTTGGCCAGTCGGCAGCCGATATCCTTGTGGGGCGTCAGCTTGTAGGCCATCGACGCGTGGCAGTACGGCCGGATGATTTCCTCGAATTTGTCCGCCTCGGGTCCGTAGAAACCAATGCGGGAAGACGCCCCCTTTGGATGATACTTGATGTGGCACTTGAGTCCGAACTTGGCCGCGAACACGGCCTCGAAATCCCGGCATTCCCCCTCGGTCAAGCGATGCAGGTGAATGGTCTTTGAATTGGAGCGCCTGGCCTTCTGGTCGCGCGAACCATTGGTGCCGTCATCCAGGTACCAGACGGCCAATGAAAACGGGTTCAGTTCCTCGAGCAGGCTGGCCGTGACGTGCTTGTGGCGCTTGTTCAGCGGGTAAAATTTCCGACGTATTTCCGCGAGGGAGTAGAGCGGGACGGTGCTGAAGCCGTAGCCGTGGGCGTTATCCGAGGGCTTCCGGACCAGCTTCCCGAACGCCTTTTCCTTCCACTTCACATAGGCCTTCTGTTCCTGGGCGTGTTCCTCCCGGAAACAGGCGGTCGTCTTGCCGTCCTGCTTCAGGCTCCCGTCGCCCAGCATGCTTCCGAGCAGGAGATGCTGCAGATCATCCGAGAATCTCACATTCCTGTGCCTCACAAGTATCTCGTCGCCGATGGTCAGTTCCTCTGCACTGACCTCCCCGGCAGGCGTGAAGATGGTGTGGTTTGGCGTGCAGGTTAGCTTGTTGAAGCCGGCATCGTTCGGGTAGCGGAAAACCAGCGTCCTGTACGCCGTGCGCAGCGCCCCGACCTCGTTGTCCGTCAGCCTGAAGTTGGTCACGTTGCGCCCGTGCTTGAATCGGCGAACCACCTCCGTCGGTGCAAACGAATTCGTCTTGTGGTCCCACGAGATCACCTCGGCGCGCTTCTGCTGGTTCACAAGCGTGCCGATGAGCTCGCTGCGGCCCCCGCGCAGCATGACCTTCGCCTGGTAGGGGAAGCATCCGAACATGACGCCGATCTTCTCGCGTATCTGGTTCGTGAAGATGCACACGCACTGGGTCTTGCTGACGACGCTCGTCAGGCGGCGCATGGCCTGGGACATAAGGCGCGCCTGGCTGCCCATGGTCATGTCGCCCATCTGCCCGTCGAGCTCGGCCTTGGTGATCAGTGCCGCAACCGAGTCGAGCACGATCACGTCGATCGAGTTGGACCGGATCAGGGTCTCCATGATGTTGAGCGCATCCTCGCCGCTGTCCGGCTGCGAGACCAGGAGGTCGTCCAGATTCACGCCGACCACGCGCGCGTACTTGGGGTCGAGCGCATGCTCGACGTCGATGAAGGCCGCCAGGCCGCCCTTCTTCTGCGCCTCGGCGATAACGCTCAGGCAAAAAGTGGTCTTTCCGGAGGACTCCGGGCCGTAGATCTCGATGATGCGGCCCTTGGGGAGCCCACCCACGCCCAGCGCCAGGTCGATCGCGAGCGACCCGGTCGAAAGCGTCTCTATCTTCATCTTCTGGTTGGTGCCCAGGCGCATGATCGACCCCTCCCCGAATTCCTTGGTGATCGAGGAGAGCGCGAGCTCGATGTTCTTCTCGCGGACGTGGGTGGCGGCTGGGGCGGGGGTTGCGGCTTTGGCGGGAGTGGCTTTTGACATGGCTTGGAAGGGGGCCCTTGTTGACGCATTCATTTTGAGATGGAGCGACTCAAAAATCCCGGTTTTTCGGAGATTTTTTCGCCATCCGCCGCCGGCGGACGAGAAGCAGCGCAAGGCAGCCTTCGCGGGTCAGCTCCCCAAGCACCCGGATCCCTTGTCCGAGGCCCCCGGGATGAGGGTTTTCAAAGAGGACCAGGGGCCCTCCCCGGCTCCCCCAGAGCCCCGTGGCACGCCTGGGCCCGTTTGCGATCGCCTCGCATACCAGGCGGTCCGCGTCCCGTTGTCGGACGAGCAAACACTGCCGGCTGATGCGGTCGGTGAAGCGGACAATGCGGACGGGATCCTTCGGGGTGGGGGCTCGCGGCACGGATTTGGCGTGGGTTTTGCCGTGCGGGAGAGAGCGGGGAAGGAGGGCCCTTGTCAAGACAGTTATTAGACAAGTCTAATTTGATCTGTGTTGCTGGCCCATGCCCTTCTCTGGCGCCTTGGTAATGCACGAGCAGGTTGCGATTTGCGCGAATTTGGGTGATATTCTACCAATGACCTTTGGGGAATGGCAGCAGCTCGGGCCCGAAGCCGCCGCCCGCGAGGTGCTGCGGCGCGTGGACGTGCTGTTGCCCCCCTCCCAGCGCCGGTCCGCGATCGCGGCGCTCAGGAGCCTTGAGGACCTGGAAGCCGCGTTTGGCTCGTCGCCCAAGGCCGGGCCCCTCCATGGGATACCGTACCTGCTGAAGGACCTCTTTGACGTCCAAGGCATGCCGACCCTGGCCGGCTCCTCCTTCCTTGCGGAGGTCCGGCCGGTGCCGCGGGAGGACTCGAGGATCGTCCGGGATCTCTCCGCGGCCGGCGCCGTGCTCGCCGGCAAGGCGCACCTTTTCGAGTTCGCGTGGGGCCTCACCGGCGAAAACGCCCACACCGGCGACTGCGAACATCCGCGCTTCCCGGGCCGCACCTCGGGCGGCTCAAGCAGCGGCTCGGCCGTGGCGGTTGCGGCCGGGATCGTGCCCTTTGCCGTCGGAACGGACACGGGAGGCTCTGTCCGGGTCCCGTCGGCCTTCTGCGGGGTCTATGGCTACCGGGGCGTTCCGGGTGACGCCCGGATCACCGATGCCGTGCCGCTTTCCCCGAGGTTTGACACGGTCGGGTGGTTCACACGCACGGCCGGGGACATGCGAACGGCGATGGCCGCCCTGGTTGGCCTCACCCCGACGGACCGCGCGCCCCGAGGCTCCTACCTCGAGATGCCCGGCGTAGACCGCGACGTGGCCCTCGCTTGCCGGTCTGCGGCCCTCGCGTTCACCGAGCTGGCGGACGAGCCGGTCCGGGCCTCCCTGCGGGAGGCGTTCAGCCCCGCAGCAGAGGTCTACGGCGTCCTGGCGGGCGTCGAGACCTGGAAGCTCCACCGCAAGTGGGCCGACAAGTACCGCGCGAGGTACGGACCCCTCGTCCAGGCCCGCCTGGACCGGGCCCGGGCGATATCGCCGGCACAGGTGGCGGCCGTCGAGCCGAGCCAAGCGACCATCCTCCGCGCCTGGGGCGACTTCTTCAAATCCCGCGACTTCCTGGTGATGCCGGCCGCGCCCTGCGGGGCGCTTGGGACCGGGGAGCTCTCCCCCGCCAACCGGCTGCGGATGCTCGGCCTCACGGCCCCGGCCAGCCTCGCGGGTCTCCCGGCGCTCACGATTCCGGTACCGCTTCCCTCAGGCCTTTCCGCGGGGCTCCAGGTCGTATTCAGCCGCCCGGACAGCCCGGTCGCCGGTTGGGTCCTCGAGGCGGGCGGTCACTCGTCGGCCTGATTGAGGAAGATCAGGCTGATCCCCATGAAGGTGAAGAGCCGGAAGGCGGCGTCCTGGCCGTTCCAGACCCTGGACTGCCACATGAGGAACCACTCGCCGCCCACGGTCATGAAACCGAAGAAGAATTGGACGAGGATTGCGACCAGTCCGAGCGAGGCCAGGCCCTTGGCCTTCTTCCAGTCCGCCTGGGGCGCCCTGCGCGCCTTCCACAGCTTGAGCGTGCCGGAGCCGATCAGCGCGCAGCAGAATGCCTCCCAGCAAATGATCCCTGCATAGGCCGCCTTATGGGCGAGGGGAGCCGTGATGGACCGGTACATGAGGGTGTTGCCGGGGAAGGTCGTGTCCATGCTCAGGACATGCCGCACGAACTGGTAGTTGGAGTTCGGGTCCGTCACGTTGTTGAACGTTACGACCAGCAGGAAAAAGAAGGAGAGGCTGGTGATGACGATCTTGCTGATTCTGAGTTGCATGGGATGTGTGTGGGGTTGCGGTGGCTAAAGAAGCTCCTCGTAGCCGGGGGGCCTTGCGTCGCGCAGGTTCTCGCCGTCGACGAGCCGCCTCCGGGAGCCCGGGCGGCTCAGGAACTCGCTGAAGGACTTTGCGGGGAAGACGACGAGCTGTGCGGGCGCTTCCTCGGCGATCCTGCCACGATCGGGGACACCGATGATGTCGGCCGCGGTCTTCGTAACGACCAGGACCGACTCGCCAAGCCGCGAGTCCAGGTGCGCCAGTCGCAGGCTCTGGATCAGGACCTCCGACGCATCGTAGTCGCCGAAGGCGTAGAACGCGTCGCGGACGTTGTCGCTGGCGCAGGCGACGGGCACCCCCGCGTCGAGCAGGTCATGGATCAGGGTTATCCCCCTCCAATGGGGCGTCCTGGGGAAGCCCGTCCCGCGCCGGTCCTGGAGGTAGAGGTTGCAGAGCGGCAGCGAGATCACGCGGATTGCCGCCTCCCGTACCAGGGCGATGGTCGAGCGCTGGCGGCGCGGCTCCTGAACGGCGAGGCTGCAGCAGTGGCCGCAGACCACCGGGTTCTGGAAGCCGTTGCGCAGCACGGCCTCGGCCAGGGTCCTAAGCACCTCCTGGCTGGGGTCGCCGCTCTCGTCCACGTGGAGATCGAGCCCGATGCCCCGGTCGCGCGCTATCGCGATCAACCGGTCAAACTGGGAGGGAAGGTCCGGGGTCATGGGCGACCAGCCGCCGAGCGCGCAGGCCCCGTATTTGAGCGACAGGTCCGCGATGGCGTCCCCCTGGGGTCCCACGTAGTTGGCGACCGCGGTCAGGGGGACGGTCTGGAGCATGATCCGGCCCCTCCAGGCCTCGCGAAGCTCCTGCATCGCGGCATGGTTCACCTCGCCCCAGGGCAGCCACGTGTCGACATGCGTGCGGACGACCCGGGTCCCG
>Ga0302157_10001972_pt1 | contig 24508 bp, 13 predicted proteins | sample I_Bog_N3_3_FD_193502 | JGI IMG/M metagenome (GOLD analysis project Ga0302157, IMG submission 193502) | Peat permafrost microbial communities from Stordalen Mire near Abisko, Sweden - I_Bog_N3_3 | ecosystem: Environmental > Terrestrial > Soil > Wetlands > Peat | place: Sweden: Abisko, Stordalen... | reverse complement strand
GTGCGCCCTTTCCCTCTTCTCCGCGGGGGGTGTCGGAGGAGGCCGGATCAGTCGGCGGGCCGGTCACACCTGCGAGTCTGGTGACCCGGGACGTGCGGGGCAAGCCGTCCCCCGCGGCGGGGTCATGGACGGATGCGCGCGTTGGTCGGGTCGTAGGGGGGGCGCAGCCCGACGGTGACCGCACAGATCCGCCCACCGACGTCGACCTCGTAGCGGCCGGTCGAGACGTGCTCGACCGTGACCGGCTGCCGGTCCTCGCGCCAGAGGTAGGCGAGCCCGACACAGGCCCCCAGGGTGGCGGACCAGGCCACCGACGTGACCTGGCCCGCCACACGACCATCGCGCCGCACCAGCTCACCTCCCCACAGCATGGGGTCGGCCTCCGCCAGTACGAACGAGACCAGGCGACGGCGCGGACCGTCGGCCGCCGCCTCCTCCACGGCCCGGCGTCCGATGAAGTCGACTCCGGAAGCGAGCTTGCACGTGAACCGGAGTCCGGCCTCGACCGGGTTGTGGTCGGGCGTGAGTTCCGTACCGAACGCCCGGTACCCCTTGTCCAGGCGGAGCGAGTTGATGGCGTAGTAGCCCGCACCGGTCAGGGGGATGTCGGTCCCGACGTCCACCAGGTCCTCGTAGACGCCGACGGCGAACTCGGTCGGCACGTAGAGCTCCCATCCCAGTTCACCGACGTAGGTGATCCGGGTGGCCCGCACGGACGACCGTCCCAGATCGATCTCCTGACTGGTGGCGAACGGGAACGCCGCGTCGGACAGGTCGGCGTGTGTGAGCCGCGACAGCAGCTCCCGGGACCGTGGACCCATCACCCCGTAGACGGCGTACGCCGAGGACACGTCGACCACGGACGCCTGCTCGTCGACCCCGATGTGCCGTTCGATCCACGCCAGGTCCCGCAGCACCGACGCCGACCCGGTCACCAGGAGATAGCGGTCCCGGGACACCCGGGTGACGGTCACGTCGGCCTCGTAGCCGCCGCGTCGGTTGAGCATCCCGGTGTAGACGGACCGGCCGACGGGCACGGACACATCCGCCGTGCAGAGCCGCTGCAACAGCGTCTCCGCGTGGCGGCCCGAGATGAGGAGCTTCCCGAACGACGTCTCGTCGAACAGGGTGACCGAGGACCGGGTCCGCCGCTGCTCCTCCGCCGACCAGTCCAGCCACCCGGGCCGGTCCCACGTGTAGTCGAGGACACGGTCGGCACCCGGCGGGGCGAAGACGTTGGCCCGTTCCCAACCCATCTTCGAGCCGAACAGCGCGCCGGCGTCCGCCAGCAGGTGGTAGACGGGTGAGCGCCGGAAGGGCCGGGCGGTGACCAGCTCGCGGTTGGGCCAGGGGATCTCGTAGTGGAGTCCGAGGATCTCGCCCACCCGGTCGTGCAGCCACTGGTTGTTGCCGTTGAAGGGCGCGAACCGTCGGATGTCCTGGGCCACGAGATCGGTGGTCGGCTCCCCTTCCACGATCCACTCGGCCAGCGCCCGGCCCGCGCCGCCGGCCGAGGCGATGCCCACCGAATTGAACCCGGCTCCCACGAAGAACCCCCGGAGCTCCGGTGCCTCGCCGATGATGAACTGGTTGTCCGGGGTGAAGCTCTCGGGTCCGTTGTAGAACTTCCGGATGCCGGTGTGGTGCAGGGCCGGGATGCGGACGAGCGCGCTCTCCATGAGGACGGAGAAGTGCTCCCAGTCCTCGTCGAGCAACTGGAACTCGAAGGGGTAGGGGAGCTGGTCCGGCGCCACCCAGGGTTTGGCCTCGGGCTCGAACCCGCCGATCACGAGTCCACCCACCTCCTCCTTGAAATAGGTGTAGCCGTCGGGGTCGCGCAGGATCGGCAGGTCCGTGTGCACACCCTCGATCTGCTCGGACACCACGTAGAAGTGCTCGGCCGAGTGCAGGGGCACGTTCACCCCGGCCAGAGCACCGACGGCCTTGGCCCACTGGCCGGCACAGTTGACCACCACCTCGGCCGCGATCGTGCCGCGGTCCGTGACCACCCCCGTCACCCGTCCTTCCGCCTGGTCGATGGCGAGCACCCGGGAACGTTCGATCACCCGGGCACCCCGGGCGCGGGCACCCCGGGCCAGGGACGCCGTGACGTCGACCGGGTTGGCCGTCCCGTCACCGGGTAGCCAGATCGCGCCCAGCAGATCGTCCGTGGCGAGCACCGGGTAGAGCTCCTTCGCCCGCTCCGGTGTGATGAGTTCGCACTCGAGGTCGTAGGCCTCCGCGGTGGCCGCCGTCCGGCGCAGCTGCACCATGCGTTCCTCGGTCCGGGCCACGGTCACCCCACCGCACCGCTTGAACCCCGTCGCCAGACCCGTCTCGGACTCGAGTTCCGAGTAGAGCTGCGCCGAGTACTGCACGAGCCGGGTGCCGCCTTCGGTCGCGCGGAGCTGACCGAGGAGGCCGGCCGCGTGCCAGGTGGTACCGCACGAGAGCTGGCCCTGCTCGACCAGCACGACATCGGTCCATCCGAGGCGTGTCAGGTGGTACGCGACGCTCGTCCCGACGATGCCTCCACCGATGATCACCACCTGTGCGCTGGTCGGTGGACCGGACTCTGTTGCCATGCGGATCGTTCCCCCGGTCGTCGTGGAAGGGTCAGTGGTCCCGCTGGACGTCGGCGATGAGCCGGTCGAGCTCCGACCCACGGAACGCGGCCACGGCACGCTCGTACTTCTCCATCCCCCACGTCCAGAAGTCGAACTCGAGTTCGCTGGTCGCCTCCTGGATCGAAGCCCACAACGTCCACCCGTACTGGGACAGGAGTCCCCACAGCCGGGCACGGGCCACCTTGTCGCGGCGGTGGGATCCGAAGTACGTGCGGACCAGCAGTTCGAGTTGGTCGTCGTCGAGATGGCACTCACTCCAGATGTTGCCCAGCTCGAAACAGGGGTCGTTGTTCCCGGCGTACTCGTAGTCGATGAGCCAGATCCGATTCCCGTCATCGATGAAGTTGCCGGCCAGCAGGTCGTTGTTGCAGGGCACCGTGGGACCGGCCCCCACCGCCAGGGCACCCCGGATGCGCCCGAGGTCGTCCGCGAACCCGAGGTAGCCCTCGGGGAGCCGGTACCCACACGTGCGTACCACGGCCAGGTAGCGCTGCTGGACGTCGAACATGTCGAACCCGCCGACGAACCGGGGGCCGTCGTGGAGACGCCGGCACGCGTCCGCCACCCGCTCGATCACCCCGGGTCGTCCGAAGTCGTCGTCGGTGAGGGTGCGGCCCTCGAGGAAACCGATCACCAGTGCGTCCTCACCGGGGACATACGCATGGACCGGGGCGCCAACGCCCGACGCCGCGGCGATGACGGAGTTCCGGTACTCGTGGTCGCGGTCGATGGCGAGCACGCCCGACCCACCGCCCGAGATGCGGACCACGTAGCTGCCGTCCGGCGTCGTCACCTTGTAGTTGCGGTTCGTCAGGCCCCCGGTCAACTCCGTCACGTGCAGCGGCCGGTCCCGGAACACCTCGACCGCGTCCCGCAGCGAGGCGGAGAGCACCGGGCTGTCCGGTGCCGGCGGTGCGTCCACGTGCGATCCGTCCATCTCCGCTCCCTGCGCACCGGCTGTCCGGCCGGAACAGCACCGGCACGGCGACTGTAGCGCCGGCGGTGGAGCCCCTCAAGGTCTAGACATGGCGGGCCTGACGGTGGGGCTGACCTGGGCGACCGGTAGCATCACGCCAGTGAGCCGGACCGACCTCCCCATCGACGTTCTGGACGGAGCGCCCACGTTCCCGGACCCGGACGGAGGACCGGCACACGCCGGAATCGCCCGCTGGCTCACCGACCTGATCGGACGGGGCGACCTGGTCCCGGGTGACCGGCTGCCCCGTGAGGACACGTTCGCGCGGTCCCTCGGTGTGAGCCGCATGACGCTCCGCCAGGCGCTCGCCACGCTCGAGGGCAAGGGCATGCTCGAACGGAAGTCGGGGCGACTCGGTGGCACCTTCGTGCGCGAGCCCCGGATCGAGTGTGACCTGACGGGGATGGCCGGGTTCACCGAACAGATGCGCCGGGCCAACCTGCGCGCCGGGGCCCGGGTGGTGTCGGCGGCCACGGTCGGGGCCAACGCCAAGACCGCCGCCGCGCTGTCCTTGCAGCGGTCGACACCGGTCCACGAGATCGTCCGGGTCCGGACCGCCCGACGCGAGCCCCTGGCCATCGAACGGTCGTACTTCCCGGTCGGTCCCTTTCCGGACCTCCTCGACCACAACCTGTCCGGATCGCTGTATGCCGTCCTGGCCCGTGACTACGGTCAGCGGCCGATCTCGGCCACCGAGTCGCTGGAGCCGGTGATCGCCCGTGCGGACGAGTCGGCCCTGCTCCAGGTGGAGGTCGGCACGCCGCTGATGCTGATCACCCGGACGGCCTTCACCGTGTCGGGGCTGGCCGTCGAGTTCGCCCGGGACATCTTCCGCGCCGACCGGATCAGGATCGCCCTGCGGACGGGCATCGACTGACGCGGCCCGTTCGGTTCAGATGCCCCGAGCCAACTCCTCGTCGGAGAGATCGACGGTCTGGCGGGGTCCGGTGAACCACTTCTTCACCGAGGCGTGCCAGTAGATCCACAACGCGATCATGGCCACGGGTACGACGATGATCGTGTAGTTCACGTATTTCAACGCGAAACCGTTGGTCCACGGCACCCCGAGGTTCGATGTCGGCATGAAGGCCATGAACGTCACGAGCACCACGTCCACCAGCGCCACGACGCACAGCCACTTGTACCGGGTGCCGAGGTTCCATCCGCCCTGTGTGAACTCCTCCCCCAGGCGCCAGCGGTGCCAGATCGGGATGGCGAAGCACCAGTAGAGACCGATGACCCCGATGGAGACCACCGCGTAGAAGGCGATCGGCACGGGCGCACCGGCGATGTCCACGGGGATCAGCGCCGGCGCGGTCAGGATGACCGCGATGACAGCGGTGAGGATGACGCCGGCCACCGGCACCTTCCGTCCACTGAGTCGCGACCACTGCTTGTGGCCCGGTACGGCGCCGTCGCGGCTGAAGGCGAACAGCATCCGCGAACAGCTGGTCGTGCAGGCCATCGTGCAGAAGAACTGGCCCATGGTGGAGATGAACAGGACCGCGGCACCCCACTTCGAGGTCAGGGCCTGGGCGAAGATCGTCGCCACGCCACCACCCGCCGCCGTGACCTTGGACTCGTCCTGCACGGCGAAGAGGAAGGCCAGCAGCAGCACCCATCCACCGATGGCCGAGTAGAAGATCGACTTCCACATGCCCTTGGCGGCGCTGTCCGCGGCCGACCGTGTCTCCTCCGACAGGTGGGCCGAGGCGTCGTACCCCGTGATCGTGTACTGCGTGAGCAGGGCGCCGATGGGCAGGACCACGATGAGGAATCCGAGTCCGTGCGTCTTGCCTCCGAAGAATCCGGTGTTGTTCACCGTCGACGTGAACACCATCGAGGCGCTCGCATGATGGTGGGGCAGGATGATCAGGATCAGGATGACGGCGGCGGCGCCGAACACGTGCCACCAGACGGACACGTTGTTGACCAGGGCCAGGAGGTGGCTGGAGAAGATGTTCACCACCGCGGCGATCACCAGGATCCCGATGAAGAACAAGAAGATGGTGTTCAGGCTGCCCGAGTGCCAGCTGGTCGAGAAGAAGCCGAGTGTCAGATCCAGGAACGTGGCGCAGCCGTAGGCCACGGAGGCCACGATGGCGAGCAGGCCGATCAGGTTGAGCCAGCCGGTGTAGTAGCCGGCCTTCGGTCCGCCCAGCTTGGATGCCCACCAGTAGATGCCACCCGAAGTGGGATAGGCCGACACCAGCTCGGCCAGGCAGAGTCCGATACACAGGATCAGCGCCGCGAGTATCGGCCAGCCCCAGGCGATGGCGGCCGGGCCGCCGCCGTTCCACCCACTCCCGAAGGTGGTGAAACAGCCGGCCAGGATCGAGATGATCGAGAACGAGATGGCGAAATTGGAGAATCCGGACCAGGAGCGGTTGAGCTCCTGCTTGTAGCCCAGTTCGGCGAGAAGTTCCTCGTCGGTACGCACCCCCAGTTCTTCGGGTTCGACCTCGAGTGGCTCAATTCCCTCGGGCACGTGCGTCCTCCTTCTCGTCGTCGCCTTCGAACGGTGAAGCGGAACTGCAGCAGCGGGCCCCTCGTGGTTAGGTGGAAGGTAACACCGGCGGGCTGTTGTGTCTAGATTCATTTCTCCGGTCCGGAGACGTCCTTCCGCGCCGTTCCGCGGCACCCGACGCGTCCGCCACGGCGCCGGTAACGTCGTCCCACGCCACCGTTGTGGCGACCGGACTGGGGAGAGGTGGCCATGGCACTCGACGTCGGGCACAAGGCGTTCGCACGCGAGGTGCGACTGGCCCGCACCGAGGGACGTCCGACCCCGTCCGTGGCCATCGTGGGTGGCGGACTGTCGGGCCTCGCCACCGCGATCCAACTGGTCCGTGCCGGTGTCCGCAGCTTCTCGATCATCGAGCAGTCCGACGGCGTCGGCGGCACCTGGCGCGACAACGTCTACCCCGGGGCGGCCTGCGACGTCCCGTCCCATCTCTACTCCTTCTCGTTCGCACCGAAGACCGACTGGTCGCGGCGGTTCGCGGAACAGCCCGAGATCCTGTCCTACGCCGAGGACCTCGTGGACCGCTACCGCCTGGCCCCGCATCTCCGGACCGGGACCACGGTGCGCTCCGCCCGGTTCGACCAGGAGTCGGGCACCTGGCGTCTCGACCTCGGTACGGACTCCGGGGACGAGGAGTTCGTCGCCGACACCGTGGTGTTCGCCTGCGGGCAGCTGAACCGGCCCCATCTGCCCGACATCGACGGGCTCGACTCCTTTGCGGGGCCGGCGTGGCACTCCGCCCGGTGGGACCATTCCGTCGACCTCACCGGCAGGAGGGTCGCCGTCATCGGGAGCGGGGCCAGCGCCATCCAGTTCGTGCCACCGGTCGCCCAGGCCGCGGGGTCGACCACGGTGTTCCAGCGCAGCCCGAACTACGTGGGGCCGAAGAAGGACCATCCGTACTCGTCGGGGACCCGCACCGCGCTGCGGCGCATCGCACCCCTTCGCTCGGCCTACCGGTGGTGGATCTACTGGACCCTCGAGATGCGCTGGCTCTGGTTCCGCCGGGACAGCCTCCCCGGGAGGCAGCTGCAGGGTATGTTCCGCAAGGGGATCCGCGACGAGGTGGTCAACGAGCGACTGCCCGAGCACGCCGTCGTGCCCGACTATCCGCTGGGGTGCAAGCGGGTGCTGATCTCGAACGACTGGTACCCGACGCTGCTCCGGCCCGACGTGTCGGTCGTCGATGTACCCGTGACCGCCATCGAGTCCGACGCCGTGGTCACGTCGGACGGCACCCGGCACCCGGCCGACGTCCTCATCTTCGGTACCGGCTTCGCCACCACGGACTTCCTGTCCCACATCCCGGTGACCGGCACCGACGGGCGCCTGCTGTCGGACGCCTGGTCGGACGGGGCGCACGCCTACCTCGGCTCCGCCGTGGCCGGCTTCCCCAACTGCTACGTGCTCTACGGGCCGAACACCAACCTCGGCCACAACTCCATCCTGTTCATGGTCGAGCGACAACTCAATCTCGTGCTCCAGGCACTGGCCGCCCAGGTCCGCGCCGCCGCCGGGTCGACCGGCGCCACCGTGACCGTGCGGGAGCGGGCCTACGAGCGCGACGACCTGCGCATCCAGCGCCGGATGCACCGGACCGCGTGGTCGGCCAGCTGCACCAGCTGGTACAAGGACGCGGCCGGACGGATCACCAACAATTGGCCGACCTGGACCGTCCGCTTCTGGTGGGACACACTCCGGATCCGACCCGACGATTTCGAGTCCGTGCCTGCCGACGGCGGCAGACACCCCGTCTGAACTGGGCGAACAGGTGACTGACCCCCGTCGGGTGGGCCGCATCGGTATCGTGGTGCGCCATGGCTCCCCCCGGTCCAGAGGGTCCCGGTCTCGACCCACCTCCGGCCGCGGCGGGTAGCAGGGGCACCTCGGGATCCACCTCCACCTTCGACGAGAGCGGTCTGCTCGCCCTGGGTGACCAGGTGTCCCGGGCGAAGGGTGCCGACCGGAAGCGGCGCCACACCCGGCACCGCACCCGGCACCGGAAGCTCTGGTGGACCCTCGGCACCCTCGGCGTCCTGATCGTGGTCGCGGTCGGCGGCACGGTGGGCTACGCCTGGTACCTCGACAGTCAGATCCACCGCTTCAACGTCAAGGGGCTGGTCGACGTCCCCTCGGACGGGGCCGACGCCGGCACCGAAAACATCCTCCTGGTCGGCTCCACCGACCGGTGCGCCCTGACGGTCCAGAACGCCGCCTACGGTCTGTGCTCGCAGGGCGTCAACGGGGTCAATTCCGACGTGGTGATGATCCTGCACCTCGATCCGCAGCGGCACAGCCTGTCCATCCTGTCGATCCCACGCGACCTGTTCGTGCCCAACGCCCGGGCCGAGGGGGCCAACAAGATCGACGCCGCCCTCTACGAGGGGCCCAGCCAGCTCGTGGCCGCCATCAACGAGGACCTCGGGATCCCCATCCAGCACTACGTCGTGCTCAACTTCGACACGTTCGCCAACGTGGTCGACGCCCTCGGCGGAGTCAAGATGTACTTCCCCGAACCGGTGTTCGACGCCTACTCGGGACTGCAGGTGTTCACCCCCGGCTGCGTCTCCCTCGACGGGGTCCACGCCCTCCAGGTCGTGCGGGCGCGGCACCTGCAGTACAAGCCGCCCGGGGTCACCACCACCGATCCGAACTACTGGCCGTTCGAGAACCAGAGTGATCTGGCGCGCATCCGCCGTGACCACGAGTTCCTCCGCGTCCTGGGCACCGCCGTCGCCAAGAACGGTTTGTCGAACCCGATCACCGATGCCCAGCTGATCAGCTCGGTCGCCCCCCAGCTCAACGTGGACCGTCAGTTCTCGACCTCGGACATGGTCTCCATGGTCCTCGACTTCCACGGCGTGAATCCCGACACGGCACCCCAGCTGACCCTGCCCGTGCAGGTCGACCAGTTCGGCTCCTACCAGTACAAGGGCGGCTCCTACGGCGACATCGAATTCCCCTCCAACGTCCAGGACGACAGCGTGATCGACCAGTTCCTCGACATCGGTCCCTCCACAGACACCATGACCGGGCAACCACTTCCCGCCCCCTCGACCGTCACCGTCTCCGTCCTGAACGGCAGCGGCACCACGGATCAGGCCAGCGACACCAGCACCGCGCTGGCCGCCCTCGGATTCAAGATGGTCGGTATCGGCGACAGCACCCCGGTGGGCGAGGAATCCGAGACGGTGGTCTACTTCGCCAACAAGACGGCGGCCGACCAGGCGGCGGCGGAGGCGGTGGCCAAGTCCCTCTCCGGTGCGGTCATCACCGCCCTCGGCCCCACGGTGGACGGTGCCCAGGTCACCGTGGTCACCGGCTCGCAGTTCACCGTCAATCCGCCACCCGCCGCGGCAGCGACTCCCACCACGGCGGCGACGGCAACCACGGCCCCGTCCACCACGACGACGACCACGACGACGACCACGACGAATCCCTCCACGGCCGCCTTCCAGGCGCCGACCCCCGCGGTCACGCCCCTGCAGCCCTGGGATCCCCGGTCGTGCACGGCTTCGGGCGGGCCCGGACGCTGAGCGGCACCGGAGCCGCCCGGCGACCGGGTGCCGACCGTCAGAAGCCGGAGTAGTGCGCGGGGATCTCGCCCATCTTCCCCGACTGGAAGTCCTCGAAGGCCTGGGCCACCTCGTCACGGGTGTTCATGACGAACGGCCCGTACTGGTACACCGGCTCGCCGATGGGCCGGCCACCCAGGATCAGCACATCGAGCTCCGGCGTGCGCTCCGAAGGCGAGGACGAGGCGCTGAGGGTCAGCGAGTCGCCCGCACCGAACACCGCGAGCTGGCCGGTCGTCACGGGACGACGGTCCTCACCGACGGTGCCGTCGCCGGCGAGTACATAGACCAGGGCGTTGAACGTCGCCTCCCACGGCAGGGTCACGGACGCACCCGCGGCCACCGTGGCGTGCACCATGGCCATGGGTGAGTGGGTCGACCCGGGTCCCTGATGGCCGTCCAGGCTCCCGGCGACCAGCCGCAGCAGCGCCCCGCCGTCCGGCGTGGTCAAGAGGGCCACGCGCTCGGGTCCGATGTCCTGATACGCCGGGTCGATCATCTTGGCCGACCGGGGCAGGTTCACCCACAGCTGGACCCCGTGGAACAGCCCGCCCGAGACCACCAGCTCGTGGGGTGGGGCCTCGATGTGGAGGATGCCGGAGCCCGCCGTCATCCACTGGGTCCCGCCGTTGGTGATCAGACCACCACCGCCGATCGAGTCCATGTGCCGGAACGTGCCGTCGATCATGTAGGTCACCGTCTCGAATCCACGGTGCGGATGCCACGGCGTGCCCTTGGGCTCCCCCGGCGCGTACTCCACCTCGCCCATCTGGTCCATGTGGACGAACGGGTCGAGCAGGGCCCGGTCCACGCCGGCGAACGCCCGACGCACGGGAAACCCCTCGCCCTCGAATCCACCCGGGGCGGTCGTCACCCCGAGGACCGGTCGCCCGGCAGTCGCCGGACCCGGCAGGGACACCCGGGGCAGGGTCAGCACATCGTCAACGGTCACGGCGGGCATGGTCACACTCCTTCTGAGTCGTGGTGCGACCTCCAGCATGCACCCGGAGGCCGCGTCGCACTCCGTACAACACTAGTTGTGCGCGCAACATTCCGCCTCCTGTGACCACTCGATCCTCGTCAGTCGGATCGGACACTTCGGCAGGTACGCTGTGAACAGGGACATGTCAGGAGACTCCAGGTGATCCGGCCACGAGGCGGAACGGCACGCCGTGGCGGTGACGGTCAAGACGAGCGGCTGGACGACCCGGTCGCGTCGGTCGGGACACGACTCCGCCAGACGAGGGAAGGTCGCGGCCTGGACCTCCTCAGCGTCCACGATCGCCTCGGCCGGCCCATCACCCAGATCGAGGCGCTCGAGCACGACGACCACGCCGCTCTCCCCGACGAGGCCCTGGCCGTGTCCACCCTCCGGCGCTACGCCACGCTGCTCGGTCTCGACGGCGACGACCTCCACGCCCAGTGGTCCGACGAACGTCGGGCGGCGGGCATCGACATCTCCGCGACCCGGTCGGTCCCGGCGGTGACCAGCGTGGTGGCCGCGGTGACCACCGGACCGGACCATCTCCGGGCCTTCACCGAGACGGGCGAGGTGCCCCAGGTCGGCGGGCGGGTGACCTCGGCGTCCGGGGCATCGGGCAATTACGACTACCAGGTCAACACCGGTCCGCCCACGGGGACGTTCCCCGTCGTCCCCCGGGGCGACCTCCGACGGAGCCGCCGCTCCGTGGCGCGGGCGCGGCGTCGCATGAAGGCCCCGACCTGGCTGAAGGTCCTGACCTGGCTGACCGCCTTCCTGGTGGTGGTCGTGGCGGCCGGCTGGGTACTGCTCTCGGTGAAGCCGACCCTCCTGGCCCGGGCCCACATCCTGCGTGTCGTCCCCCCCGGGTCCGGGGCCACAGGCGCCGGCGCGTCGACCCCCTCGACCCCGGTGCCGCGCCAGACCTTCCCCGTGCAACCGACCGGTACCTCACCGTCGGGGGCCTCGTACTCGGTGGCCACCCACAAGTTCGACGTGGTCATCGCCACCACGGGACGCTGCTGGGTCCAGGTGACGAGCTCCTCGTCGCCGGTGCCACTCGTCAGCGGGGTCCAGAACGGGGGCCAGCTCCTCACGTTCCCGGCCCAGGGCACCATGACCGTCGAAGTCGGCTCGTCGGCCGTCACCGTCGGCGTGACCATCGCCGGCAAGAGCGCCTTCACCGACGCTCCCAAGGTGGTGCCCTTCACCTACACGTTCGCCCCCGCCTGATCCGGGCCGGAGCACGCTCCGGTCAGCGCTCGGCCGGGCTCGGTCCCCGCTCGGGATACATCGGAGTCAACGAGCTGCCCGCCTCCTCGTAGGCGGCATCGAGCTCGGCGTCGATACGGGCCGTGCGACGCCCCTCGAACCGCAGCCACTGGATGAACACCGGGATCAACGCCAGGAAGGTGAACAGCTCCGCCCCGATCCAGAGGATCCCGGCCCCGGCGTGGGTGCCACCCACCGTGTACATCGAGGCGACGGGACGGGTCGACGTCAGCAGCGCCAGGGCCAGGAACGATTCGATGGGCACACCCAGGAGCAGTGCCACCATCTTCATCCCGTGGCCCATCGGCCAGTGCGGGATGTAGTCCACACCCACGATGGGCCACCAGAAGTGGAGTGAGGCCACGAGGAACGCGATGTTGACGAGATCCATGATCCACATGTGCTCCATCGCCACGTTGACCGCCGACGTGAGGAAGAACGCAAACATGCCCAGGTAGTAGAAGGCGGCTGTGGGCACCGGGTGGCTCCACCACCGGAACGCCCGTGAGTTGAGTACCCGCAGCAGGCGGACCTTCACCTTCCGGCTCGAGGTCTGCAGCGCCAGGGTCATCGGGGCTCCGAGGGCCAGCAGGGGCGGGGCCAGGACCATCAGCAGCAGGTGCTGGATCATGTGGGCCTGGAAGTACCCCATGGTGAAGGTGGCGACGGGGGACTGCAGGGCCAGGTCGATCATCACCAGGCCGGCGACGAACGACACGGTACGCATGCGGCTCCAGGAGCGTCCCCTGGCCGAGAGCGCCCAGACCGCCTGGAGGTACCAGGCCCCGACCGCCACACAGGTGACGAGTGTGAGCAGGGCGAAGGGACTCGTGTCCCACGACGTCAGGACGTTGTGGAAGCTGAAGCCGACGGGGTGCATGTCCGACATCCCCCGCACTAGGGCGTTCCGATCCGGTGTGCCACGGCGTCCAGACTACCGACCGGTCCCGGATCCTCCCATTCGCGCCGTGGGTCCCTGCGTGACCCCCGACCCCGGGATCCGGCGATGCCGCGGGTTAGCGTGTCCCGAGTGGCTCGGAGGGGATCGTGGATGAAGGGCAGCGGAGCGTGACCACGACGATCGGTGACCGACTGGTGGCGATCTGCGGTGGCGAGCACGTCGATCTGGGCGACGAGGTGTCCGACGACTGGAGCCACGACGAGGCCCTGGTCGGCGAAGCGGTCCGGCCGCTGGCCGTCGTCCGGCCGGGCACGGTCGACGAGGTCGCCGCCATCGTGGTGGCCGCGGCCGATCTCGGGGTCCCCCTCACGGCCCGGGGCTCGGGCACGGGTCTGTCGGGGGCGTCCGTACCGGCCGAAGGGGGCATCGTGGTCTCGTTCCAGCGGATGAACTCCGTGGTCGAGATCGATGAGGCCAACCAGGTGGCGGTCGTGGAGCCCGGGGTCACCCTGGCCGAGCTCGATGCGCTCCTGGCCCCCCTCGGCCTCGTGTACCCCGTATTTCCGGGTGAGCAGTCGGCGAGCATCGGCGGGAACATCGCCACCAACGCCGGCGGCATGCGGGCCGTCAAGTACGGCGTCACGCGCCACCACGTGCTCGGCGTCGAGGCCGTGCTCGGTACCGGCGAGATCATCACCACGGGCGGGCGGTTCGTGAAGGCCACGAGCGGCTACGACCTGACACAGTTGATCATCGGCTCCGAGGGCACGCTCGCCCTCGTGACCCGGGCCATCCTCCGACTGCACCCCCGTCCGCCGCACCTCTCCACGGTGCTGGCCCCCTTCGCCACGCTCGAGCGGGTCACCGAGGCGGTCCCGCCGGTGGTCGCCAGCGGAGTGGGGCCCCTCCTCGTCGAGTACATCGACATGATCTCCATGGCCGGGATCACCGCCAACGCCGGTATCGACCTCGGGATCCCCGAGGGGGTGCGGGCCGCCGCCCTGGCCTATCTGGTCATCGTGCTCGAGGGCTACGACCCGGCCCGGCTGGAGGAGGACACCGTCGCCCTCGCCACCCAGCTGGCCGACCTCGGGGCCCTCGACGTCTACGTACTGCCGGACCAGGCCGGCCAGCAGCTGATCACGGCCCGGGAGCACGCGTTCTGGGCATCGAAGGCCGCTGGGGCCGACGACATCGTCGACGTGGTCGTGCCGCGGGCCACCATTCCCACCTACCTGGCCACCGTCGGCGAGCTGGCGGGGGCCACCGGCTCCCTGGTGGTCGGATGCGGACACGCCGGTGACGGCAACGTGCACCTGTCGGTCTTCCAGCCCGATCCGGGCGTCCGCCGCGGGTTGGTCCACGACATCCTGGCGGCCGGAGCGGCGCTGGGCGGGGCCGTCTCGGGCGAGCACGGCATCGGCACGGCCAAGCTGGACTCGTTCGCCGACCTGGAGGACCCCGTCAAGATCGACCTCATGCGTCGCATCAAGGCGGCCTTCGACCCGTCGGGCATCCTCAACCCCGGCAAGGTCTTCCGCCCCTCGACTCCGGAAGGAGCCCGTCCGTGAACGGAGCCCAGTCCCTCATCCGCACCCTCGTCGCCCACGGCGTCGACACCTGCTTCATGAATCCGGGGACGTCGGAGATGCACTTCGTCGCCGCCCTCGACGACGTGCCCGAGATGCGCGGCGTCCTCGCCCTCTTCGAAGGGGTGGCCACCGGCGCGGCCGACGGATACGCCCGGATCGCCGGCCGTCCGGCGGCCACACTCCTGCACCTCGGGCCCGGCCTCGGCAACGGTCTGGCCAACCTCCACAACGCGCGCCGGGCCCACAGCCCGATCCTGAACATCGTCGGCGACCACGCCATCGTCCACCGCCGCTACGACGCCCAGCTCCAGTCCGACATCGAGACGGTGGCCCGCAACGTGTCCACCTTCGTGCACACCACCGAGTCCACGGACGCCCTCGGCGCTGACGCCCACGCCGCCCTCGTGGCGGCCCACGGTCCACCGGGCTCGGTCGCCACCCTGATCCTGCCCGCCGACGTCTCGTGGTCCGAGGGAGGGGTGGTGTCCGGACCCCACGACGGAGGCGGGACGCGGCCCGACCCGGGTGCCCCACCGGACGCCGCGGTGGTGGAGGTGGCCGCGGCGGCCCTGCGGTCGGGGGAGCGCTGTGCGCTGTTCATCGGCGGGCGGGCGTGCCGGGGAGCGGCACTGGACCAGGTCGCCGCCCTGGCGGCCGCCACCGGCGCCGAGCTGCTGTGTGAGACGTTCCCGGCCCGGCTCGAACGGGGCGCAGGACGACCCCCCGTGGAGCGGCTGGGCTACCTCGCCGAGTTCGCCACCCTGCGCCTCGAGGGGATCCGTCATCTGATCCTCCTGGATGCCCGGTCCCCCGTCTCGTTCTTCGCCTATCCGGGCCGGCCGAGCGACCTCGTGCCCGACGGCTGCACGGTCCATGCCGTGGCCGGATCGGCCGACGACCTGACGGCCGCCCTGCACGCCCTGACCGCATCGGTCCGCCCGACGGCCGGATCCGGGGCCCGCCAGGAGGCCGGACGACCCGAGCTCCCCTCGGGCCCACTGACCGCCCAGACCGTCTGCCAGGCCCTCGGGGCACTGCTGCCCGAGGGGGCGATCGTGTCCGACGAGGGGAACACTTCGGGACTCTTCGCCCCCGGGGCCACCGCCGGGGCACCACCCCACGACTGGTTGACGCTCACCGGCGGTGCCATCGGGCAGGGGCTCCCGGTGGCGGTCGGCGCCGCGGTGGCCGCCCGGGACCGTCGCGTGATCGCCCTCGAGGCCGACGGGAGCGCGCTCTACACCGTCCAGGCGCTGTGGACCATGGCCCGCGAGGGCCTCGACGTCACGACCATCGTCCTCAACAACCACTCCTACGCCGTACTCAACATGGAACTCGACCGCGTGGGCGCGGACGACCCCGGGCCGCGGGCCCGGGACATGCTCGATCTCGGGCGGCCGGACATCGGCTTCGTCCCCCTGGCCCAGGGCCTCGGCCTGCACGCGGCCCGGGCCGACACCACCGAGCGGTTCAACGAGGAGCTGGCCCGGGCCCTCGCCACCCCGGGCCCGAGCGTGGTCGAGGCCGTGGTGCCCGGTCTCCTCTGAGCGTTTCTGCCGGGGGGATCGGCGGGGGATGACGGATCCGGGAGCGGGACGGACCCGTACCCATTGCCGTCGGACCACTTCCTGTGCTGGAATTGGCCCACGCTGGTGGGAGCTTCCACCCGACGAGAGGGGCATCTCGTGTCACACCGACTGGTCCGACTGGGCATCACCGCGCTCGGCGCCGGCGCGCTCATCGCCCCGGTCGCGGTCGCCGTGGCACCCGGGTCCGCCGCTGTCACCGTCTCGGGATCGATGATCCGGGCCACCGGGCAGCGCTCGACCAACTGGTCCGGTTACGCCCTCGCCGGCAGCTACTCATCGATCTCCGGATCGTGGACCGTCCCCGAGGTCACCCCCACCGCCGCCTCCGCCTATTCGTCCACCTGGGTCGGCATCGACGGTCTGGCCAACCAGAACCTGATCCAGGCCGGCACCGAGTCGGACGTGATCAACGGCGTCACCCACTACGACGCGTGGTGGGAGATCCTCCCGGCCGCCGAGCGGGTGGTCCGCCGGGTCGTCGTCAGGCCCGGCGACCACATCAGCGCCTCGATCTCCCGCGGTGCCGGCAAGAAGTGGGCGATCACCCTTACCGACACCACCTCGGGCACCGCGTTCACGGTCGATCGCGACTACAAGGGTCTCGGCACCTCGGCGGAATGGATCGAGGAGCGGCCCGAGATCGGCCGGTCGCTGTCGGCCCTGGCCGACTACGGGTCGACGACCTTCACCGGCCTGACCGCCGACGGCACCGTGCCCGGGCTGGTGCCGGCGGACGCTCTCTCCATGGTGGTCAGCACCGGGTCCCCAGCCATCTCGACCCCGTCGGCGCCGTCGACCCACGGCGACGCCTTCACCGTGTCCTACGGTCAGGTGACCCCACCCGCCCCGGCTGGCTGACCCCGGGGGTCTGCCGTCAGGCAGTCCGTACGGGGCTACGGATCGGCCGGCGGTCCGAAGGGCGACACCGCAGGACGGTCGAGGAGATCGTCGACGTCATCATCGACGACCAGTCCGGCCACAAACTCCGCCGTCCGCTGCCGCCCCAGGGCCTGCAGCTGTTCCACGATCGCCGAGTACCGCTCGGCCCGGTCCGGCGAGGCGGCCTGGGCCGCGTCGAGCGCAGTGAGCGCCTCGTGGTACGACCCGGTCCGGGTGGCGTTGTCGGTGACGAGCTCCAACAGCTCCAGGAACCGGTATTCGACCAACTTCCGGACGTCGTCGGCCCAGGTGGCGTAGCGGTCCGACGGCAGGAACGGCCCCGTGGCCAGTGCCAACGCCGCGTAGGCGCGCTGGACGGCCAGTGAGCCCGTGGTACCCCGGACCCGGTTGCTGGCGGCCAGGAACTCACGGACGTCCACCCACGCCGGGACGAGGAGCAGGTGGTCACCCTCGCGCTCCACGAGTTCACCTGATGCCGACCGCAGCCGGTGGAGCACCTGGCGGAGCCGACTCCGTCCGACGCTCAGCGAAGCATCGGGGAAGAGATGGTCGATGACCATGTCGACCGGCAGTCCACTCTCGTGGAGAGCGAGCATCCGCACCAGCTCCACCGGTTTGCCACCCGGCAGGCTCACCGCCGTGCCGTCCGCCCGGGTGACCGAGGTCGTCCCGAACAGTCGGACCAGCAGTGGACGCCCGGACAGCAGCATCTCCCGGGCGACGACCGATCCCGCCTCTTCGGCCAGGGCCGCCACCGACCAGGACAGGATGGGCTCACCGTACTGGGCGATCTGCACCCCTCCGCAGGCCACCGCGTGGTCGAGCGCCCGGGCGGCGAGCTCGCCCGCTCCCTCCCGACCGGCGCGGAACGTCGCCCAGGCGGTGAGGAGGAGCTGACGCCAGACGAGGCGCTTCTCGAGCCAGTCCTGCCGGACCGTCCGCTGCAGCACGTCGAGGGCCTCCAGCGGGTCACCCGAGCGGGCCAACCTGGCGGCGAGGGTCTGCAGGACGTCGGGGTCGTCGTCTCCGGCGCGGGCCCGGCCACGCTCGTAGTAGTCCCACGCCTGCTCCTCGAGGCCCACGCGGTCGAGCAGCTGCGCCGCGTCGAGCAGCATCGAGGTCCCGATGTGGCTGTCGAACCATTCGTGGCCCGATGCCTCGCGCTCCGCCTCCAACAGCAGGCGTTCGGTGGCGCGGGCATCCCCCCGGGCCGCCGCCACACGGGCCCGGCTGTCGGCGATCTCACCGAGGACCTTGTCTATGCCGACGCGCGAGGCGAGGGTCCAGGCCCGATCCAGGATCCGGTCGGCGTCGTCGAGTTCGCCGAGATCGATGAGCACGTCGGCGTAGTAGCCGAGGGAGGCGGCGAGGCGGTGGCTGCCCGGATCCCAGGTCTCGAGCGCCTCGGCGATCAGCTCCTTGGCCCGGGGCAGGTAGCCGATGCTCTGGAACCACACTGAGTATCCCCACCGCAACAGGGCGGATCCGAGCCACTCTCGGTTGTCCAGGGCCCGGAACTGGTCCGCGGCATCGGCGAACGCCAGCTCGGCCCGGGCTGTGGCCGCGTCGGTGCCGGTCCAGGCCAGCGCCTGGCCGGCGGCCAGCTGCGCCCGACCGATGGCGATCCGGCAGGTGGGGTCTGCCTCCGTCAGCACTTGGTCGGCGAGGCGGACAGCCTCCTCCGGGCGGTTCAGCCAGCCCGATGCGTTGACCGCCCGCTCGGCCAGGAGTTCGAGCCGCCAGTCGCGCCCCGGGGGCGGCGGCGGAACCTCCCCCCGGGCGACCAGATGCTCCAGCCGGTCGAGGAGGAGCGTCCGCTCGGCGTACCGTGACCACGGCTCGAGGATCCACGCCTGCTCGAGTAGCTCCACCGGATCGTCCATGGCCGCGATCCGCGGTTCCGAGAACTCCGTCGGCCCAGTCACCTCTGCAGAGTATTTGCCGGTCCACCCGCGGGACCAAATCGTCTCACGCTGGTCTCACGCCCCGTCGCTACCTTGACGTCGGTAGCCACGACCAGGTGTGCCGCGCCGGGACACCGCTAACCTGCGGCCTCCGGGACACGGCCCGCGACGTCCCGCCCCCGGGGTGGGGGGTTGCCGCGTGAAGGGCGTGACCCACCCGGAGTCGGAGCACGGTCGGACATCGATGAGGAGGAAGCCGGATGGGGCAGGAACTGGGCGCATCACGTCGAGGTACCGGAGGCGACCCTCGGCGGCGCTTCCGCCACCTGGTGACCATCCTCTGCTCCATGGTGCTGCTCGTCGGCGCGTTCGTGGTCTCCGGCGTGCCGCTGGCGGGCGCCGATCCTTCGATCCCGAACTGCTCCTCCGGCGGGTACCCGTGTGGCTACTACATCTCGGTGAACGGGACCTCGGAACTGGCCGGCGAGAGCACCATCAGCCCCAGCGTGATCACCACCGGGACCGAAGTGGTCCAGACCGCCACCGTGGAAACGGGCCCACAGTCCTACACGTCCGGCAACATCAGTGGCACCACCGGCATCTACTACGTGACGATCACCGGTCTGGACGGCCCCCTGGTGAGCTACTCACCCCAGGGCGGCGACGGCATCACGACGTCGGTCAACGGCTCGCAGGTGACCTGGGGGTCGTCGACGCCGTTCTCCGAAGGAGCGGTGTTCACCCTGACCAACACCGCCACGACGATCGGGGCCAGCTGCGGCGGTTCCCCCTGCGTCGCCCAGGGAACGCAGTGGGGCAGTGACGGCAACATCAACGCCCCCGGGTTCTCGTTCTCGCAGTTGGTGGACACGGAGTCGGGCGGCAGTACCCCTCCCACGGCGGGGATCAACTACCACCCGACCGGCACCACGCCCAACCAGTGGGTCTTCGACGGTTCACCCTCCATCGCCGGCGCCGGCTCGAGCATCAGCTCGTACGCGTGGAACTTCGGGGACGGCACCACGGGCTCGGGAGAGACCGTCACGCACAAGTTCGCCAGTGAGGGGAGTCGCACCGTCACGCTCACCGTGACCGACGCGGACGGGCAGCACAACACCACCTCCACGACGCTGTCCCCGGCCCTACGGATCGAGCAGGTGGTCTTCGATCCGACCAAGGTCGAAGCCAACAGCTCGTTCCCGACCAAGGTCACGGTGGAGAACGACGGGCCGGTCACCGTGGACGGGGTGGTTCCCTATGGCTCGATCAGCCCCTCGGAGGCCGCCCGGATCACCGGGGCGTCCAGTCCGGCATCGGCCGACCTACCGCCCGGCATGTCCCAGACCTACTCGGTGCCGACCTCGGCGTTCGGTGACAACCAGGCGACCCTGACCGAGGCCGCCACCGGAGTGACGGCCGACTCCGGCCACACGACCGTCACCGCACCCACCGTGACCCGGAACTTCACCGTCGGCAACCCCGGACTCACCATCACGGTCGACGCCGAGGCCGTCCAGAAGAACGACGACTTCAGCGTCAAGGTGACCGTCACCAATCCCGGCACCCAGGACGTCTCCAACCTGGTGTGGGGCGACCCCAGCGGGCTCATCAACGAGACGGTGAACCCGGCCAACTCCTACGGGCCGCCGGCGACCGTCGCCACCCTGTTGACCGGTCCCGACCCCGCACCTCCCACCAGCCTCGCCTCCGGCGAGGTCCAGGCGTTCACGTACCTGTTCAACGCCTCGGCACAGGGACTGGCCGTCTTCACCGCCCGCGCCGAGGGCACACTCCCCGACGGCACCGAGATCGGTGGATCGGCGGCCGAGACGGCGTCCATCAGCGATCCGGACGCCCCGTCGAACATCGACAACGTCGTCCAGCAGGCGATGACCGGGACCAATACGGTCGTGGCGTCCTCGGTCACCTCGACCCAGGCGATCCTGTCCAACGACATCCAGACGACCATCGGGACCAAGGCCCCCAGCTACGACCAGCAGCTGGCCGTGCAGCAGGCCGGGCTCCCGCCGGAGTTCGCCTCCCTCGGCAACAACACCACGGTGATGGACTGGTTCCTCGACCAGTACGGCAAGGACGCCGATGCCGAGCTGCGGGCCGACGGGAACCAGCTCGGCAAGTTGATCACCACGGTGGCATCGGTGGCATCGGACCCCGTCGCGCTGCGCAATGTCGAGTCGCAACTCTACGACTACGTCAAGTCGCTGCCGCCCTCCGTCGTGCAGTCGCTGGCGTCCAACGGCAGCTACCTGGCCCAGGCCGTCGCCCTCACCTACAGCGGTCAGTCCGCGGTGCCGACGCTCGACCAGATGGCCCAGCAGGTGCAGGCCCTGCCCTCCACGCTGCAGAACGAACTCAACATCATCGCCGACGGGGAGACGACGCTCGCGCTGCAACGCCAGTCCCTCTGGAAGAGCAATCCACAGCAGTACGTCCGGGACGTCGCCGACATCAGCTTCGACGCCACCAAGGCGGCCGGCTCGGCCGAACTCGCCGTGCTCGTCGGTGAGGGCGGCGGGAAGGTGGTCGGCGCGGGTCTCTCCCAGTTGAAGTCCCTCGGTGGGTTGGCCCAGGTGGCCGACACCTCGGAGGCGATCACCGCGGCGGCCAATACCGCCGATCCGACGCTGTCCGCGGCGACGGGCGCCAACGACTCACTCGCCGCACAAGCCGACGGGGCCATGAACGCCTACCAGAAGATCCCGACCGGCACGTCGTTGACCGCGGCCAACCTGACGAACGAGGCCGGCATCCTCCCCGGTGACGCCCAGTCGCTGCAGAACATCATCGCCAACGTCAAGGAGAAGTTCGGCGTCGACCTCGACGTCGGTGTGCGGACCAGTGAGCCGCTGTCGGCCGGCATCGACGGCACGCCCAAGCCTGAGATCATCAAGCCCAAGGCGTGCAGCACCATGGACCTGCTCCTCGGTTGCGATCCGAGCCAGGCGGGCCGGGCGGGCGTCTACGACCCCGTTCCCCTCGACCCCACGACGGTGGCCAAGATGGACGAGGCGTCACCCGGGTTCGCCGCCCAGTACGAGGCCCGGCTGTCGACCCAGCAGAAGCTGTGGCAGGACTGGCAGAGCGGGACGAGCAACCTGAACCAGCTGGTCCAAGGGTCGGCCGAGGCCACAGCCAACGGTCAGCAGGGCATCACGGCGATCATCGCCCGGCCAGGCGATCCGACGGTTCCGTTCAACATCGCCTACCTGGAGCAGCTCAACGACCCGGCGTTCCTGAAGGCCAATTCGCAGTACTTCTACACCGACGGGGTCGTCGACCCCACCAAGGTCGACTCCTACCGCAGCATCCTGTCCGACTACAGCGACAACATCACGGTCAACATCAAGGCCGTGCCCAATGCCAACGGGGTCAGCTTCGTCGACGGACTCACCAACAAGCCCTATGTGAGCGACCTGGATCTGCAGTTCGTCGCCCCCGCCGACGGTCAGTCCTATCCGGCGGGACAGAAAGGTCAGATCGAGACCTACGTCATGTCACAGCTCCGCTCGACGGTGGAGCGCTTTCCGGGACACGGCTGGAGTACCGGCACCCCCGACCTGACCTCGAAGTTCGCCGACGTCGGCTTCTCCTTCGACCTCGGCACCACCGATCCGGTCAACGGTCCGGCCAAGGCCGCCAGCCTCTACGCGCGACTCCAGGCGATCAAGCAGGACCTGCTCAACCAGGCCATCCTGACCGTCGACCCGACGCAGCGACAGGCGCTGATCAACCAGGCGAACAAGCTCGGGAGCTACACGATCGACGGGATCCTCCAGAAGTGGCCGCCCGGGGAGAAGATCATCATCTTCACCGCCGGGGACATCCGCTCGGGCTACACACCGTTGGTGGCGGGTCATGCGCTCACCGACCAGCTCCGCCCGCGGAGCGCCGCGCCACACGCCACCTTCGACGGCGTCACGCCCGTCACCTATACCGTCAACTCCACGGCGGACAGCGCGCCGGGCGGCGGCGTGTGCGCCTCCGGCAGTGGCGGCTGTTCGTTGCGGGAGGCCTTCAACGAGGCCGACGCCGCTTCCACCCCGGTGGACATCACGGTGCCCGCCGGGACCTATGACGTGGCCACTCCCCTGTCGGCCGACGGGGACATCACCGTCACCGGCTCGGGCGAAGGTGCGACCACCGTCGACGCGCAGCAGACCGGGGGCGTGGTGAACGCCGAGGGGGGCACCCTGTCCCTCGACGGCCTGACCCTCACCGGTGGCAACGACGGCGGCTCGCTGGCCGACGGGGGTGGCGCCCTGTACGCCTACGACACGTCCGTCAGCCTGTCCCAGGTGGCGGTCACCGGCAACGATTCCGACGGCCCGGGAGGTGGAGTGAGCGTCTGGGACGGCTCGCTCGACGTCAGTGCCTCGTCATTCGCCGACAACGCCGGCCAGCAGGGTGGCGCCGTGTACGCCGCCAACTCGGCCCTCAACGTGAGCGGGACCTCGTTCACGGGAGACGGGGGCAGCATGGGGGGTGGGGCGATCTTCGCCAGCTACCCGACGAGCTTCGCGGTGTCGGGGTCGTCGTTCACGGACGAGACGGCCAACGGTTCGGGCGGCGCCATCTACCTCGAGGGTGCGCCGAACGGGGCCACCCCTCCCCCCTTCACCATCGATTCCTCGACGTTCAGCGGCAACGACGCCGCCGACGATGGCGGTGGTCTGTACGTGGGCGATCTCACCTCCTCCGACGGCCACGGAGGCTCCCTCGCCGTCACCGACAGCACCTTCGGGACGACCGACTCGGTCGTCACCCCGTCGGCGACCCGTGGGTCGGTGGTACGACCGGACGACGCACCGGCCACGGGGAACACCGCAGCCGTCGGCGGAGGAGCGGCGATCGATGACGGAGCGGTCTCCTTCACCGACACCGACTTCGGGTCCGACACCGCCGGCGACGGTGGAGGTGGGGCCATCGCGTCGTCCGGCGCCCTGACCATCGGCGGTGGCACGTTCTCCGACAACTCCTCGTCCACCTCCGGCGGGGCACTCGCCGTCGTCGGCACCCTGCACCTGACGGACACACCCACGTTCTCGTCCAACAGCGCCGGTGGGCTCGGCGGTGCACTCGCACTCACCGGGGACGGGCCCTACACCATCACCTCGGGTCACTTCGAGGGCAACTCCAGCGACGTGGACGGCTCGGCCGTGTGGATCAACGGGAGCAACCTGTCCAGCGGGACCGCGGTCACCTTCGGAGCGGGCCAGTCGGTCGACACGACCGGACTGCCACCGACCTCGGACGCCGGCTACCGGACCATCGGCGCCGACGGCGGGGTGTTCGCCTTCGGTCAGGACCAGTTCCTCGGATCGGCGGTGGGAACGCTTCCGGATGCGGTCGGTGGCGCCGACACCCCGGACGGCCAGGGTTACTGGATCGTGGCCGCCGACGGCGACGTCGCCGCCTACGGAGATGCCACGAACTACGGGTCACTGCGAGGCACGCACCTCAACCAACCCATCGTGGGCATGGCGGCCACGCCGGACGGCAAGGGCTACTGGCTCGTCGCCTCCGACGGCGGCGTGTTCTCCTACGGGGACGCCTCGTTCCACGGGTCGGCCGGTGACATCCGCCTCAACCAGCCCATCGTGGGCATGGCGGCCACGCCGGACGGCAAGGGCTACTGGCTCGTCGCCTCC
>Ga0302157_10001965_pt1 | contig 24565 bp, 20 predicted proteins | sample I_Bog_N3_3_FD_193502 | JGI IMG/M metagenome (GOLD analysis project Ga0302157, IMG submission 193502) | Peat permafrost microbial communities from Stordalen Mire near Abisko, Sweden - I_Bog_N3_3 | ecosystem: Environmental > Terrestrial > Soil > Wetlands > Peat | place: Sweden: Abisko, Stordalen... | reverse complement strand
GGCATTCTTCGCGCGGCCCGAGACCTTCACGCTCGGCGTTTGCAATGGCTGCCAGATGCTCGCCGCGCTGCAGGAACTCGTGCCCGGCAGCGAGGGCTGGCCGCGTTTCGTACGCAATCGCTCGGAACAGTACGAAGCGCGCCTCACACTCGTGCGCGTACCCGCATCGCGCTCGGTGTTGTTCGCCGGGATGTCCGATTCGATCCTGCCGATCGCCGTTGCGCACGGCGAGGGTCATGCCGAATTTCCGGCGGCTGCCGGAGTGCATCGCCTGCAGGAGGGCGGCATGGTGAGTCTGCAGTTCGCCGATCGCCGCGATCGGGTCACCGAACGCTATCCGGAGAATCCGAACGGCTCGCCCGCAGGCCTTGCCGGGATCTGCAATGCCGACGGTCGCGTGACCGCGCTCATGCCGCATCCCGAGCGCGTGTTTCGCACGGTGCAAAACTCCTGGGCGCCGCGCGATTGGGGTGAGGATGGCGGCTGGACGCGCCTGTTTCGCAATGCACGGGTGTTCGTGGGGTAGCTCGCGCGCAGCCGGCCCTCAACCCGCGAGGGGTTTGTACCGAAGGCGATGCGGCTGGGCTGCATCCTCGCCGCGCCGGCGCTTGAGATCCTCGATGTATTCCTGGTAGTTGCCCTCGAACCAAGCCACCTGAGAGTCGCCTTCGAAGGCGAGGATGTGGGTCGCGATGCGATCGAGAAACCAGCGGTCGTGGGAGATCACCACGGCGCAGCCCGGAAATGCGACGAGCGCCTCTTCGAGGGCGCGCAGGGTTTCGATGTCGAGGTCGTTCGTGGGTTCGTCGAGCAAGAGGACGTTGCCGCCGGATTTCAGGACTTTCGCGAGATGGACACGATTGCGTTCTCCGCCCGAGAGATCGCCGATCACCTGCTGCTGCTGGACGCCCTTGAAGTTGAAGCGTCCGACGTAGCCGCGTGACGACGTCTCGTAGTTTCCGACCTTGATGAGGTCGAGTCCCCCAGAGATTTCCTGCCACACGGTGTTCTTGTCGCCCAGCGACTGGCGCGATTGGTCGACGTAGGCGAGTTTCACGGTCGGGCCCATGCGGATCTCCCCCCCGTCGGGCGCTTCGAGTCCGGCGAGCATGCGGAACAGGGTCGTCTTGCCGGCGCCGTTCGGTCCGATGATGCCGACGATGCCGCCCGCGGGCAGGCTGAAACTCAGCGAATCGATGAGCAGCCGATCACCGAACCCCTTGCGCACGCCCTGGCATTCGATGACGAGGTCGCCGAGGCGCTCGCCGGGCGGAATGTAGATCTCGTTCGTCTCGTTGCGCTTCTGGAACTCCTGCGAGGAGAGCTCTTCATAGCGCTGCAGGCGGGCTTTGGATTTCGCCTGGCGCGCCTTCGGATTGGTGCGCACCCACTCGAGTTCGCGCTTGATCGTCTTCGCGAGCGCGTCCTGCTGGCGATTTTCCTGGGCCAGCCGCTGCTCCTTCTGCTCGAGCCAGGACGAGTAATTGCCCTCCCAGGGAATGCCGTGGCCACGGTCGAGTTCGAGGATCCATTCGGCGACGTTGTCGAGGAAATACCGATCGTGGGTCACGGCGATCACCGTGCTCGGATATTCCTCGAGAAAATGTTCGAGCCACGCGACGGACTCCGCATCGAGATGGTTGGTCGGCTCGTCGAGCAGCAGCATGTCGGGTTTCGAGAGCAGCAGCCGGCACAGCGCGACACGGCGCTTCTCGCCGCCCGACAGCTTGCCGACGACCGCCTCCCAGGGCGGCAGACGCAGGGAGTCGGCGGCGATCTCGAGCTTGCGCTCGAGTTCCCAGCCGCCGACGGCGTCGATCTTGTCCTGCATCTTGGCCTGCTCCTCGAGAGCCTTGTTCATCTCGTCGTCCGACATCGGTTCGGCGAAGCGGTCGCTGATCGCATTGAAACGGTCGATGAGGCTTTGCACGTCGCCGACGCCCTCGCCGACGACCTCGCGCACGGTCTTGGTTTCATCGAGCAGCGGCTCCTGGGGCAGGTAGCCCACCTTGATGCCGGGCTGGGCGCGCGCCTCGCCCTCGATTTCCTGGTCGATGCCCGCCATGATCTTCAGCAGGGTCGACTTGCCCGAACCGTTCAAGCCGAGGACGCCGATTTTTGCACCCGGGAAGAAGCTCAGGCTGATGTCGCGCAGAATGATGCGCTTGGGCGGCACGACTTTGCCGACCCGGTTCATGGTGTAAATGAACTGAGCCATGGACGACCTGCGTTTGAGTTGAGGGACGGACCGCGTCGCGGGAGGAGATGCCTCAATTATCCGCGAGTCCCGCCGGCTTGTCACGAGTGCGCGCTGACGGCGCGCAGCCTCCGGACCATGAGCGATGCGCCGCAGCGCTCGAACCCGTGCTAGTCTCGCACTCCTCATGAGTTCATCGGCCGCCACGTGAGTTCACCCGCCGTCACGCTCGTTGCGGGGCCCGACATCGCGCGCTATGGATTCGGCACCGGGCACCCCTTCGGCCCGGATCGGCACGAACACTTCATGCGCGAATTGACCCAGCAGGGGCTCGCCGGCGACCTCTTGCTGCGCGCGCCGCGCATGGCGTCCGTCGAGGAACTGATCGCGTTCCATACGCAGGCCTACGTCGATTTCGTGCGTGCGCGCTCGGCGCTCGGCGAAGGTTATCTCGATGCCGGCGATACACCGGCCTTCAAGGGCGTCTATGAGGCGGCGGGTTCGGTGGTCGGCGCGACGCTCGAGGCCGTCGATGCGCTCATGACGGGCGAATCGCGCCGCGCGTTCGTACCGATCGCCGGCTTGCACCACGCCGCGCCGGCGGGGGCGGCAGGTTTCTGCGTGTTCAACGATTGCGGCGTGGCGGTGCAGCGTCTGCGCGCCCGTTACGGTATCCGCCGGGTGGCCTATGTCGACATCGACGCCCACCACGGCGACGGCGTGTTCTACGCATTCGAGGACGACCCGGACCTGATTTTCGCCGACATCCACGAGGATGGCCGGTACCTGTATCCGGGAACCGGGGCGCGGACCGAAACCGGCCGAGGTGCGGCCTTGGGCAGCAAATTGAATTTGCCGCTGCCGCCCGGTGCGGGGGATGCGGAGTTCCTCGCCGCCTGGGACGACGTGGAGGCGGCGCTCGAACGGCACCCGAGCGAATTCATCTTGTTCCAATGCGGTGCAGACAGCCTTGCGGGCGACCCCATCACTCATTTGGAGTTCACGGAGGCGGCGCATGCCCATGCGGCGCGCCGCTTGTGCGCAATTGCCGACGCGCAGGGCCACGGCCGGGTGCTCGGGATGGGTGGTGGAGGCTACAACCGCGCGAATCTCGCGCGTGCCTGGGCCGGGGTCGTACGCGAGTTTCTCGGCCGGGACGCTTAGCTTCCTTAAGAACGCTTCTAGGGAACCGGAGGCGCTTCGGCTACAATTCGCCGCTAATTTCAGCGGAGATCCCTTCATGTTCAGTGCCCAGATGACCATTGCCGGCTTTGATCCCGAATTGGCCGCCTCGATCGCCGCCGAGCGGCAGCGTCAAGAGGACCACATCGAGCTCATCGCTTCCGAGAACTATGCAAGCCCGCGCGTGCTCGAGGCGCAAGGCTCGGTGCTCACGAACAAGTACGCGGAAGGCTACCCGGGCAAGCGCTATTACGGCGGTTGCGAAAACGTCGACGTCGCGGAACAGTTGGCGATCGACCGCGCCAAGCAGTTGTTCGGCGCCGACTATGCGAACGTCCAGCCGCATTCCGGTTCGCAGGCGAATGCGGCCGTGTATCTCGCCTTGCTCAGCCCGGGCGATACGATACTCGGCATGAGCCTCGATCACGGCGGACACCTCACGCACGGCGCGAAGGTGAACTTCTCCGGCAAGATCTTCAAGGCGGTCCAGTACGGTATCAGGCCGGACACGGGCGAGATCGACTATGAACAAGTCTCGGCGCTCGCGAAGGAGCACCGGCCTAAACTGGTGATCGCCGGATTTTCCGCCTATTCACGCACCATCGACTGGGCGCGCTTCCGTTCGATCGCCGACTCGGTCGGCGCCTATTTCATGGTCGACATGGCGCATGTCGCGGGACTCGTCGCCGCGGGCGTTTACCCGAATCCCGTGCCGTATGCCGACGTCGTGACGACGACGACGCACAAGACCCTGCGGGGTCCGCGCGGGGGCCTGATACTGGCGCGTCCGCATGCGGACCTGCACAAGAAGTTCAACTCCCTGGTATTTCCGGGGACCCAGGGCGGGCCGCTCATGCACGTCATCGCCGCCAAGGCGGTCGCATTCCTCGAGGCGCTTCAACCCGAGTTCAAAACCTACTCCGCGCAGGTCGTGAAGAACGCGCAGGCAATGGCGAAGGCGCTGCAATCGCGCGGCTACAAAATCGTCTCGGGCGGCACGGACAATCACTTGTTCCTGCTCGATTTGAGCGACAAGAACATCACGGGCAAGGACGCCGATGCCGCGCTCGGCCGGGCGCACATGACCGTCAACAAGAACGCCGTACCGAACGATCCGCGCCCGCCTGCGGTGACCAGCGGTCTGCGCATCGGCACCCCGGCTGCAACGACGCGCGGTTTCAAGGAGCCCGAAGTCGTGCATCTGGCGAACTGGATCGCGGACGTGCTCGATCACATGGGCGACGAAGCGTCCGTCGCACGCGCCCGCAGCGAGGTGGTTGCCCTATGCAAGCGATTCCCGGTCTATGGGTGAGGCGGCGGCAGCCACGTCCGGGACCCCATTGAGACACCCCGATGTACTGCCCATTTTGCGGCCATACGGAGACCAAGGTCATCGATTCGCGCCTCGCCGGCGAGGGTCGCCAAATACGGCGGCGGCGCGAATGCCTGGCCTGCCTGGAGCGCTTCACGACCTTCGAGGGCGCGGAATTGCTGCTGCCGACGGTCGTCAAGCGCGACCGCAGCCGCGAACCATTCGACGAGAACAAGCTGCGCGGCGGGCTGCAAAAGGCGCTCGAGAAGCGGCCCGTGAGCCGGGAGGCCGTCGAAGACGCGGTTGCGCGCATCTGCCATAAGTTGCGCAGCTTGGGTGAACGCGAGATCGCCGCCCGCAGCGTCGGCGAAATGGTCATGGAAGAGCTGCGGCATCTCGACGAAGTGGGCTACGTGCGCTACGCGTCCGTATACCGCAGTTTTCAGGACATCGAAGCGTTTCGAACCGAAATCGACCAGCTGCGCCACACTCGGCGCCGGCGCGAACCCAGCAAGGACCAATTGCCGCTCCTGCCGGGCGCGGACGACGAGAAAACCAAATGAGCGACGCCGCAGCCGCGGCAGCGCCGTTCATGGCCCGCGCCCTGGAACTGGCAGCCCTTGGGCTCTATACGACGGACCCGAATCCGCGCGTCGGCTGCGTGCTGGTGCGCGACGGGCGGATCGTCGGAGAGGGCTGGCACGCCCGCGCCGGTGAGCCGCACGCCGAAGTGCTCGCCCTGCGCGCGGCCGGCGCCGAGGCGGCCGGAGCGGCGGCCTATGTGACGCTCGAGCCCTGCAGCCACACCGGACGCACGCCGCCCTGCGCCGACGCATTGATCGCTGCGAAGATCGGCGCCGTACACAGCGCGAGCAGCGATCCGAATCCCAAGGTGGCCGGCGACGGGCTGCGCCGCCTCGAGGCCGCGGGTATTGCCGTCTCGGTCGGCGACCAGGCGGCGGCCGCGCGCGCCCTCAATCCCGGCTTCTTCTCCCGCTTCGAACGACGGCGGCCTTACGTGCGCCTCAAGCTCGCGATGAGCCTCGATGGGCGCACCGCACGCACGGGCGGGGCGAAAGCCTGGGTGAGCGGCCCGGAATCGCGCGCCGACGTGCAGCGCCTGCGTGCACGCAGCTCGGCGGTCATGACGGGCGCCGGTACGGTGCGCGCCGACGACCCGCGTCTCGACGTGCGGCTCGAGTACGGCCCTTGGGTGCGTCAGCCCTTGCGGGTCGTGCTCGACGCGGAGCTTTCCTGCGACCCGAACGCGCGCGTGTTCGCACGTCCCGATGCGCTCGTATTTGCCGCCCCCGAGGCGGTCGCGCGGCGCGGCGCCTCGCCGCCAGGGGCTTTGGCGGGGCGCCGCGTCGAGACGCTCGCGCGCGGCACCGGCGGCCTTGATCTCGGCGCCGTGCTCGAGCGCTTGGCGGTCCTCGAGGTCAACGAACTGCTGGTCGAGTGTGGCCCGCGTCTCGCGGCCTCGTTCCTGCGTGCCCGCCTCGTCGACGAGTTGATACTCTACGTCGCGCCGACGCTGCTCGGCGCCGACGCACCGGCGCTCACGGCCTTGACCGGACTCGAGCCCGGCACGATCGATGCGGAGCGCTTCGTGTTCGGCGACGTCTGCCGGATGGGCGCGGATTTGCGGCTGACGCTGACGCCGGTTTGACCCACGGAGATAGGCGCATGTTTACGGGAATCATCGTCGCGACGGGCCGCCTCGCCGCCATCGCGCCGAAGGACGGCGACCTGGAACTCGGGTTCGAGGCGGCCGCGCTCGACTTGGGATCGATCCGGCTCGGCGACAGCGTGAGCGTGCAGGGAACCTGCCTCACGGTGACGCGAAAAGAGGCGGCGGAGTTCTATGCAGACGTCTCGCGCGAGACCTTGGCGAAGACGACCTTGGGGACACTCGCGATCGGGTCGCGCGTCAATCTCGAACCGAGTCTGCGCGCCGGCGATCCCCTCGGCGGCCATCTCGTCAGCGGCCACGTCGATGCGGTCGGCACGCTCGTCGAGTCGCATGCCGACGCGCGCTCGTGGCGCCTGAAGTTCAGCGTCCCGCGCGAATTCGCCCGCTTCATCGCGCCCAAGGGATCGATCTGCCTCGACGGCGTGAGTCTTACGGTCAACGCCGTCGCCGGGCCTGAGTTCGACGTCAACATCATTCCCCATACCTATCGCGCGACGACCCTCGGCGACCTCGCGGTCGGCGGTGCGGTCAACGTCGAGATCGACCTCATCGCCCGCTATCTCGACCGGCTGATCAATCCGGGTTCACGGGAACCGGATTCACCCACGGGTTGAACTCCAGGAAACGGCGGGGCATATGTAGTTACAATGCCGTCCTCGTCAGCGGCAACGTCCCCGTCGGGCCCGCCGCCGCGCAGCATTACCGGAAGTTTGAAAACCATGACCGCCTTGAACACCATCGACGAGATTCTCGAGGACCTACGCCAGGGCAGGATGGCCGTCATCATGGACGACGAGGATCGCGAGAACGAGGGCGATCTGGTGATGGCGGCGGCCTGCGTGCGTGCCGAGGACGTCAATTTCATGGCGCGCTATGGTCGCGGTCTCATCTGTCTCACGCTCACCCGTGAGCGCTGCCGCCAGTTGCGGCTGCCGCTCATGGTCAGCGACACGGACCGCGCGCACAAGACGAATTTCACGCTGTCGATCGAGGCCGCCGAGGGCGTGACCACCGGCATTTCAGCCCACGACCGCGCACACACGATACGCACGGCGGTTGCGCCTCAGGCGCATTCCGAGGACTTGCGCCAGCCGGGCCACATCTTCCCGTTGATGGCACAACCCGGCGGGGTGCTGACGCGCGCCGGCCACACGGAGGCCGGCTGCGACCTGGCGCGGCTCGCCGGGTTCGAATCCGCGGCCGTGATCGTCGAAATTCTCAACGAGGACGGCACGATGGCGCGCCGGCCCGACCTGCAGCGCTTCGCGGCGACGCACGGCCTGAAGATCGGCACGATCGCGGATCTGATCCGTTACCGCCTCAAGAACGAGCGCTCGGTCGAGCGCATCTTCGAGGAGGGCGTCGATACGGAGTACGGTGCATTCCGGCTGTTCTGCTACGAAGACCACGTCAACAAGAACGTCCACGTCGCGCTCGTCAAGGGCGATCTGAACTCTGCGTTGCCGCCGCTCGTGCGCGTTCACATCAAGGAGACTTTGCGCGACATGCTCGGCGTGCGCAGCGACCGCCTCGGATGGCCCCTGCGTTCGGCCCTCCGGCGCGTTGCGGCGGAACCCTCCGGTGTCATCGTCATCCTGCGGCCGGAGGAGAGTCCGCGCGAATTCATGGACAGCGTGCGCTTGCTCGATGGCAAGAAACCGCCCGCGGCGAGCGCGCCGGGTGCGACGGTCATTCGCACCTACGGCATCGGCGCCCAGATCCTCAAGGACCTCGGTCTGAAGCGCATGCGTGTCTTGTCGGCGCCCAAACAACTGCAGGGACTCGCGGCCTTCGATCTCGCCGTGACGGAATACGTCGATGGGGGAGAATGAACCCGAAGCGCTGCGGCAAATCAGGTAAACCCTCATAACGGCTCCCGTTCGGCGGCCTGAAAGGTCGATTTCGTGACACAGGACGCGAATCATTAGGGGTCCCAATCCGCAGCAAGGGGTATTCCCCTGCACCGATCCAAAATAGCCGTGTAGGGGGGAAGGAGGCCGGCACCGCTGAAGCTGCCGTTCGGAACTCGACGAGGAAAGACGCTTATACTGCGCGGCCGATCAAGCTTGAGGATCCGACCAGTGAGCGTTGCGCAACTGCCCCCCCTCGAAGGTGACCTTGCCCCCGGAACGCTGCGTTTTGCCTGCGTTGCGGCCCGATTCAACGACTTCGTCGTCGAACCCCTGGTGCAGGGTGCCGTCGACACGCTGCGCCGCCATGGCGTTGCGGATTCGCGCATCCAGATCGTGCGCGTTCCCGGTGCCTTCGAGATTCCGCTCGTGGTGCGCAAACTCGCCCTCTCCGGCGATTACGACGCAGTGATCGCGCTCGGTGCCGTGATTCGCGGCGATACGCCGCACTTCGATTACGTCGCGGGCGAGTGCGCGCGCGGCCTCTCCCTGGCAGCCCTCGAATCGGGTCGGCCCGTGGCGTTCGGCGTGCTCACCACCGACACCGTCGCGCAGGCGACCGATCGTGCAGGCGGCAAGGATGGCAACAAGGGGGCGGATGCTGCTCTGACAGCGCTCGAGATGGCGAATCTCATGCGCCGTCTGGGTCCCTAGCGGTGGCAGACCCGGGTGCCGTCGGGAGCCATCGGGCGCGCAGCCTCGCCCGCCGCCTTGCCGTACAGGCGCTCTATCAGATGCAGATCAACCCCTGTCCATGGCAGGATGCGCATCAGCAGTTCGCCGCCGACCCGGAGGCCGAGCGGGTTGACCGCGACTATTTTCGTACGCTGCTCATGGCGATCGGACCCCACCTGGAAACCCTCGATCGCGAACTCGCGTCCTTGTCGGAGATTCCTCCTCCGGAACTGGACCCGATCGAACATGCGGTGCTCTGGTTAGGCTTGCACGAACTTCAGGCCGTGCCGGAGCTGCCGTATCGTGTCGTGCTCACCGAGGCGGTGCAGCTCGCCAAGCAGTTCGGTGCGACCGACGGCTACAAGTTCGTCAATGCCGTGCTCGATCGCGCGGCGCAGCAGTTGCGGCCGCATGAATACGGGCAGTCCCAGACCTAGCCCGAGCACGGATGTTGCAAGGGCCAATGAGCATGAGCGAGTTCGACCTCATCGATCGGTACTTCGGCGCAAATGCGGCCGCCGCGGCGGCCGCCGGGGCTGCCGGAGTGGTGCTCGGCATCGGCGATGATGCGGCTTTGCTGCGGGTTCCGGACGGTCACGACCTCGTCGCCGCGGTCGACACGATCGTGTCCGGACGGCACTTCCTGGAAGGCGCGGACGCTCGCGCGATCGGACATCGAGCGCTCGCGGTCAACTTGAGCGATCTCGCCGCAATGGGTGCGACCCCCGCCTGGGCGACGCTCGCGCTGACGATACCGGCGGCGAATGCAGCCTGGCTCGAGGGCTTTGCGGCCGGTCTGCTCGCGCTCGCCGCGCGCCATGGCGTGGCCCTCGTCGGCGGGGACACGACCTGTGGCCCGCTCACCGTAAGCATCCAGCTCCTCGGCTTCGCGCCGCATGGCACGGCGCTGCGCCGCGCCGGAGCGAGCGCCGGGGATTTAATCGTCGTCACGGGTTCGCTTGGCGACGCGGGCGCCGGGCTCCGGCTCGCCCAAACGGCGTCTGCGGCGGTCCCTGCAGCCAGTGCGCGGGGCGGCGTCGACGAGCCCATCCAACGTGAATTATTGCGGCGCTTCGAGTTTCCCACACCGCGAGTCGAGTTTGGGTTGGCGGCGCGCGGTCTGGCGAGCGCCGCGATGGACCTCTCCGACGGCTTGGTCGGTGACCTGCCGAAGCTTGCCGGCGCGAGCGGCCTGCGAGCGCACGTGGACGTGGAGCATCTGCCCTTGAGTGCCGCCCTGCGGGCCTTTGCTTCGGCCGACCAGGCGCGGGATTGGGCACTCGCGGCCGGGGACGACTACGAGCTCCTGCTCGCCGTTGCGCCGGAGCGGCTCGCAGCATTGACCGAGGCCGCCGAGCGCTGCGGGCTTGCATTGACGCGGATCGGTCGGCTCGGCGCCGGTATGGGCGTCGACTGGCGCCTGGACGGCCGGGAATTCCTGCCGAACGTGCTGGGCTACGATCACTTTCGCTGAGCCTCGACCCAAGTCACAGATTGGGGTCGGTCCTGCCAGTATTCTGCCGGGCATCAATTCGAACGCTTCACCCGGCGGCCAGCCTCCCATGGAAACCTCTCTTTCGACCCGTGCATCGCGTCCGCCCGCCGCGGGCGCCCTGCCCGGGAAAATCGGCAAATACCTGATCATCAACGAGGTCGGACGGGGCAGCACGGGCGTCGTCTACCTCTCGCACGACCCGTACTACGGCCGCGACGTCGCCATCAAGGTGTACAACGTCGAGACGAGCGCCGACCCGAACCGCCAGCGCATCGCGCGCAAGATGTTCCTCTCCGAGGCGCATATGGTCGGCATGCTGCAGCACCCGAACATCCTGCCGATCTACGATGCGGGCGAGGAAAATGGACACTGCTACATCGTCACCGAGCACGTGCATGGTGCGCGGACGCTGTCCGCCTACTGCCGGCCGGATAATCTGCTGCGCATCGACGACGTCGTCGAAATCGTCTTCAAAGTCGCGCGCGCCCTGCACTACGCGCACAGCCGCGGCGTCATTCATCGCGACATCAAGCCGAGCAACATCATGCTGACGCTCGACAGCGACGTTCGCATCATCGATTTTGGCATCGCACTCGTCGCGGATTCCGAGATCTCGCGCATCGAGGGCATCGCGGGCAGCCCCTCGTACATGTCCCCCGAACAGGTGCAATCGATCGAACTGACGAACCGTTCCGACCTGTATTCGCTCGGCGCCGTGATGTACGAACTGCTGACCGGCACGCGCCCGTTTCGGGCGGGCAATCTGCAAAAGCTGCTGCATCAGATCGTCTACGCGACACCGCCGCCGATCCATACGCTGCGTCCGGAGATTCCGGAGGAGCTCGAAAACGTCACCGCGATGGCACTGCTCAAGGACCCGGAAAAACGCTACCGCACGGGTCTCGACTTCGCCGCGGAATTGACCCGCGTGCATCAGAAGCTGCGCGCGCAATACAACCGCATCAATCAGCAGGAGCAGTTCAGCCTGCTGCGCAAGCTGAAGTTCTTTCACGAGTTCTCCCACGGCGAGATCTGGGAGGTCCTGCGCGCCAGCAGCTGGCAGGACTACGCCGACGGCGAGGAGATCGTGAAGGAGGGCGAGATGGACGACCGCTTTTACATCATCGTCGAGGGCCGGGTCGCCGTCCAGCGCAGTCGCAAGGCCCTCGGATACCTCGGTACGGGCGAGTGCTTCGGCGAGACGAGCTACGTGCGCGGCGCCAAGCGTACGGCGACGATCTCGGCGGCGGGCGATGTCGCGGTCATGAAGGTCAGTTCGACCCTGCTCGAGCAGGTTTCGGCGGAGTGCCAGCTGCGCTTCAACAAGGTGTTCCTGCGCACCATGATCTCGAGGCTGCAACGCGCCGAGACGCGACTCTAGCCGAGACCCGACTCAAGCTCCGCTCTGCGCGCGGCGGGGGCCGGGAATGCTAGTGCGCCGTTTGCTTGTCGTGCTCGATCATCGCGTAAGCGGAATGATTGTGGATCGACTCGAAGTTTTCCGATTCGATCCGGTACGCGAGCACGCGCTCATCGCGATCGAGTGCCACGGCGAGATCGCGGACCAGGTCCTCGACGAACTTCGGATTGTCGTAGGCGCGTTCCGTCACAAATTTCTCGTCGGGGCGCTTGAGAATCCCATACAGTTCGCAGGAGGCCTCGCGTTCGGCCAGATCGATCAGATCCTCGAGCGCAAGCGGCGCGCCGAGCTTCGCCGCGAGCGTGATGTGGGAGCGCTGGTTGTGCGCGCCGTAGGCGGAGATCTTCTTCGAGCAGGGGCACAGGCTCGTCGCCGCGACGAGCACCTTGAGCCACACTTCGGAGCGCCCGTCGCGGTGCTCGCCCCAGATCGTCGCCTCGTAATTCATCAGGCTCGGCGCTCCGGAGACCGGTGCGCGCTTCATGCGGAAGAATGGAAACGTCATCTCGATGCGGCCGGCCGTCGCGCCGAGATTGTCGACCATCGCGGCGAGCATCGCCGCGAACGAATCGGTCGAGAGTTCGGCATCATGCCGATGCAGCACCTCGACGAAGCGCGACATGTGCGTGCCCTTCACATGGTGCGGCAGGTTGACGTACATGGAGAGCCTGGCGACGGAACTCTGCACGGTGCCGGATCGGTCGCGGATACGCACGGGATGCACGATGTCCTTGATGCCGACGCGATCGATCGGCATGCGCCGCGAGTCGGGCCGTCCCTGGACGTCTTCGATCGGAAACGGAGCGCGGGAATCGACGGGTGCTACGGCGTTCATGGCGCGAGAGTCTAGTCGATCGCCCGGCCTCGAGTGGATCACCCGCGGCGACTCATCCACCGCGTGGAGATGCTCAGCTCGCCGCGTCGGCGACGCGCGGCCGGCGCAGGCGCCACCACGCATCGACTTGCGCTTCGAGCGACGCAAAGTCCAAACCCGCCTCGGCGAGGCAGTCCTCGCGCGTGCCGTGCGCGATGGGCCGGTCGGGGATGCCGATCTGCAGCAGCGAAACCGCGTGGCCGAGCGCCGCGAGCGCCTCGGCCACCGCGCTGCCGGCGCCGCCCGCGACGACGTTCTCTTCCATCGTGATGAAGTGGGGATTCTTGCCGGCGACGCGGTCGATGAGGTCTTCGTCGAGGGGCTTGACGAAGCGCATGTTGACGACGGTTGCGTCCAGGCGTTCACCGATCCGCTCGGCGCTCGCGACCAGACTGCCGAAGGCGAGGATGGCGAGGCCGCTGCGGCCCTCGCGGACGACGACGCCGCGGCCGACGGGCAGAGCGCGCATTTCGCTCTGCACGGCGACTCCCGGCCCCGTCCCGCGCGGATAACGTACGGCGGCCGGCCCATCGAGCGTCGTCGCCGTGAAGAGCATCTGGCGGCATTCGTCCTCGTTCGCGGGCGCCATGATCACCATGCCGGGAATGCAGCGCATGAAGGAAAGGTCGTAGCTGCCCTGATGCGTCGCACCGTCGCCGCCCACGACACCGGCCCGATCGATCGCGAACACGACGGGCAGGTTCTGCAGCGCCACGTCGTGCACGAGTTGATCGTAGGCCCGCTGCAGAAAACTCGAATAGATCGCGACGACTGGACGCATGCCTTCGCAGGCCAGTCCGGCGGCGAACGTGACGGCGTGCTGTTCGGCGATCCCGACGTCGAAGTACCGGTCCGGAAACTTCTTGTGAAACTCGACCAGTCCCGAACCCTCGCGCATCGCGGGCGTGATCGCGACGACGCGCGGATCGCGGGCGGCCATGTCGCAGAGCCATTGGCCGAAGATCTGCGAGTAGCTCGGGCCGCTGCTCTTTTCCTTGAAGATCGTCGCGCTGGCCGGATCGAACGGACCCGGACCGTGCCATTTGATCGGATCCGCTTCGGCGGGCGCATAGCCTTTGCCCTTGCGCGTGACGACATGCAGCAACTGCGGACCCTTGAGGTCGCGCATGTTCTCGAGCGTCGCAAGCAGGGCGTGCAAATCGTGGCCGTCGACGGGACCGATGTAATTCAGTCCCATCTCCTCGAACACGGTTCCCGGCAGGATCATGCCCTTCATGTGGGCCTCGGAGCGGCGGGCGAGCTCCCATACGGTCGGCATCTGGCGCAGGACCTTCTTGCCGCCTTCGCGCAGCGTCGCATAGAGCTTGCCCGAGAGGACGCGCGCGAAGTAGTTCGACATCGCGCCGACATTGTTGGAGATCGACATGTCGTTGTCGTTCAAGATGACCAGCAAATCGACGTTCATGCTGCCCGCGTGATTGATGGCCTCGAACGCCATGCCGGCGGTCATTGCGCCGTCGCCGATCACCGCGACGACGCGGCGGCGCTCGCCGAGCGCAGCCGCCCCGATGGCCATGCCGAGCGCCGCACTGATCGAGGTGCTCGAGTGACCCACGCCGAAGGTGTCGTATTCGCTCTCCGAGCGCGTCGGGAACGGCGCGAGGCCGCCGCGCTGCTTGATGGTCCGCAGCAGGTCCCGGCGCCCGGTGAGCACCTTGTGGGGATACGCCTGGTGGCCGACGTCCCAAACGAGCCGATCGTGGGGGGTGTCGAATATGTAATGCAAGGCGACCGTGAGTTCCACGGTGCCGAGGCCGGCCGCGAAGTGACCGCCCATCTGGCTGACGGTATGGATCAGGTAGCCGCGCAGCTCCGCGGCCAGCGACGGCAATTCGGTGCGTGCCAACTCTCTCAAATCGAGGGGCGATTTGATCTTGGCTAACAGCGGGTAGTCCTGGGCGAACGTCATGGCGGCCTCAAGTGTAGCGGTTCGATCCGTCAAACTCGACGATCCACGACATAACAGGCCAACCAGGCGAGCACGTCGGCGCGCGGACCGAGCGGCAGGAGCCGCTCGCACGCCCGCTTCTTGAGGGCTTGGGCCCGATCCTTGGCGCCCTCTAGTCCGAGCAGGCTCGCGTAAGTGGGCTTGGCGCGCGCTGCATCGACTCCGACGTTCTTGCCGAGCTCCGCGGCATTGCCCTCCACGTCCAGGATGTCGTCCTGGATTTGAAAGGCGAGGCCGACGTCTTGCGCGTAACCGTCGAGTGCCGCGTGTGCCGTGTGCGATAGCTGCGGCGCGGCCGCGGCAGCGATCAAGACGCTCGCCCGGATCAGCGCACCCGTCTTCAGCCGATGCATGGCCTCGAGCTTTTCGAGCGTGAGATCCCGGCCGACGGCCTCGAGGTCGAGCGCCTGGCCGCCTGCCATGCCCGCCGTGCCGCTGGCTTCGGCGAGAATCCGCACCATGTCCAGGCGGGCGGCGGCGCTGATCGTGGTCTCGACGCTCGCGGCGAGCAGGGCGAACGCCAGGACCTGCAAAGCGTCGCCGGCAAGGATCGCGGTCGCCTCGTCGAAGGCGCGGTGAGTGGTCGGCCGGCCCCGCCGCAGATCATCGTCGTCCATCGCCGGCAGGTCGTCGTGGACGAGCGAATAAGAATGGATCAACTCGATCGCCGCGGCCGGACCATCGAGCGCCGCCGCCTCGATGCCAAGGGCTTCACCCGTGCAATAAACGAGCAGGGGACGCAGCCGCTTGCCTCCGGCGAGTACCGAGTAGCGCTGCGCAGCATGCAGCCGCTCGGGGATTCGATCGGCCGGCGGGAGCGCCGCGTCGAGCACGTTCTCGATGCGAGCTTGGTAGCCGCGAATGCGTGCCGCGAGCGAATCAGAGACCCCGGCAGGGGGCCAACTCGCCTCAAGTCTCGTCGGGGTTGAATTGTTCAACGACGGGTTCGCCCGATTTCTTGAGCAAGATGTCGACTTTCTGTTCCGCTTCTTTGAGCGCGGTCTGGCAGGTTCGCGTCAGCATGACTCCCCGTTCGAAGGCCGAGAGCGACTCCTCGAGCGGCATTTCGCCTTGTTCCAGGCGCTCGACGATGGCTTCCAGATCGCGCATCGCCGTCTCAAAGTCGACCGGCGTGACTTCCTTTTCTGGATTTTTGGCGCCCATAAGCATGCGAACGGTACACATGCCTTGCGGCGCGGTCAAACGCAGTCGTTTGCCGGCCTTCGGGCGACCGCGCGCAGGGGCTTCTTGCGGTAACATTCCAAAGGCGTGAAGCGCGTCACATCGACACGGGAGCGATCGCGGGCCCGTACCGGGTAACATCGTCGCAAGAGCTATCCCATGTTACCGTCAAACCCGAAAATCGTCGCCGTGGGGTGGGTTTTTGGCGCCATTGTGGGCGTCACGAGCTGCGGATCGCCGCGCGTGCCGCCCCCTGCGGTCGCGGACCTCATGGAAGACCGCGTGATGCTCGATGGACTCCTGCTGAAGTGCAACAGCAACCCCGAATTTGCGAAATCCGGCGCGGACTGCGCCAATGCGCGCATCGCGGTCGACCGGCTTGCTGCCCGCGCGGAAATCGCCGAATCCGCCAAGCGTGAGGCCGAATTCGAGCGACGGCGCGAGCGCCTGCGCCAGTCTCAAGACCGGCAGCGAGCGCAGCAGGAACTGGAGTCCCAGGTAGACGCCTACCACCTGCCGGTCGTTCCCGTCGACCCGCCTGCGCCCCCGGCGACGGCGCCCGATCCACGCGCGCCGGTTGTCGGTCAGACCAATCACTGAGCGCGGGCCGGGGTAGCACCCGTCCGCGGCTCAGGTACTGGCCGCTTCGCGCGACAGATACCCCTCCAGTTGGTCCAGCGTCCCGGTCCAGCCCTGCTGCATCGAATCGTGCCCCGCGTCGAAGGTCCGCCGCTCGGCCGCGTCGGCATTGATCGGCAACCACTCGATGACGAGCGTCGTGCCCCCGCCCTTGCCAGCGTGTTCGGCAAAGCGGATCGTGGCCAGGGTCTCCAAGGGCCAGGTGGCGCTCATCGGGTGGCGGGCGAGAGCGCCCTCGGCATCCGAAAAAGACGAGACGAAGACGAGTCGCTCATGCGGTACGATCTCCCGGAACACCCATTTGCCCCACATGACGGGACCGCCGGGGGACTGCATTCCGAAGTGATAGACGCCCCCTGGGCGCAGATCGAGCCGCGCGCTCACGATTGTGACGCCCTTCGGTCCAAACCACCGCTGCATGTGTTCGGACTCGGTCCACAGCCGCCAGAGCAACTCGCGCGGTGCGCGATAAACGCGGGAAATCACGAAGGGGCGTGTCGCACCGGGAAGGTCTTCCGGTGACTTGCGCAGATGGTCGGCGAGGCGCTCCAGGTTTTGCCGGCCGCCTTCGAGGGCGCCATAGTCGGCGACGACGAAGTCTCGTACCGCCGCCGAGGCGAACAGGCTGCGCATCGTTACCCGCGTGCGCGCGCCGGATCCGTCGGCGTCCTCGAAGCTCACGGTTACGGAGAAATTGACGTGTTCGAGTTCGTCACCGCCGCCGTGTTGGTATGCGAGCAGATGCGGAGCATCGACTTCGAGATAAGTGATGCGATTCGCGTAGTCATGGCCGTCCGGGCCATGCATCACGAAACTCCAGATTCCGCCCGGCCGCACGTCCATGCGGGTGGTCGTTGTCCGAAAGCCGGTCGGCCCCCACCACTCGATGATCCGCTCGGGATCGGTAAAGGCTCTGAACACCAACTCTGGCGGCGCATCGATGACGCGTGTCACGACAATTTCACGATCGCCGCTGAGTGCGGCACTGGTTTCGCTAGTCATGCGTTGTCCTCTTGGCTAGGGGTGGGTGCTGCTGGATTTCGCGCAGATAGTCACCGAGTCGATCGAGTCGCTCGTCCCAGTGGCGTCGGTAGGCTTCCAGCCAACACGTCGCGTCGCGGAGCGCCGCACCATTGAGGCGGCAGGGGCGCCGCTGTGCCGACCGGCTCCGCGTGATCAGGCCGGCCCGTTCCAGCACCTTCAAGTGCTTTGTGATGGCGGGGGCCGACAGGGGGAACGGTTTGGCGATCTCCTTCACGGTCAGTTCCCCATTGGCGAGCAAGCCGAGAATGGCGCGCCGCGTCGGATCCGCCAGAGCCGAGAACGTGGAGTCGAGGCGTCGAGTCTCCATGATCCGGGAAACACCGTTTAGTTAATTAACCGATCGGTAATATAAGCACGCCGCCAATCGGCGTCAAGAGGCGCCGAATGCGAGCGGCGAGAAATCACGCTGGCCGCTGTTACATAAGGGTTTTTGCTGAGGATTCTGTGCGGCGTCTTCATACGTCGCCATCCCTGAACCTCGACACTTCGCCGCGGTTCACCTCAGGAAACTCCTATGTTCAGCAGCTCTCATTTGCGTGCAATTCTCCTCGCCGCGTCGTTTGTGCCGTCGATGGTCGCACCGGCCCGCGCCGCCGAGCACCGACCCGTGCTGACCCAGCACGTGCGCGAGGAAGTGCGTTCGGGACACGCCGTGGGCGCCCTGCAGAAGGACACGGTGCTGCACTTCGACCTGCTGCTGCCCTTGCGCGCAACCGGCGAGCTCGAGCAGTTTCTCGCCGACGTCTATAATCCGGCGAGTCCGGCCTATCGCCGCTTCCTGACGCCCGCAGAATTCACGGCGCGCTTTGGTCCCTCCGCGACCGATTGGAACGAACTCGTGGGCTTTGCGAAGCAAAATGGCTTCGCGATCGTCGGCGGCACGCGTGACGAGATGGATCTGCGCGTGACCGGATCGGTCCATGCGATCGAGGCCGCGTTTCACGTCAAGATGCTCGTGTTCAAACATCCGACCGAACCGCGAACCTACTTCAGCCCGGACGCGGAGCCCACGATCGACATGCAGGCCGCGGTGTGGCACGTCTCGGGTCTCGACAATTTCTCGCTGCCGCATCCCCGGGCGCACGCCCGACCGGCCACGGCCGCAAAACCGCTCACGACGACGGGCGCCTGCCCCGGCAACTCCTATTGTGGCAGCGACATGCGCGCCGCCTACTACGGCGGCACCGCGCTCACGGGTGCGGGCCAGAGCGTCGGTCTCCTCGAATACTCCGGCTTCGATATGGCCGACCTCGCCACGTATCTGAGCACGTCGGGTCAGACGAACAAGGTCCCGGTCAACGGCGTTTCGACCGATGGCCTGTCGATCAATTGCCTCTACACGCAGGGTTGCGACGATGGTGAGCAAATGCTCGACATCACCCAGGCGCTCGGTATGGCGCCGGGTCTCGCGCAGCTCAACGTATACGTCGGCAGGACCGACACCGCGCTGCTCTCGGCGATGTCGGTACCCCCCAAAGGTTCGGTGACGGGCAAGGTCGACGCTCAGCTCAGCTGCTCCTGGGGATGGGGACCGTCGGACCCGGCGACGGACGACCCGATCTTCAAGAAATTCGCGGCGCAGGGCCAGAGCTTCTTCACGGCCGCCGGCGACAGCGGGGCGTTTAATTTCGGTTCCCAATACGATGTGTTTCCGGCCGACGATGCCAACGTCACGGTCGTCGGCGGTACCGCGCTCGCGACCGCGGGTCCGGGCGGCTCATGGCTCTACGAAAGCGCCTGGGAGGCCGGCGGCGGCGGCTATTTCACGCCGGACGCCATACCGATTCCTGCGTGGCAGCTTGCGGCGGTCGCCGGCCTCAACGCGCAGTCGAGCCCGGGCGGATCGACCACGCTGCGCAATTCGCCGGATGTCTCGGCCGAAGCCAGTTGGGACTTTTACACATGCTCGGACCAGCAGCCTTGCGTGGCGAACGAATGGGGGGGCACGAGTTTCGCGGCGCCGATGTGGGCGGGCTACATGGCGCTCGTGAACCAGCAGGCGTCGCAAAACGGCCTGCCGTCGATCGGCTTCTTGAATCCCGCGATCTATGCGCTCGAGGCGTCGAATTCCGCCTACGCGAAGGCGTTTCACGACATCTCCGCCGGCAGCAACGGATACCCGGCCGTGTCCGGATTCGATCTCGCGACGGGACTCGGCAGTCCGAACGGCAGCGGGCTCATTGCGGCTCTCGCGACTCCATCGACGCCCGGTTTCTCCCTGACGACGAGCGGCACGCTCTCCGTACCCCAGGCGGGTAGCGGCAGGCTCACGCTCACGAGCAACGTGACGGGTGGCTTCAATGCCTCGATCGCGCTCGCGGCGACGGGCATGCCCGTCGGTGTGAGCTTGAATTTCAATCCGGCCTCGATCACCGGCGCCGCCACGTCGACGCTCAGTATTCAGGTGGCACAGGGCGTCGCTGCCGGCACCTACCCGATCGTGATCACCGGCACGAGCGTCGTGGGCGGCAAGCCTGCGGCGCCACCGGCATCGACGACCGTGCAGCTCACGGTGACCGTGCCGAATTTCGCACTGAGCGCGAATGCCCCGCTCAATGCCACCGCACCGGGCACGGCCACCGTCGGCGTGACGGGCACCGCAAGCGGCGGATTCAGCGGCACGATCGCCCTACAGGCTGCCGGTGCTCCCGGCGGCGTCGGCCTCGCGTTCAGTCCCACGACGATCGCGGGCGGCGCCACCTCGACCCTGACCGTTCAAGTCGCTGCGTCGACGCCGGCCGGCGTTTATCCGATCACCGTCACGGGCACGAGCGGCAGTCTGACACGCACGGTGACCGTAACCCTGACCGTGACCGTGCCGGGCTTCGGGCTCGGCGCGAGTGTCGGCACCCTGGCCCTCACGCAGGGGGTGACCAGCGGCTTGACGCTCTCCGCGACGGGTACCGGCGGATTCAATGCCACGGTCGCCCTCACGGCGGCCGGCAGCCCCAGCGGGGTGACGGTCGGCTTCAGTCCCAACACGATCACGGGCACGGGCTCTTCGCTGGTGACGTTCAACGTCGCGGCGACCGCCCCCGCGGGTACCTATTCGATCGTGCTCACCGGAGCGAGCGGTACTCTGCGCAAAAGCGTGACCGTGCTCGTGACGGTGGGATCCGCGAGTTTCTCGATCGCAAGCCCGACGGCGTCCTTGACCGTCCTGCAGGGAGCCGGGACCAGCCTCTCGTTGACGACGGCAGTCACGGGTGTCCTGGCCCAACCCGTCCTATGGTCGGTGAGTGGGCTACCCGCGGGTGTTGCCGCTACCTTCAGCCCGAACTCGACGACGCCGCCCGCCAGCGTCAGCCTGGCGTTCGGCGCCGCCGCGACCGCAGCGGTCGGTAGCTACCCGATCACGGTCACCGGCACGAGCGGCAGCGTCCACGCCAAGGTCGTGCTCAGCCTCGTCATCGCGGCCCCGCTGCATCCGGCCTTCCTGTTCGGCGTCGGTGTAACCGCGTTGACGGTCACGCATGGGACGAGCACGACCTTCACCGTGCAGTCGGTCCCGACCGGCGTTGCCAGTGTCAGTGTGGCGCTCTCGCAGAGCGGCCTGCCGGCAGGCGTCACGCTGAGTTTCAGTGCGGCGACCATCACCGGCGCCGGCACGGCGGTCGTGACGCTCACGGCCGCTCCGACCGCCAAAGCGGGCACGAGCACCCTGAACCTTTCGGGAACCGCGGCCGGCGCGACACAATCGTCGACCGTAAGTCTGACGGTGAACTGAGAGGGAGCGGGTCCGGCCGGGCGCGCTCAGCGTGGCAGGGCGTAGGCGACGACATAGTCACCGCGGGTACTGTCGCCCTTGTAGCCGCCGGCCGCGATCACGACAAACTGGCGATCGCCGATGGCGTAAGTCATCGGTGTCGCCTGGCCGCCCGCGGGCAGCTTGACGTCCCACAGGAGCTTGCCGGTGTCCGTCGCGAAGGCGCGAAACCGATCGTCGAGTGTGGCTCCGATGAACACGACCCCTCCCGCGGTCACGATCGGACCGCCTAGCGCGGGAATGCCGATGTCGATGGGCAGCACGGGGGCGCGTCCCAGCGGAACTTGCCATTTCACGACTCCGCGCGTCATATCGACGGCGGAGAGGGTGTCCCACGGCGGTTTCACGCAGGGAATCCCGAGACTCGACTTGAAGGCGCTGCGGCGCATCCCGTAGGGGGTGCCCGCCTGGCGCGCGAACTCGAAGTCCTTGAACTCAGGCGCGTTGGATTCTGCCGGTAAGCGCGCTCGGGGGATCAGCGCGACCAGGAACGGCAGCGTCATGGTGTTCACGATCGCAAGCTGGCGCTTCGGATCGAACGCGATGCCCCCCCAGTTCGCGCCCCCTGCATTGCCCGGTTGCATGATCGATTCCTGCAGCGCGGGAGGTTGGAAGATGCCTTCTGAGCGAGCGCTTTCGATGCGCCCGCGGCAGGCACGCGTATCGAACCAAGCGACGCCCCAGGCATCATCCGGCGTGACGGGCGCCTGGCGCGTCAGCGCGGGCGGCGCCGAGGGGTAGGGTTGGGTCGGCGACGGGTGTTCGCCGGGTACGGCGTCCTGCGGCACGGGTCGCTCGGCGATCGGAAACACGGGCGTACCGTTGTCGCGATCGAAGGTAAACAGAAACCCGGTCTTGGTCGCCTGGATGACGGCGGCGACCCGCCGGCCGTCGTGGACGAGATCGACCAGGGTCGGTTGTGAGGCGAGGTCGTAGTCCCACAGGTCATGATGCACCAATTGCTGCCCCCAGCGCAGTCGACCCGACTCGCCGTCGAGCGCCACCAGGGAATTCGCCCAGCGATTATCACCGGGACGTGCGCCCCCGAAAAAATCCGGGCTCGCCGATCCAGTGGGCACATAGACCAGGTGGCGCGGCGGGTCGACCGACAGCGGTGCCCAGGCGTTCGCAGCGCTCGCCGTCTTGATGCTCTCGGAATTCCACTCGGCGTACACCGGGTTCGATGGATCGCGCGGGATCGGGTCCCAACTCCAGAGAAGTCGTCCCGTCCGCGCATCGAACGCGCGTACCGTGCCCAACTCTTCGGCGACGGCGCGATTATCCCCGATCGAAGAGCCGACGATGATCTTGTCATCGAGCACCGCCGGCGGCGAGGTCACGAGGTAGTTGCGCCACTCGTCTCCCGCCTCGAACGTTGAGCGCACGTCCTCGAGCAAGTTGACCGCACCGTCGTGGCCGAAATCCCCGCACGTCCGGCCGGTCGCCGCATCGAGTGCGAGCAGGCGTGCATCCAGGGTCGGCGCGTAGATCCGCGCATGGCACGGCGAATCGGTCGGATTCGCGCCGTCTACCCACAGGGAGACACCGCGCGATACACCGTCCGAGTAATGCAGGTCCTTGCGCGCCTCGCTGGCGTGACGCCAGCGCAGATGACCGGAGGCCGCGTCGACGGCGATCACGTCCGTGCTGCTCGTCGTGAAATAGAGGGTTCCGTCGAACAGGATCGGTGTTGCCTCGAAGGCCGATCTGCGCCAGTCCTTCACGCCGTCGCCGAGTTCGCCCGTGCGGAAGATCCAAGCGACACGCAGGTCCGCAACGTTGGCGGCCGTGATCTCGGTCAGAGGCGAGTAGCGCATGCCGCCGGGGTCCCCGCCATAAGCGGCCCAACCGGTCGCCGGAGCGGCCGTGGCCGCCGGCGGTGCCGGGGCTGCCGGTGGGACCGCGGGCGCGGCGGCGAGCGGCCCGACTGCCGCCCACAAGAGCAGCGCCGCGACCGTCGGCATGGGTGGGGCGGGGGACGGAAATGCTGACTCTTTCTCAAATGACACGGTAGAGGCTCCAGCGTTGTTGAGTGGCAAGCTAGACCGAGAATTCCAGCCGATGCAACCGGCGAGGTGACGGGCGGCATCTACCGGGTGGCGAGCGGCGACTCGAATGGATGAAGCGCCCCCGCGTTTGGGCGCACGCGGCACGCCGCCCGGTATAGTCTGGGGTGAAGTCGGACGGACACCTCGGGTAGACGAGCCATGGCGACGGATGGAGACGTGCAGCCGGAGCGCGCGGCGGACGCGGCGGAGGCCGCGCGGTCGGCCGCGGCGCAGTTTCAACAGGCGACGCTCGCGCATCGCGAGGGTCGCCTGGCAGCGGCTGCCGAGGCGTATCGCCAGACCTTGCGTCTCGAACCCCTGCATCTGGGTGCGCTGCATTTGTCGGGACTCGTCGCGCTGCAGTCAGGCGATGCGCTCCAGAGTATCGAAAGGTTCCAGAAGGCCTTGAGCCTCGCGCCGCAGAGCGTGGCGCTGCACCTGTGTCTGGGGATCGCGCTCGCCAATCTCGGCCGTCACGCCGACGCCGTGACGAGCTTCGAGCTCGCGATCGCGCACGATCCAGAGAATGCGCCGGCTTTCAGCAATCGCGGCAATTCCTTGCGCGAACTCGGTCGATCCCTCGACGCGCTCGCGAGTTATGACCGTGCGATCGCCTTGACGCCGACGTTTGCCGAAGCGCACGTCAATCGCGCCAAGGCGCTGCGGGATCTGGGTTCCTACCGCGATGCGCTCGACGCCTGCGATCGGGCGATTACCTACAGGTCCGATTTCGCCGAAGCGCATTTCAACCGCGGCGCGGTGTTGCGTCAGCTCGGGGATTTCGTGAATGCCCTGCCGAGTCTCGAGACCGCGCTCGCGCTCGTTCCAGACTACCCCGATGCCCTCGTCGAGCGCGGCGCCGTCCTGTTCGAGTTGCGGCGCTTCGAGGCGGCGGCTCTGTGCTTCGAGCGGGCGATCGCCCTCGGATCGCGGACGCCCGGGCTCGTCGGCATGCGCATGCACGCGTCGCTGCGAATCTGTGACTGGCGCGATCTCGATGCGCATCTCCTGCGCCTGCGCGCATGCATCGCGGCCGAGGAGCCCGCAGCGAATCCCGCCCATGTCCTGACGCTCGAGGACTCTGGGTGGCTGCAGAGGCGGGCGGCCGAGACGTGGGCGCGGGAGGAGTTTGCCGAGCAGGGTGCGCTCGGGCCGATCG
>Ga0302157_10001964_pt1 | contig 24575 bp, 22 predicted proteins | sample I_Bog_N3_3_FD_193502 | JGI IMG/M metagenome (GOLD analysis project Ga0302157, IMG submission 193502) | Peat permafrost microbial communities from Stordalen Mire near Abisko, Sweden - I_Bog_N3_3 | ecosystem: Environmental > Terrestrial > Soil > Wetlands > Peat | place: Sweden: Abisko, Stordalen... | reverse complement strand
TCCGCGAGAAGAAGCTCCGCGGCCATTACGAAAAACCGTCCGAGAAGCGCGCCCGCGAAAAAGCCGAAGCCGTGCGCCGCGCGCGCAAGCTCGCCCGCAAGAAGTTGCAGCGCGAAGGCCTGCTGCCGATGAAGGCGAAGCCCGCCCCCGGGGCCGACAGGCCGGGCGCCGCTGCGGGCGGTGGTCGCGCGGCGAGCTGAAATCGGTCGTTGCTTCTGCCCTTTCACGTCCCCAAGGCGAAGCGGATCGCTCGAATTGGGGGCTGTAGGGCTTGCTGATGAACCGTAACGGCGTTCTCTCGAATTTGCGCAGCGCGGCTGTGGTCGCGCTGGTGGCGGGAGCGCTTGCGGGCTGCGGCGAGACCATGGGCTCGCTCGGCGGGCCGAGCGCGAAAGTCGCCGAAGTCGAATCGGATGCGAGCGGCGCCTCCAAGGGCAACATCGCCTCGCTGTCCGACGTCATCCAGCGCAATCCCAGCGATCCCACCGCCTACAATACGCGCGGCATCGCCTATGCGAAGATCGGTCAGTTCCCAGAAGCGATCGAAGACTTCAGCAAGTCCATCCAGCTCGATCCCAAATTCTCCGGGGCCTACACGAATCGCGCACTGGCCTATCGTCAGATCGAAAAAGACGGTCCGGCGCTGGCGGATTTCAACGCCGCGATATCCGCCAATCCGAACGACGCCGCCGCTTATCTCGGCCGCGGCAATTTGCTTCGCGCCCAGGGGCATTTTCCCGATGCGCTGGCCGATCTCAATTCGGCGATCCGCATCAATCCCGAGGGCGCGCAAGCCTATCATGCACGCGGGCTGATCTATCAGAAGCAGGGTAACCACGCGCAGGCGATCGTCGACTTCAACAATGCGATCGACCGCGACCCGTTCGCGGGTGCGCCCTATGAAGCGCGCGCGCAGAGCTACATGGCGACCGGCAAATTCAACGAGGCGGTCGACGATTACGACGCCGCCCTCAACGTCGATTCCAGCGACGCCGGCGCGTGGTCCGGGCTGGGCCTCGCCTACGAGAAGCTGGGCAACAAGGCCAAGGCGATCGAATCCTACAACCGCGCGATGCTCGTCGATCCCAGCAACCCGGCGGCGCGGGCCGGCGTGGCGCGGCTTTCTTAACCCGCGTAGGCCGGCGCCGGTTCGGCGCCGCGTATCTGCGGCCATTAACCAACCCGGCGTTTCTGGATTTCATTCGAGGCAAATAACCCTAGGATATTAATTCTCGTTAACGAATTGCCGGGATCGAAACCGAGATGAATCTGGCTCAAAGTCTTTCGTTTCGATTGGCCAACCACGTTCGTACTTCGACGTTGGCGGCGGGCGCGGTGGGGCCGCTCGTCTCATTCAGTTTCGACGACGCGCCGGCGAGCGCCGCAGCCATTGGTGCGCCGATCCTCGAGGACCACGGCGTTCGCGGCACCTTTTACCTCAACGGCGAGTTGTTGGGACAGCAGGGCGACTATCTGCCCCTCCTGGATCGCGCTCAAGCGGCGCGGCTCGCCAGAATGGGGCACGAAATCGGCTGTCACACTTTTTCGCACAGCGACGTGCGTCGGCATTCGTGGCGGTCCCTCAGCGCCGGCATCGACAAGAACGCCGCGAGTCTCGCGGAATTCAGCGTAGGCGGCGCGCCGCGAAGTTTTGCCTATCCCTTCGGCGGCATTTCCTTGACGGCGAAACTGCGCCTGCAGTCGCGTTTCGATACGTGCCGGGGCATTTACTCCGGGCTCAATTCCGGCAAAATCGATCTGGGACACCTAAGGGCGGTTTCTCTCGCCTCCGACACCCTGAGCTTGGGTGAAGTGCGGCGCTGGATCGCGCACGCGGTCGCGGAAAAAGGCTGGCTGATCTTTTTTACCCACGATGTCGGCGATCATCCGACCGTGTGCGGCGTGACGCCGGATTATCTGAACCAATGCGTCGCAGCGGCCGTCGCCGCGGGTTGTCGCTGTCTTCCCGTGACCGACGCCGCCGATCGTATCCGTACGACGACGCGCCTTGGCTATGGCGACGGCGTCAGCGCCCGAGTACGACGAGTTCGGTATAGGCGAGATCGCTGGGCGCCGGCTGTTCCGGGCCCTTGAAATAGCGCGGTTCGCGATTGCCGACGAAGAAGCCGAACAGCCCCCGGACGGGTCCATTGGCGTCGACGACGACGGCCAATCGGCCGCGGCGCAGGCAATACGAGCCCAGCGCCGGCGCGAAGTCGACGAGTTCGCGCTCTGACCGACTATAGATCACGTGGGCGCCGGGTAAGCCGCGCCAGATCGTTCGCCATTGCAACACGAACGGGATGGCGGTTCCCTGCCGGATGCCGATCAGCGCGCGACAGCCGAGTCTCGTGTGATCGGCGAGGAGTTGGCGTTCGTGCGCGGGCAGCAGGGCGGCTTCGGGGACAGCGTCGTCATATTCGATCAAGCGGACGCCGGCGCCGCGGCGCGAAAGCAGCGGCGCGAAAAACAACTGTCCCTCGGCGTGGCGGCGAAAGCCGAAGGCTTCGATCGTTTTCAGAGTGTGCCGGGCCGGCGAGATATTCAAGAAGATCGCCTCGCGACGGCTGACGGAGCGCCGATGTAACACCATCGCGTAGGTGCGATAATCGGGATCGACGCACCAACTGGAGAGATTGCAGCGCGCCTGCCCGTCGACACCGCCGCCACGCCGCGAGAAAATCTGCAGCAGGACGCCGACGATCCTCCCGTCCGCCTCCAACAACTGCCCAAAACGCGGAAAGTTGGCGATTTGCGGCAGTTTCCCCAAGGCCTCCAATCCCCTCGACCAGTACGCGCTAGACCTGCCGGGAAAACCCCGAGTCAGACATTCGATTACCGAGGGCAGGTCGGCTTCTTCTATCTCGCGGCAATTGACGTTCGACGGCGCGGCAGCGGTCATGAAACCCATCTTCGATCGACGGCGCGGAGGGATCGCGCGAGCAGGGCGCCGTCCAAGGTTACGCGGATTTGCCCGTTATCTATGAGGCGCCAAGGTTGACGGCAAATGAATGCGCGCGGCGTGGCGACGTCGCGGGAAGCATCTGTGGGCGTGAAGTAGTTCAACAAGCGCGATCCTTGCCCGCCTCCATGCCGCCGCGCGCGCCGCTCAGTGACATATCCCGTCCGCGCCGTGATCGCAGACCGGAACGACCAGTTTCGCTTGCGCGAGGCGATTGTGGGTCGAACGGGCCGAGAACACGTAGGTCCCACCGGCGTCCGGGAACAGGTAGTTCGCGGCGAAAACGGGGTAGTTGGTCCCGGATTGAACATAATCGAGCGACAACGGCGATTGCGTTCCGTTGGTCCAAGTCACCGTCATCGAGGCGACGGTGGGGTCGTCGGCGGTGACTTCCACCCACCATTGCCCCGGCCGCGTGACGCTGAACTTGACCGGCCAGGGCGTGTTGGTGACCGTCACTTGCGCGGTCGCCTGCTTGGTCGGGTCGGCTTGCGAGGTCGCCGTCACGAAGCAGGTCGTCTCGACACTCGGCGCGGTATAAAGGCCCGTCGCGTCTATCGAGCCGCAGTTCGGCTTGGTCACGCCCCAAATGACGGCGGCGTTGCTGGAGCCCGTCACCAGCGCGCCGAAGGGGAGTTTGGCGGCCGTCTTCACCCAGACCGGACCCTGCAGGATCGAGATCCCGACGGTGAGCGTCGCGCTCGGATTGATGAAACCCTTGTAAAGCGCCTCCATCAGGAAGTTCGGCTGCGAATGCGACGCGACATAGCCCTGATTGATCGTCCAGATGATGATTCCGCCGTAGCCTTCGCTGCGCGAATAGGCTCCCTTGGCTTCGATGGACGCCTCGTCCTCGTAGCTGACATAACGGCATCCGAAGCTGTTCGGCTTCGGCAGCGAGAGATAAGGTTCCGACGTCGTCGCAAACCAATGGCGGTAAGTCTGCGAAAAATCGCCGTCGACCCCATAGAGGTTCGACAGCATGTAGGCGCCGTCGCCGCCAGCAAGCGAGACGCCGTTCTCGGTGCTCTGGTTCGGGCCGGTGACGCCGCCGGTGTAGCAGATTGCATAGAAGCTGGCCCCCATGCCGAGCTTGGCCTTCGGCACGCCGGCCGATACATAGGCTTGGAGCGAGGATACGATCGAGACCGGCGTCGAAGGCTTCTCGCCGCCGAGCGGGGAATTGAACCACGATAGCCAGCCGGAACCCGCCCAGGCCGTCGAGGGCGCGTAGGACATGATGTTCAGGCGGTCGAGGGACGCCGCCATGATTGGGATATGCGGGTCGACGGTTTCGTAGTTGAGGTTCAGCGCGCCGGTCGGAAGCGTCAGGATCAGCTTAGGCGCCTTGGCGCGCAGCTCCTGAACGAACACCACGAACTCGGCGTAGTCGATGGTGTTTTCCCAGTCGAGGTCCAGCCCGTCGTAGCCATAGGCCGTGACCAGGGTCAGAAGATTGGCCTCCAAGGCGGCGCGGTGACCGGCGACGGCCTGCGCGATCGCCGCGCCGTTATCGCTGCCGCCGAGCATCAAAATCGCCTTCTTGCCATGGGCATGCGCCAGCGCCGCGACTTGCTTGGCGAGCGCGGGGCCGTCGGTCGTGTCCCAATCGAAGCTGGTGTTGATCGTGCCGTTCGCGTTCGCCGCCAGTCGTCCCATGACGATATGGCTCAGCCCGTTCCAGTCGATCCTGGCCGGCGGCAACAGGGCGCGCTGATAGGCGACGTAATAACCGAGCACCCATTGTGACGCCGCAACGGGGAACGGGTCCGCGAGAGCGGGCGCCGTCGTCAACAGGAGGAAGGAAAGAATCGCGAAGAAAACGTGTCGGAGCATCTGCGGCGCCTAAGCGAACCTCACGTAAAGGTTGCACGGAACGCGCCTTCCGCCAAGCAAAAAAGAAAGCGCCGGCCGCATAGGCGCTATTTTAAGGTTGATTGCGTCAGCTATGGCGCGCCTTCGTACTGATGCGCCTCGCCGTTCGACATTCTGAGCTTGTCGAAGGACACGATGGGGGCCACGAGGGGCGGTCTACTGTTCGTCGGACATCTCGTTGCTAGAGGGCTATCCGATCAACCTGATTGGCAGCCTTCCCTGTCATCCTCGCGTAAGTAGGGATCCATAGGAACGCGACGTAAGGTGGCTCTGGGTTCCCGATTACGCGGGAATCACACGAGGAGCCTCTAGTCTAACCCAGCGCCTATGCGCTCCGCCCCGTCAGTGCGCCAGCGCCTTGACGATCTGGTCCGTCACCTTCTTGGCGTCTCCAAACAGCATCAGCGTGTTGTCGCGGAAGAACAATTCGTTCTCTACGCCGGCATATCCTGAGCCCATGCCGCGCTTGATGAACAACACCGTCTTCGCTTTCTCGACGTCGAGCACCGGCATGCCGTAGATCGGCGACTTCGGGTCGGTCTTGGCGGAGGGGTTGGTTACGTCGTTGGCGCCGATGACGAAGGCGACGTCGGCCTGGGCGAACTCGTTGTTGATGTCCTCGAGCTCAAATACTTCGTCGTAGGGCACGTTGGCTTCGGCGAGCAGCACGTTCATGTGTCCGGGCATGCGGCCAGCGACCGGATGGATGGCGTATTTGACCTCGACACCCTCTTTTTTCAGGATGTCGGCCATTTCGCGCAGGCTGTGCTGCGCCTGGGCGACCGCCATGCCGTAACCGGGCACGATGATGATCTTGGAGGCGTTCTTCATCATGAAGGCCGCGTCTTCGGCCGAGCCCTGTTTGACCGGCCGGGTCTCCACCTTGCCGGACGCGGCGGCCGTCTCGCCGCCGAAGCCGCCGAGGATGACCGAGACGAAGGAGCGGTTCATCCCCTTGCACATGATGTAGGAGAGGATCGCGCCCGACGAGCCGACCAGCGCGCCGGTGATGATCAAGGCCATGTTGCCGAGCGTGAAACCGATGCCCGCCGCCGCCCAGCCCGAATAGGAGTTGAGCATCGAAACCACGACCGGCATGTCCGCGCCGCCGATCGGGATGATCAGCGTGACGCCGAGCACGAGACTGACCAGGGCGATCATCCAGAACAGGAAGGCCGAGGCGGTGGCGAAGAACGCGGCGATCAGAACCAGCAGCGCGACGCCCAGGGTGATGTTGATCACGTGGCGCTGCGGCAGGATGATCGGCGCGCCGGACATCCGGCCGTCGAGCTTGAGGAACGCGATGATCGAACCGGTGAAGGTCACGGCGCCGATGGCGAGGCCGAGCGACATTTCGATCAGGCTCGCCGGATGGATCGAATCGCCGTCGGCTATGCCGAACGCGTTGGGCGCATAGAGCGCTCCCGCCGCGACCAGGACCGCGGCGAGGCCGACCAGCGAATGGAACATCGCCACCAGTTGCGGCATCGCCGTCATCTGCACGGTGCGGGCGCGCCAAGCGCCGAAGCCGCCGCCGATCGCGAAGCCGAGGATCACCAGGAACCAGGAGAACTTCGAGGCCGGCGGCCGCAGCGCCAGCGTCGTCAGTATGGCGATGACCATGCCGGCCATGCCGAAGCGATTGCCCTGCCGGGAAGATGCGGGCGAGGAGAGACCGCGCAACGCCATGATGAACAGGACGCCGGCGACGAGATAGAGCAGGGCGGCGAGATTGACGTTCACGGCCTCAGCCCTTCTTCTTGTACATGGCGAGCATCCGTTCGGTGACCATGAAGCCGCCGAAGATGTTCACGGAGGCGAGGATCAGGGCGAGGAAGCCGACGAACCGGGCGAAATTCGAACCGCTGTCGATCGCCGGGACGCCCACGGAGAGCAGAGCGCCGACGACGATGACCGAGGAAATCGCGTTGGTGACCGACATCAAGGGCGTATGCAGCGCCGGCGTGACCGACCAAACGACGTAATAGCCGACGAATACGGCGAGCGCGAAAATCGCCAGCCGGAACACGAACGGATCGATCACGCCGCCCGAGGCGGCGTGCGCGGCGGCGGCGAGTTGGTCGGCGTATACATGCGCCGCGTTCGCCGCGTCATTGGCGGCGTCCGCGGCCGCCTTCAGTTTGGCGACGGTGGCGTCAAGGTTGTTGTCCATTTTTCCCTCTCGGTCGGTCGAAGGGAGTAGGGAGTGGCGAATAGGGAGCGGATTCGACGCCTACTCCCCATTCGCTACTAACGACTCGCTAGGCCCCCTTGAAATTCGGGTGCACGACGGCGCCGTCGCGGGTCAGGCAGGTCGCCTTGACGAGTTCATCGTCCCAGTTGACCGCCAGCGCCTTCGTCTTCTTGTCGATCAGGGTTTCGACGAAGGCATATAGGTTGCGGGCGTAGAGCGCCGACGCTGTCGAGGCGAGCTTCAGCACGTTGGAAGTGCCGACGACGCGCACGCCATTTTCAGTGACGACGACTTCGTCCGCCCTGGCGAGTTCGCAATTGCCGCCGCGCTCGACCGCGAGGTCGACGATGATAGAGCCGGAGCGCATCGTGCGCAGCATTTCCGCGGATACGAGCCGCGGCGCCGGGCGGCCGGGGATCAGCGCCGTCGTGATGACGATGTCCTGCTTGGCGATGTGCGCGGCGACCAGCGCCGCCTGCTTGGACTTGTAGGCCTCGGACATTTCCTTCGCGTAACCGCCGGATGTCTCCGCCTGCTTGAACTCGTCGTCCTCGACGGCGACGAATTTCGCGCCCAGCGACTCGACCTGCTCCTTGGTGGCGGGCCGCACGTCTGTGGCGGTGACGATGGCGCCGAGGCGCCGCGCGGTGGCGATCGCCTGCAAGCCGGCGACGCCGACGCCCATGATGAACACCCGGGCCGCCGGCACGGTGCCCGCGGGGGTCATCATCATCGGGAAGGCCCGACCGTATTCCTCGGCGGCGTCGATGACGGCGCGATAGCCGCCGAGATTGGCCTGCGAGGAGAGCACGTCCATCACCTGCGCGCGGGTGATGCGCGGCATCAGCTCCATCGCGAAAGCCGCAACGCCCGCCTTGGCAATCGCCTCGACTTCGGCGTTGCGGCCATAGGGGTCCATGATCGCGATCACCAGGGCCCCGGCTTTCAATTCGGGCAGCTCCTCCGCGCTCGGACGGCGCACCTTGAGCAGCACGTCAGCGGCAAACGCCCCGGCGCGGTCGGTCGCTCGCCCGCCTGCGCTTTCGTATTCGCCGTCGGTGACGCCGGCCCTTGCTCCCGCCCCGCGTTCGAAAGCCACTTCCGCGCCCAGCGCGATGAATTTCTTCACTGTTTCCGCGGTCGCGGCAACGCGCGTCTCTCGCGGATCCGTCTCCGCGACGACCCCAATCAGCATGACCCGATCCCCGAGATGATTTTCGATCCGCGAACGCTTTTGCGTCCGATCGTCACAGGACGATGCAGGCGAGGGCGAGCAGCACGAACAGCGGCGCCACGACCTTCCAGCCGAGCCCCGTGAGGCCGGCCGCCGCCGCCGCCGCGAAGTTGAGGATCAAGCCGACGATGGCGAGGTAGCCGTGCCCTTCGATGCCCCAGAGGACGAGCAACAATACGATGTTGAGAACGAATAAACTGGTCGTCTTGGTCAGTTCGATGAACCGGGTGTAGGTCGCCTCGTGGGCATCCATGTCCATGCCGCTGCCCGCGGTCGCCGTGCCGTGAATGGCCGCCATCTTCCGAGTCCCCTCTTTGACACTAGGTTCGCTTCGCTTCGCTCCGCTCCGTCTACTTCATCGAGGCGACGCTCGCAACGCGCAAGAAGGCGTATTCGCCGGCGCCGTGCGATTTCGTTCCGCGGCGTTTCCGGTCGTCTTCCTAAAGCCGCGCCGAGGCTTCGCTGGCGCGTTCCGCGGTCTTTTCGCGGCCTTCGATCGACTCGTATTTCTGCAACTCCGCTTGCGCGTCGTCGAGGGCGCCCTTGGCCTCCTGATGCTGTATCATGAGTTCGGCGATAGAGCTCTTGAGGTTGTCTCGGCGGACGCCCGCCGCTCGGGCGTAAGTGGGGTAGGCGTAGTGCGTGAGGTCGGTGATTCCGGCCCGCTTCTCCTCGAGCGCGATTTCCCGATCGAGCTCCGTGGTCATGCGCGTGAATTCCGCGGTCATCATTTCGATCTGACGAACCCGGCGGCGCTTCTCCTCCACCTGAAAACGTTTCAGACGGATGACCGTGTCTCGCGATTTCATTTCAACGCACTCCTCGACACTTTACCCCCTCGGCGTGATCGGCCGTTAGCCTTACTCCACGAGACCTGGGCACGATGGCTCAGGAAGGTTGCTCAATCCTTACGCAAGGTCCGCCCTGGCGCGGCTCGGACGATAAGATTTGTAGATTTTTTTCTCCGATCGCGGTTTTTCTTGAAGCTTGCGTGGACCTGTTAGGGGTTCGTTTACCCGCGTCGTTAACAATCCTTTTCCGGAGCGAGGTTCGCCGAAAACAATTTGTTCTCGTTGAGGGCAAAAGCCGTAGACGCAAGCCGTGAGACGCGAGTCCGAAGAGTCTGTTACAGGGGTTAGTTCACGTGACACATGAAGCCGCGCTAACTGAATTTCCCTCTATAGATCATCTGCTTGCTGAATTTCGTCTTGTGGTTGACGGTGTCTTGCGCCGGTGAATCAGAGTTTGTTAACCACTTAGCGTCCATTCGCGAGCTGATTCGAAAAGGCTCGTCTGGGAGTGTGGTGCGGGTGGAGTTAGCCGACGCGGCGGCGGTCCGTGGCCGCAGGTGCGCGGTTGGGGTCAAGGGCGGGGATCTAACATGCGGGTGCTACTGATTGAGGACGACGCCGCTACGGCGCAGAGCATCGAACTGATGTTGAAGTCTGAAAACTTCAACGTCTATGTCACCGACCTTGGTGAGGAGGGTATCGACCTCGGCAAGCTCTATGACTACGACATCATTCTGTTGGACCTCAACCTGCCGGACATGTCGGGCTATGAGGTTCTCAGGGCGTTGCGCGTCACCAAGATCAAGACGCCGATCCTCATCCTCTCCGGCATGGCCGGAATCGAGGACAAGGTGAAGGGCCTGGGGCACGGCGCCGACGATTATCTCACGAAGCCGTTCCACAAGGACGAGCTCGTCGCCCGCATCCACGCGATCGTCCGCCGTTCGAAAGGCCACGCCCAGTCGGTGATCGTCACCGGCGATCTCGTCGTCAATCTCGATCAGAAGACGGTGGAAGTCGACAGCGCCCGGGTGCATCTGACCGGCAAGGAATATCAGATGCTCGAGCTGCTCTCGCTGCGTAAGGGCACCACCCTGACCAAGGAGATGTTCCTCAATCATCTCTATGGCGGAATGGACGAGCCCGAGTTGAAGATCATCGACGTGTTCATCTGCAAGCTGCGCAAGAAGCTGGCGACAGCCTCCCGGGGCCGCAATTACATCGAGACCGTCTGGGGCCGCGGCTACGTCCTGCGCGAGCCGCCGCCGGGCGAAGAGCGCATTCCCGCTTGACTGACTTAGTCGGCTTCAGCGTCGAGCCCCCCGGAAAACATCCGGCGGGGCTTATTCGTTTTGACAGGCGCATGAGCGGCCTGCCGCGGATCGTTTGCGGCGTGATATGAGGGCCGATGCGCGGCGCCGGTCGCGAAGTTGCGCTCGCACGCGGACAGATCGGACGCCTTGATGAATTCCCGCGTTCACCAGGCCTTTCGACACAGTTCAGTCGTGAGCGGCGTCGAAGTGTTCACTTCCGGATCCGACAGAAGCTTTCCTCGCCATTCCCACGATCAGTACGGCGTCGGAATCGTGCTGGCGGGCGCGCAGCGATCGTGGAGCGGGATCGGTCGTGTGGAAGCCTTCGCCGGCGACGTGATCACGATAAACCCCGGTGAAATTCACGACGGGGCGCCAATCGGCGGCGCGGCGCTGGCGGATGATCATGTTGAAATCGACGCTTTTGCTGGGCCCGAAATTAATCGCCGTGTCATCGGGGGCGAAATCCATGGTAATTGTCTTGTTCGAAGCCATTGCTGCCGGGACGGGCAGCGGATCGCATTGGGACCCGCCGGCCGAGTTTCTTTCTCAAGTCTGCTTCTTGCGGCTGGTTTCGTCGGTCAAGAGCCGTTTCGCCGAGCCCGCGACCCGCGTCGCGCCTCTATTGATTTGCCGCAACTGTCCGGTGGGCGCGGCGATCGCGCCGACGAAATAAAGCCCCGGTTCGGCCGACGGCTTGTCGCTGACGAGGGGCCTTCCGTTCGCGTCGAGCACACCGCGCGCGTCCGGCAACAGCCCGCGCAAATCCGGCTTGAACCCGGTGGCCAGGATGACCGCGTCGAAGGGCGCCGGCTCGCCCTCGTGGAAGGCGATGTCGCGCGGCGCAAAACTCGCTACGCCGCCGCGCACCTTGATTTTTCCGGCGCGAATTTTCGCCACCGCGCCGGTGTCGAGCACAGGCACGCGCCCGTCTTCCTCGATCATTTGAATCGGTCCCTTGGCGGCCTTCTTCATGCCGAGGCTGTCGATCGAGCCAAGGACAAGGCGAATGACCGGGGCGTTGATCGCATCGGCCCAACGCGCCGGCAGGAAGCGCTCCGCGAGCGCGAAACTCAAAATAGGCAGCCCGAACAGGTCGCGCGGCAGGATCCGCACCGGCGAGCGAACGCTCAATGTCACCTGCGCGCCGGCGTCGCAGAGTTCGAGCGCGATATCGGCGCCGGAATTGCCGAAGCCGACCATAAGCACCCGCTTGCCCACATAGGTATCGGCATTGCGGTAGGCGCTCGAGTGCAGGATGGGTCCGTCGAAGCCTTCCATCCCTGGCCATTTTGGCAAATGCGGGAAATCCGCCCAGCCCGTCGCGACCACGACGATGGGCGCTGTCGCGGTATGCTCACCCGCCTCGACCCGCCATCGCGCCCCATAGCGCCGCACGGCTTGTACGGGCGCGTTGAATTGAGGCTCGAGAGCGAATTTCGCCGCGTAGCTTTCGAGATAGTCGATGAATTGCGTGCGCGACGGATAGCGGCCGAAGGACTTGGGCATCGGCAGGCCCGGCAACGCCGAGGTTGATCGAGGCGTGTGCAGGTGCAAGCGGTCGTAATGGCGCCGCCAGACCGAGCCGACGGCGCTCGACTTGTCCAGGATGACCGATTTCAGCCCCGAAGCGTTGAGGCGCTGGGCTGCCGCTAAGCCGGCCGGGCCGGCGCCGATGACGATGGCGTCTGGGCTCCCCATGGGTGCGCAAGTCCGTGGTGCGTTAAGAAGAGTTTAGCGCTTGCACGGCTGAGCGATGGAGTAAAGGGGAGCGTTGGCGGCGTCAAATCGCCTCCGCCACCATATCTATCGCCCCGCAAGGGCACTCCGTCGCGCAGATCCCGCAGCCCTTGCAATAGTCGTAGTCGAACTCGAACCGCTTGCCGGGGCCGAGTTTGATTACCGCGTTGTCGGGGCAGACGCCGTAGCAATTGTCGCATTCGAAGCAATTGCCGCACGACAGGCAGCGCCGCGCTTCGTAGAGGGCGTTGGTCTCATCGAGGCCCGAGACCACTTCGTCGAACGATTGCACGCGCCGAACGGCTTCCAGCATCGGCCGGACGGTGGCGGGGGCGTCCTCGTAATACCATGTGTTGAGCCGCTCGAAGCTCGCCTCGGCATGTTTGCCCGGCGGCGCATAGGCCTCGCTGCGCAAAAAGGCGTCGACGCAACGCGCCGCCTTCTTGCCGTGGCCGATGGCGACGGTGACTGTGCGCTCCGAGGGCGCCATGTCGCCGCCCGCGAACACGCCCGGCCGGCTAGTCATCATGTCGGGGCCGACTTGCACGACGCCGCCTTTAATGACGACGCCGGGGCAGTTGTCGAGCAGTGAGAGATCGACGTCCTGGCCGAGCGCCAGCACCAGCGAATCCGCCTCCAAAGTCTCGAATTCGCCGGTCGGCTGGGGAAATCCCGTCGCGTCGAGCGCCATTTTCTCGATGGTCATCTGGCCGCCGTCGACGGCGGTGATCGTCGACAGCCATTTCATCGACACGCCTTCCTGCAGCGCCTCCTCGAGTTCGAAATCATGGGCCGGCATTTTTTCGCGCGTGCGGCGGTAGACGACGATCGCCTCCTGCGCGCCCAGGCGCCGCGCAGTGCGCGCCGCGTCAAGCGCGGTGTTGCCGCCACCGTAGATGACGACCTTGCGGCCGAGCCGCGGCGGCGCCTCGCCCTCCATCGAGCGCAGCAGGCTGACCGCGTCGAGGATCTTGGCCGCTCCGCCGGCCGGGATGTAGGCGCGCTTGGCGATATGCGCGCCTACGGCAAGAAACGCGGCGTCGAAGCCGCCCTCTCGCATCGTCGCCACGATGTCGTCGACCTTGGAATTGAGTTCGAGGCTGACGCCGAGGTCGACAATGCGCCGCACTTCCGCATCGAGAACGTCGCGGGGCAGACGGTATTTCGGAATGCCGAATCGCATCATGCCGCCCGAGAGCGGTCCGGCCTCGCGGATCACCACCGTATGGCCGAGCCGGGCCAGATGATAGGCGCAGGAAAGCCCCGCGGGCCCGGCGCCGACGACCAGCGCGCGTTTGCCGCTGTTGGCCGCGGGTTTTTCGAAGCGCCAGCCTTTCTCGATTGCGATGTCGCCTAGGAAGCGCTCGACCGAATTGATGCCGACGGCGCTGTCGATCTCGGCGCGATTGCACTTGGTTTCGCAGGGATGATAGCAGACCCGGCCCATGCACGCGGGCAGCGGATTGTTTGCCGTCAGCGAGCGCCAGGCGGCCTCGTATTCGCCGGCCTCGGCGAGGCTCAACCAGCCTTGAATGTCCTCGCCCGCCGGGCAGGCGGCGTTGCAAGGCGGCAGCCGATCGACATAGACGGGCCGCTCGGTGCGCCACGAGCCGGTGTGATTGATCTTGCTCGTGCCGACGTCGAGCGTGATGGCGAAGGGATGTTTCACGCCGCCTCCTCCAACAAGCCATATTCCTCGATGCGCCGATCGGCGATTTTCTGCAGCCGTTGCACGCGAGGATCCTCGTACCCGCCCTTCAGCAAATGGGCGAAGCGGCGTTGCAGTTTCAGATATTCGAGGACCGGAATTTTTTGGCGGATCTTTCTCACGTTCGTCAACCGGCCGTGCTCGGCCTCGAAGATCGGGAACAAGCCGGTCTCGATCGCCAGCCGCGCCAGTTTGATCGTGTCGTGCGACGCCGCGCCCCAACCGAGCGGGCAGGGCACGTTGATCTGGATATAGCGCGCGCCGCGAATGCCCATCGCCTTGGTCACTTTGGCCTCGAGATCGTGGAGATCGGCGACGCTGGCGGTGGCGACATAGGGGATTTCGTGGGCGACGGCGATTTTCGGGACGAACTTGCCGGTGCCGAACACATTGCCCGGCTCCTTGCCGAGCGCGGGCGTGGTCGCCGTTCGCGCAGTCGGCGGCGTGGCGGACGAGCGCTGCACGCCGGTGTTCATGTAGCCTTCGTTGTCGTAGCAAATGTAGAGCACGTCGTCGTTGCGCTCGAACATGCCCGACAGACACCCGAAGCCGATGTCGGTCGTGCCGCCGTCGCCGCCCTGCGCGACGACGCGGACGTCGTCGCGCTTGGTCACCCGCATCGCCGCCGCGACGCCGGTCGCCACGGCAGCCGCGTTGCCGAACAGGGAGTGCAGCCACGGCATCTGCCAGGAGGTTTCCGGGTAGGGCGTGGTGAAGACTTCCAGACAGCCGGTGGCGTTGACGGCGATCAACTGATTGCTGGTGGCGCGCATCGCCGCGTCGATCGCGTAGCGCGCGCCCAGCGCCTCGCCGCAGCCCTGGCAGGCGCGGTGGCCGGAGGTCAGCGAATTGGAGCGCGCTTGGCTCGCCTGAACGTTGCGCTCGGCCTCGTTGACGAGGCGGTTGCCGACGGTCAGCGTGCCCTTTTGATAGAATTTCAACTTCTGCACGTCGTTCATGATCGATCCTTCAAATCTTCGCGACGCGCTCGATTTCGAGCTGCTTGAGAATGGCCTCCGCCGTCGGTCCGGCGCGACGCGCCTTGCCGCGACGGTGGATTTCGCGAGCGATCACGCGCTCGTTGAGATCGAGGAAATGCGGGCCGCTCCAGGGCTGCACCGTGGCCTGCCGGAACAGCCGATGCAGCGAAGTCTTGAGCGCCGGCCGTCCGCCCAGGCCGACGATCGCCGAATGCAGCCGGGGCGGACGCGGCATTTCGCGCAATGCCACGCCGACATTGCTGGCCAGCGGCCCGCCCATGCCGACGTCGAGCGACTTGTCGATGACCAGCACGTCCTTGGCCTGCGCCAGCGCCGCGTTCAGCGCTTCCACCGGGAACGGGCGGAAGGTCGTCAGGGTCACGAGGCCGATGCTGAGGCCGTCGGCACGCATTTCGTCGATCACGTCCTTGATCGTGCCGTTGATCGAGCCCATGGCGATGACGATCAGGTCGGCGTCTTCGGCCTGATAGGTCCGCAGCAGGCCGCGGGCCTCGCGGCCGAAGCGGGCGGCGAAATCCGTCGACAGATCCTCGATCAGCTTGAGCGCCAGTTGCTGTTTGTAATATTGGAGATAGCGAACTTCGGTGAACGCGTCGGGCCCGACCATGGCGCCGATCGAAATCGGGTCGGCGGGATCGAGCACCTGCATCGGCTCGTAGGGCGGCAGATAGGCGTCGACGGTCGCCTGTTCGGGAATGTCGATGCGCTCGACGGCGTGGGTGAGGATGAAGCCGTCGACGCAGACCATCGTCGGCACGGAGAGCTCTTCGGCGAGGCGGAAGGCGATGATGTGCAGATCGACCGCTTCCTGATTGGTTTCGGCAAATAGCTGTATCCAGCCGGATTCGCGCATCGCCATGGCGTCGGAATGGTCATTCCAGATGTTGATCGGCGCGCCGATGGCGCGGTTTCCCAGGGTCATCACGATCGGCAGGCCGAGGCCCGCGGCGTTGTAGACCGCCTCGGCCATGAACAGCAGGCCCTGGCTCGCCGTCGCCGTATAGGACCGCGCGCCGGCGGCGGAAGCGCCGATCGCCACCGAGAGCGCGGCGAATTCGCTCTCGACGTTGATGAATTCGCAATTTTCGAGTTCGCCCAGCCGCACCAATTCGCCCAGGCCCTCGACGATATGCGTCTGCGGCGTGATCGGATAGGCGCAGACGACTTGCGGACGGCACAGCGCGATGGCTTGCGCCATCGCCTTCGAGCCTTCCATTTGCTTGAGCATGCGGGGCTCCGACCTTTAAGCGGCGGCCTTGGCCGCGATGAGGGCATAGGCGGCCTTGGCCGCCTCGACATTGGCTTCGCCGACCTTGCCGGGAAAGGCGCGGCGAATCGCTTCGCAGACGCTGTCGAGGCTGACGACGCCGACCTCGGCGGCGAAGGCGCCGAGCAGCGCGGTGTTGGGGGAGGGTCGTTTGACATAGTTGAGCGCCAGCTCGGTCGCCGGCGACGCGATCACATGGCCCTTGGGCAAGCGCGCGACGATCGCGTCGAGATGGATCTCGCTTAAACTGCGCGAGGTGTTGACGATCAGATAGCCGTCGCTCTTCAGGCCTTCGGTGACGTCGAGCGTCTTGAACAAAGTGGGATCCTGGACGATGAGCGCGTTGGGCTCCTGGATCGGCTCCCGCAAGCGGATTTCCTTGTCCGATATGCGGCAGAAGGCGACGACCGGCGCGCCCATGCGCTCCGAGCCGAAACTGGGAAACGCCTGCGCGTGTTTGCCTTCGAGAAAGGCCGCCACCGCCAGCATCTCCGCCGCCGTCACCACGCCTTGGCCGCCGCGACCGTGAATCCTAACCTCGAACATTTTTCCGCCTGGGTCCGTCGTTCGTCGAAGGACTTAGCGCGGATTTGCGGGGCGAGCGTTTGAGCGGGGTCAAAGGGAGGGCGCGGGAGGATGGACGTTTGTCCAGAAATCCTGTATCTTACGGGAAATACAGGAGCGCTGTGATGGCTAGCTATTCCACGAGCGATTTGTCGCGCAGGTCCGGCGACATCATCGCGGATGCGTTGCGCGAGCCGGTCATGATCACTCAGCGCAACAAGCCCCGGCTCGTGTTGCTGAGCGTCGAGGATTATCGGCGTTTGGTGGAGCGGGGACAAACGCGCAGGGCGACGAAGTTGGACGCCATGTCCGACGATCTGTTCGCGGAGTTCGAGAAAGCGGTCGAGTCCTATGACGCCGAACGGGAGGCCCCTTGAGCTTCGAGGACATTCGGACCGGCCCCGTTATTCGCTATCCTTACCTATGGGCGCGTGAGGCGGGTTGGGGCGAAACCGAAGGGCGGAAGTTTCGTCCGAGCGCGGTCGGCGTTCGGTTGGCGCGTTCTGGCGGCGAGGATCTGGTCATTCTTTTCCCGATCACGACCAAGGCGCCCGAACGCGGAAGTTTCGCCGTCGAGATTCCCGAGACCGAGAAACGGCGCGCGAGCCTGGATCGCGACATTCGCCTCTGGATCGTCCTCGAGGAATTCAACGAGGATATCGTCGGCAAGTCATTCTTCCTCGAACCCGAACCGCCGCTCGGACATTTCAGCAAGGCGTTTTTCTTGCCCGTCCTGCGCGAGTTCATCGCGCAGCGCGCGCGGTCGCGGGGCGTCAGTCGGGCGGAGACCGCGCCGTCCCGGAAATAAGGGGGCGAACTCGTCTGGGCGCCGTCTGCTCGTCTTTCTCAGCGTTCACGACGCGGCTTGCGCGCGGCGCCTGGAGACCCTGGAGCCGCTGCGGGTCGGTTAGGGGCCGCTCAATCTCGCGCCTCGTCGACGGCCAGATCCTCCATGCGCACGCGTAAAACCTGGGCGGGGCGTTTGACGAGCGCGGCGTCACCCTTGCGCCGGCCCGCTTAGAGGTCGGCAACGTAGTTTTGCGAGACGCTGACGGCTTCGCCCCGCCGCTTATGCGTAAAACCGCGCTTGCCGCGCCAGAAGGCAAGCGGCGTCGGCGCGTCGAGCGCGGCGAGGACCTCTTCCGCCGTCAGCATTTCCTGCTCGCCGCGCGCGACGGCGGCCATCGTCGTTTCATGAGCGACCGCGTCGGAGGGCGCGGTGAATTTCTGTTTCATGGTTCGGCCTCTTTAATCGCTTTTCGCGGCATAGAACGAGGCCTCCGCACGCCCTTGACTCTCCCCGCGCCTTCCCGCATCCTGAACAAACAGGGAACATAACCGAATGTAGGAACGGATGTCGCCGAGCGGCAGGGCTGAAGGGATGGCGCATTTGCGGCGCGCCGTCGAGGTGATCGAGGCGCGTTCAAGCCCGGTCGAAGCGCGATTGACCGGGCGTCTGTCGCTCGGTCGCGCGCTGGATCGGCGCCTGGCCGGCGGCCTCGCGCTCGACGGCCTGCACGAGATCGCGCCCGCCGCGCCCGCCGACGGTGCGGCGGCGATGGGGTTCGCGTTGAGTTTGGCCGCGCGCTGCCTCGCCGATCGGCGCTCGTCAGGGCTGATCGTGGGGGAAGAGTTTTGCGCAACGGAAATGGGGGCGCTCCATGGACCAGGACTCGTCGCGCATGGGCTCGATCTGGCGCGGCTCGTCTTCGTGCGCGCGCCCGATGCGCAGGCCCTGTTCCAGGCGATGGAGGATGCATTGCGCAGCGGCGCGCCGGCCTTCGTGCTCGGCGAGGTCTGGCGGCTCAAAGCCTACGATCTCAACGTGTCGCGCCGTCTGCTGCTCGCCGCGCGAACGGGGGCGACGCCGGCTTTCCTGGTGCAGGCGAGCGCCTATGGCGCGGCGGATTCCCTTTCCAGCGCCGCCGAGACGCGGTTCGAGATCGCGGCCAGTCCTAGCGCGCACGAGCCCTCGGCGGGCGGGGGGCGCGGTTTGCCGGGGCGGCCGAGTTTTTCGGCGCGCATCGTCAAGGCGAGGCTCGCCTCGGGCCAGGGCCCACCGGTGGAACTCGATCGGGCGCGGATCATCCGTCTTGTGTGGCGTAGCGAGGACAGAAGCTTTGACGAACCGGCGATTCCTCTCCCTGTGGCTGCCGAGGCTGACGACCGATCGCGCGCGGCGGGCGCAAAAAATTGACCCGCGCTCGCCGCTCGCTTCCGTCGCGACGGTGAAGAACGCGCGCCGGCTGGTCGGCGTCGACCTGGTGGCCGCGCGGCTCGGCCTGACTCCGGGCCTGACGCTGGCGGACGCCCGCGCCCGTCATCCGGGATTGGTCGCCGTCGAGGCCGATCCGGTGGCCGAGGCGAAGCTGCTGGAAATAATCGCCGATTTTTGCGCGCGATACACGCCGCTCGTGGCGCTCGACGGCGCGGACGGGTTGATGCTCGACGTCGCCGGCGTAGCGCATCTGTTCGGCGGCGAGCCGGGTCTCGTCGGCGACGCCGAGACGCGCTTCTCCCAGCTCGGTTTCGTTTTACGCTGCGGCCTTGCGGATACTCCGCGCGCGGCCGCGGCCTTGGCGCGTTATGGCGCGGCGCCCATCGCGCCGGCGGCTTTGAGCGAAAAACCGTTCGCCAAGCTGTTCCACGAAATGCCGGTCGCCGCGCTCGGCATCGCCCCCGAACTCGCCGCCGACCTTTTACGCGCCGGTTTGGGGAGGGTAGGGGATCTGGCGATGCGCCCGCGGGCGCCGATCGCGGCGCGGTTCGGCTCCGATGTCATGGCGCGGCTCGACGAACTCCGCGGCCTAACCCGCCCCTCCATATCTCCCCGTTTTCCGCCGCCCGAATTCGTCGCCGAGCGGCGCTTCGCCAGCCCGATCTCTCACGTCGACGCCGTGATGGGCACGCTGGTAAAACTCGCCGACGATCTCGTCGTGTTGCTCGAGCGCCGGATGAAGGGCGCGCGGGCGCTGGAGCTCGGCCTCTATCGCGTCGACGGGGAGGTGCGGCGCATCCGCGTCGGCGCCGGCCGGCCGCTCAACGAGGCGCGCGCGCTGGCGCGGCTGTTCGTCGAGCGCATCGCCGGCGGCGAGGAAGACGAGATCGACGCCGGCTTCGGCATCGACCTGATGCGGCTTTCCTGCCTTTCCGCCGAGCCGCTCGCGCCTTCGCAGCGCGAATGGGAGCGCGCCCACGAGGCCGAGCGCGCCGAAAAGCTCGCCGACCTGCTCGACCGTCTCAGCGCGCGACTGGGGCCGCGCCGGGTGACGCGGCAGAGCCTCGTCGAGGCTCATGTGCCCGAGCGCGCCGTCGTCGCCGAGCCCGCCGTGCTCGGAGAGGCGCGCAAACGCAAAGCCGAACCCGATTTGACGGCCATCTCCGAGGCGCCGACGCGGCCGCTGCGGCTTTTCGAACGGCCCGAGCCGATCGAGGCGGTCGCCGAAATTCCCGACGGCCCGCCGCTGAAATTCCGCTGGCGGCGCATGCTGCACGAAGTCGTCGCCATCGAGGGCCCCGAACGCATCGCCGCGCCCTGGTGGCGCAACGCCGGCGCGCCGACCCGAGACTATTTCCGCGCCGAGGATTCTTTTGGACGCCGCTACTGGCTTTTTCGCGAAGGCCTCTACGGCCGGGAGACGGCGCGCGCGCGGTGGTTTCTGCATGGGGTGTTTGGATAGCCATGATCCGCCTCGCCCCGCGCTTCGCCGAACTCGCGGCGATGACCAATTTCTCGTTTTTACGCGGCGCCTCGCATCCCGAGGAGATGGTTTTCCGGGCGGCGGAGCTGGGGTTGTCCGGCGTCGGAATCGCCGATCGCAACACGCTGTCGGGCGTCGTGCGCGCCCATGTTTACGCCCGCGAAAATCGTCAGAACCTCGGCGGCATGCGCGTCGTCACCGGCGCGCGGCTGGTGTTCCGCGACGGCTCGCCCGATCTCGTCGTCTATCCCGAAAACCGCGCCGGCTACGGTCGGCTCTGCCGCCTGCTCACTAAGGGCAACTTGCGCGCTCCCAAGGGGGAGTGCCATCTCGACCTGGCCGACGCCCTCGAATCCGCCGAGGGGTTGCGCGCCATCGCGATGCCTGGAGCCAAGGGCGAGCGGGGAAAACTGCAGCAATTGCGCGAGGCGTTCGGCTCGCGGCTATGGGTCGGCGCCAGCCTCGTCTATGCGCAAGCGATGCGCGGCGCGCTCGCCAGGCGGACGGTGCTGGCGCGCGAAATCCGCGCCCCGCTGATCGCCACCAACGACGCGCTGATGCATATTCCCGAACGTCGTCCGCTCGCCGACGTCGTCGCCTGCATCCGCGAGGGCGTGACGTTGGAGGCCGCGGGCCGCATTCTCCACGCCAATGCCGAGCGTCATCTGAAAGACCCGGGCGAGATGACGCGGCTGTTCGCCGAGGCGCCGGCGGCGGTCGAGGCGACGCTGAATTTCCTCGGCGGCGTCGATTTCAGCCTCGACGAACTCGCCCACAGCTACCCCGAAGAATTGCGCCAGGGTTTTGCTACCCCACAGGCCGCGCTCGAAGCTTTCGCCTACGCAGGGGCGCGCGCGCGTTTTCCCGACGGCGCGCCCGAAAGGGTCACTCAGGCGCTCGAGCACGAACTGGCGCTGATCGGCGCGCTCAATTACGCCCCCTACTTTCTCAGCGTGCACGACATCGTGCGCTTCGCGCGCTCGCGAGGCATTTTCTGCCAGGGACGCGGCTCGGCGGCCAATTCGACGGTCTGCTTCTGTCTCGGCATCACCGAAGTCGATCCGGCGCGCTTCGATCTGTTGTTCGAGCGCTTCGTCTCGGCCGAGCGCAACGAACCCCCCGATATCGACGTCGATTTCGAGCACGAGCGGCGCGACGAGGTCATCCAGTACATTTATTCCCGCCACGGGCGCGAGCGGGCTGGGCTCGCCTCGGCGGTGACGACCTATCGCATGCGCTCGGCGATCCGCGAGACTGCAAAGGTGTTTGGCCTGTCCGACGACATCATCGTCGCGCTCAACAACACGAGTTGGGGCGGCGTCGCGCCGATCGGCGAGGAGCGCGCCCGCTCGGCGGGGCTCGATCCCGCCGATCCCGCGTTGGGCAATGCGCTGAAACTCGCTGCCGAACTCTCGGGCTTTCCGCGCCATCTCACCCAGCACAGCGGCGGTTTCGTCATCACCCGCGACCGGCTCGACGAAGTCGCGCCGATCATGAACGCGGCGATGGAGGACCGCACCACGATCGAATGGGACAAGGACGATCTCGACTCGCTGGGCATTCTCAAGATCGACGTGCTCGCGCTCGGCATGCTCACCGCGCTCGGCAAGGGCCTCAACCTCATCGACGTACATTACGGCCAGCGGCTGACGCTGGCGACCGTGCCGCCCGAGGAGGCCTGCGTCTACGCGATGATCCAGCGCGCCGACACGATCGGCGTGTTCCAGATCGAGAGCCGCGCGCAAATGTCGATGCTGCCGCGCCTGAAACCGGAGAGGTTCTACGATCTCGTCATCGAGGTCGCGATCGTGCGCCCCGGCCCGATTCAGGGCGACATGGTCCATCCCTATCTGCGCCGCCGTCAGGGACTCGAGGACGTCTCCTATCCCTCGAAGGCGCTGGAGGCGGTGCTCGGCAAGACGCTCGGCGTGCCGCTGTTTCAGGAACAGGCGATGAAGATCGCGATCGTCGCGGCGGGTTTTTCGCCGGGCGAAGCGGATAAACTGCGCCGCGCGATGGCGACGTTCCGGCGCGTCGGCACGATCCAGACGTTCCGGACCAAAATGGTCGAAGGCATGCTCGCCCGGGGCTACGAGCGCGAATTCGCCGAACGCTGCTTCCGCCAGATCGAGGGCTTTGGCGAATACGGTTTTCCCGAGAGCCATGCGGCGAGTTTCGCGCTGCTGGTCTATGCCTCGTGCTGGCTGAAGTGCCGCTATCCCGACGCCTTCCTCGCCGCGATGCTGAATTCGCAGCCGCTCGGCTTTTACGCCCCCTCGCAGCTCGTGCGCGACGCGCGCGAGCATGGCGTCGACGTCCGCGAAGTCGACGTGAATTGTTCCGATTGGGATTGCACGCTGGAGGCGGAGGAACCGCTCCCTCTCCCTCCTGAGCCTGTCGAAGGGGCGGGAGAGGGGAGACGCATCCACCGCCGCCACGTGTCGATGGCCGAGGACATGCGCTCGACGCGCGCGGTGCGGCTAGGACTTCGCCAAATCCTCGGCGCGCGCGAGGAGGAGATGCGCAAGCTCGTCGAGCGGCGCGGCGCTGGCTATGATTCCGTGCGCGATCTCTGGCTGCGCGGCGGCCTGACGCTGGCGGCGATCGAAAAACTCGCCGACGCCGATGCTTTCCGCTCGCTGGGCCTGGATCGCCGCGAGGCCCTTTGGGCGGTGAAGGCGCTCAACCGCGTCGGCGACCAGGACGATCTGCCGCTGTTCGCCGCCTCCCGGCCCGATCGCGAGTCCGAGCCGGACGCCCGGCTGCCGCCGATGCCGCTGGGCGCGCATGTGGTCGAGGACTACCGGCGTCTGTCGCTGTCGCTGAAAGCCCATCCCGTCGCTTTTATGCGCACACGACTTTCAGCGCGGTCGATCCTGCGTTCGGACGCGCTGGAAAACGTCAGGAACGGCGAGCGGATCATCGTCGCCGGGCTCGTGCTGGTGCGCCAGCGTCCGGGCACGGCCAAGGGCGTGATCTTCATGACGCTCGAGGACGAAACGGGCGTCGCCAACATCATCGTCTGGCCGAAGGCCTTCGAGCGGCTGAGGGCGGTCGTCATCGGCGCGCGTTTCGTCGCGGTTTCCGGCAAATTGCAGAACGAGGCGGGCGTCATCCATGTGATCGCCGAGCGGATGGACGATCTGACGCCGATGCTCGGCCAGTTGTCCGCTGAAGGGAGAGAGATCGAAACGCTCGCCCGCGCCGACGAAGTCCGCCGCCCGCAATTACCCGTCTCGGTCAAGCGCCAGGGCAACCGCTTCGCCCAGGTGCAGCTGTTTCAGGAAAAGCGCGTCGCCCCGCCCGACGAAGCGCCGACAGTGGCGAAAGTGATGCCGGCGGGCCGCAATTTCCGCTAGCGCCGCTCCCAAGCGGGTCCGGATCCCCGTTTTCACGGGGATGACAGGATCAACGCAAAATTGACGACTTTACGCCCGCCAGGGAAACGTCCAGGTCTCCGTCAGCGCCTTCACGCCCGAACGCAAAAACACCCTGATGTCGGCGCTTTGGCCGGGGTCGACGGCGACGTCCACGCCGGCGCGAAAACCGCCCACATGCGTGTTCGAACTGAGGAAGGTGCGCAAGACGCGGCCGGCCGAAGTCGTGGCGACGATTTCGACCATCGAGGGGTCGCTGAGGTAATAACTGAGATCGCCGCCCGAGAAATCGATCAGAATGCGCGTCGCGCCGGGGGGCGTCGGCTCGACGACGCCAAGCGCGTGCGGCGTCGTGCGGAACGTATCGACAACCCGCCCGCCTGAGGTCAGCCGCGAATCACTCATCAACGCCGTAATCCGATAGCCGAACGCGGCGGAGCGGCCGGCTTCGAGAGAGGCTTTGGGCGCCCAGGAGGCGACGATATTGTCGTTGCTTTCGTTATCGGTCGGCAATTCCACCAGTTGCACGCCGCCCTCGTTCCAGCCTTCCATCGGCTCGATCCAATAGGAGGGCCGGAGTTCGTAGGCGAGGTCGAGATCCTGATAGTCCTCGAACGAACGATCGCGCTGCAACAGACCGAAACCGCGCGGATTGTTGTCCAGGAAAGTGGAAACGACCTGCGTCGCCGGATTGGAAAGCGGTCTCCAAATCCATTCGCCGGCCCCGGTGTGCATCAGCAGACCGTCGGAATCGTGCAACTGCGGCCGGAAATCGTCGATTCTGCGATGATCATTCGTGCCGTCGAAGAACATCGACGACAGCGGGGCCATGTTGAGGCCGGAAACCG